>JREQ01006068.1_pt1 | contig 10707 bp, 9 predicted proteins | sample 210151 | NCBI WGS metagenome assembly JREQ01 (sample SAMN03019617, study PRJNA260268) | marine sediment metagenome | biome: Marine; feature: Sediment; material: Clay; isolation source: clay from marine sediments 31 meters below sea floor depth collected from... | place: New Zealand: Canterbury Basin... | reverse complement strand
CTCCTGGGGGATGGTTTTGCTTATCGCTGCCAGGGCGGAACTTACTATCAAAGGAGGGCGTTTAACTGCCACCCCTGCCCCTGAACCCTTCACTCTTTTGTCATTCTGAGGGAGCACTTCGGTTTCGCTCAGTGTAAACTCCGCGACCGAAGAATCTCGGTCAGGGTAAACTCCATGAGGGGAAGAGTCTCTAGATTCCCCTTGGAGCCTGTCCTGAGCGTAATGAGATTGCTTCGCTTCACTCGCAATGATAGGGGAAGCAAGAGGCTCAGAAAAGGCTAAAGTGGCTAATGCTTGTAATCTTTCCATCATCGTATTGCTGGGATAGGAAACAAAATACTCATAGGGCGAGAAATCGAGTTCGGGGAACGCACGCAAATTAGTTGAAGGCGGACACCAGGCTTGAAGTTGCTCCTGGAGCCTTTTAGCGCCTTCGGGCTGAGCAGTTATTACCATCAGAGGCCGTTTAAGCTCTTCATAGAGGGCAGCTACGAGATAAGCCTCGGTGGCATCAAGCACTATTATCTTATGCTCGTGCTTAGTAGTAAGTAGCCCCTCAACCAGTTGCCTATAGGCGGGCACTCCTTTAAGTAAAGAAAGCAAGCAAGAGAGATTCATCACCAAGCAACTGTAGTATAGCAAGGTTTTCTTGAGTTGTTGACTCTCTTCGCTATTGATATAATTCGAGATAATGTCTTATCACCGCATAGTAGTTAAATTTGGCACCAGTCTCCTCACCTCAGGCACAGACCATCTTGATTTACCGGTTATAACTAACTTGGTACAGCAGGTAGCCCAACTTCACCGCCAAGGTAAGGAGATAATAATAGTTTCCTCGGGAGCTATTGCTGCTGGAAGGGAGAAGCTCAAGGGAATTTCAGAACGTAAGAACACGCCCTTTAAACAAGTTCTGGCTTCAGTGGGGCAAAGTCATCTCATGCACACTTATGAGCAGCTCTTTAGCCAGCATGGCGTAATCATAGCTCAAGCACTACTTACTAAAGGAGATATGTCTGACCGTAGTGGCTATCTTAATGCTCGCAATACCTTACTAGCTCTCACTGAGCTTGGCATAATCTGCATCGTCAATGAGAATGATATTGTTGCCCTTGATGAGATCGAAGAGCTTAAGTTTGGAGATAATGATAACCTTTCCGCCATGGTAGCCAACTTGATTGATGCTGACCTTTTGGCGCTGCTCACCGATATAGGTGGCTTATATACTGCCGACCCAAGGCTGCAACCTAAAGCTCAACTCATCCACCGAGTGGATAAGATTGATACCGAAATCGAGCGCCTAGCTAGTAGTACCACTAGCCCTCAAGCAAGAGGGGGCATGGTAACTAAAATTGAAGCAGCTAAACTAGCTACCTCTTCAGGTGTGAGCGTAATCATTGCTGATGGGCGAGATCCTGATGTTTTGGCGCGGATTAGCAATGGCGAAGATATTGGTACACTCTTCCCGGCGCAAGGGGGTAAGGTGGAAAGTAGGAAGAGGTGGATGCTCAGCGGACTGGCTTCTAAAGGCAAAATGGTTGTGGATAAAGGTGCTGTGGTAGCTCTTAAGAAGCGAAACAAAAGCTTGCTCCCTGCCGGTGTTATAAAGGTGGATGGTGATTTCCAGCGTGGTGATATTGTGGATATCCTGGATGAGGGAGGCGAACATATTGGTTGCGGCATCTCCAATTATAGTTCTGCTGATATGGCTATTATCAAAGGAGCACATTCTGATAAGATCCTCGGCCTTCTGGGCCATGATTACGGCGATGAGGTGATTCACCGGAATAATATGGTAATAGTGTGAAGCACCCAGCGATCGATGGTTCGATATATGTTTTAGTTAAAGCTACTGTAAAGGCATGGAGTAATGTTAGTATTTGTTGATGAATCTGAGTGGCCGAAGCCATCTGTTTCTAGCGGTTACACAGTATGGGCAGCGATAGCCTTGCAGCCACAGCTAAGTAAAGCCTTTTCTAGAGAGCTTTTCAATTTAGAGAGAAAATTTTGGCGAATTAACGAACCTCACGAATTTGAGATCAAAGGCAGAATGTTACTGAACAAGCGAGCACTTACCAGTCCCAAGAAAATGGAATTTATAGAGGAAGTCTTAAGCCCTTGTAAACGCTATCAACTCCTTGCCTTTGCTGTTGGCATGCAACAAATTGAGGAGCCGATGCTTGTGGGCTTTAGCAGCGAAGAATCTAGGATATTTAGAATATACCATTACCTCTTGGAAAGGGTAGAAGCTATGATGCAAGAAAACTATCCTGACGATATGGCGATGGTACTTCTTGATTCTAGCGACAAGGAGACCAATAAACGCCGTGCTATAGCTTTTGGCAATTTTCTTTATGGGCATGAAGCAGGGAGAAGCATGCAAAAGATTGTAGAAACCCCTTTCTTTGTTAGTTCTGACCTTACACCCGGTATCCAAATAGCAGACCTTTTCGCCTATGCACTGGCGCAACAAAACCTGGGACGTAAAGAGGCGAAACTAAAAGAAATTGGTGAGAGAATAAGGGAACTGGAGTGGCGAAGTAATAGAGTTGACGTGGAGTTCCCCTTAAGGGGTTTCAGGTTTGTTGATTTACCGGAAAGGACAACTTAGAATGAAGAAACTTAAAAAGAGAATTGGCGGTTTCGAAGAAACCCGCGGCATTGCATATCAAGCAATGCACCAATTCTCTATACAAATATACAATAGCATAATGTTAAATTTTGTCAATACCCCCTGCTTATGCATATTGAGGGACTGATATGGATACATTGAAAACTAACGTTTTATATTATGGCGATAACTTGGAAATCTTACGCAAATATATTCCTGACAACTCTATAGACCTTATTTATCTGGATCCACCTTTTAATAGTAAGAAGGACTATAACATTCTATTTAAAGAAAATGGTGGGGTTGAGTCTGAAGCCCAGATAAAAGCATTTACAGATACCTGGCACTGGACTCGGACTGCGGAGAATACCTATCACGATATTGTCACTAATGGACCGCTAAAAGTTGGGTGGTTGATTGGCGCCTTACATGATGCCATAGGCCAGAACGACGTCATGGCATATCTGGTGATGATGACGGTCGAGCTGGTGGGCTTCGTATCTAGGAGAGGAAAGACGAGTTAGACTGTCAAAGGGGAAAATAGTGAGCACGCTAAGAACGAAAATGATTGAACTTCTAAAACGAGACCGTAAACGTGAATATCTTAATCTTTGCACGCAAAATTATGCTGAAGCAGTATCGATAGCTCAAGAACTTTTCCCAGAGCAGTACGAAAAAGCGGGTACAGGAATGGATCCTTTCGATAGTCTCTATGACAAAGCCTTAGAAACGAAAGAGCGAGGAAATACTGAAGAGGAAATTCGAATACTAGAAACCGCAGTTCACCATGGTTCTGCTATGCCATACTGTTATGAACGGTTAGTAATTTTGTACTCGAAGCAAAAAAATTATAAGTGGGCATATGAAGTTTGCGTGAAGTGGTTTGATGCTGTTTTTTGGAAGTTACCTAATGCGTCAACCAGTAGCTTGCGTTTGCTTGATCGTCTGGAAAATTTAAGAGAGAAGGTTATCACAAGTATGCGCATCAGTTTGGAAAAAGCACATGTGCAGGGCGTTCCAGAGTACATAAAGAGACTACAAAATAATTCCTCTAACGACGATGTTTTTCAGGACTTACTTCTTGAACGCAGGGCAGCACTCATGTTCAGTAAAGCAGGTTGCGAGGTGACCATTCAAGACGCTCCTGACTTAGCTCTCAGGTTCAATAATGAACAATTCTACGCAGAAGTGAAACACTTTAGGTTGAAGAAGCAAGACCAATATGGCGATACAGTCCCGCCTGCTTGGAAGCAGGTTTACAATGTGGCTAAAGACAAGATAAAGCAGTATAAGGAACAGTCCCCTAATATATTGGTCATTGAGAATAACGACGATCGTATTGAAGAGTTGGATATACCTACAGCAATTGATGGGATTAACCAAGATGTTCGTTCCGGCAAATGTCCGGGATTTGCCAAACTAAATGGTATTCTGTTGATATCATTGGACTGGTATAGTATTTCTCAAAAAAGACAAGTGTATTTCCGCCCCACGAGTAATCCTGCTGTTTCGCTTAGACGGGAACTGTTCTTTTTGCTCGATGACATTCGTCTTGGCTAGCCAATACTCTATAGCTGACCAATAACTAGGGAGTTAGAGGGGCGAAGCCCCTCTTAAAAAATAATTCCTCTTCCCCTCATCAACAGGAAGGGAATAAAGGGGATAGGGTTACAATATAAAAGGAGTAAGAATATGGAATTAGCCATAAGAGAACTGCAGGAAAAGGGGAGGGCAGCTAAGGCAGCCTCAAGAAGGCTTGCTTTCCTTTCTACAGAAACCAAGAATAAAGCTTTGCTCAATGTTGCCGAAGCTCTTATTGATAAGCAAAGTGAAATTTTAGCTGCTAACAAAATTGATTACGCGGAGGCTAAAGCTTCAGGGATGAGTGAGGCTATGCTTGATCGGCTTATGTTATCGCCGAACCGCCTTGAAGCTATGTCCCAGGATGTGAAAACGATGGCTGCCTTGTCTGACCCGGTTGGCGAGATATTCGAGATGCGAACTTTACCCAATGGTTTGCAGATAGGTAAGAAGCGAGTCCCCTTAGGGGTTATCGGAGCTATATATGAAAGCCGCCCCAATGTAACTATAGACATCTCAAGTCTGTGTCTTAAATCGGGCAATGCTGTTATTCTTCGTGGTGGTAGGGAAGCGATAAACTCCAACAGTGGGTTAGCTAAAGTAGCTCAGCAGGCTTGCCTGAATGCTGGTGTGCCTGAGGGAGCAATTCAATTCATCGAGTCTACAGAGCGTGCTTTGGTCAATCATATGCTCCAGATGAAAGGAGTAATTGACTTAATAATTCCCCGTGGTGGGCCTGGGTTGATAAAACTTGTCTCGGAAAATGCTGCTATGCCGGTGATCACCGGTGGAATGGGTGTTTGCCATACCTACGTGGATAAAAGTGCTGACCTGGGTAAAGCTGTAGCCATTGCCTATAATGCTAAAGTTCAGCGTCCTACTGTATGCAATGCCCTGGACTGTCTTCTAGTCCACAGTCAAATTGCCCAAGTTTATCTACCTGCCATTGCCCAAGAGTGGTCTAAGGCTAATGTGGAAATGCATTGCGATGAGCAAGCTCTGGCTATCCTTAAGCCCGCCTCTCCATTAAAATTGGTCCCGGCGGTGGACGGGGACTGGGGAAGAGAATTCCTGTCACTGAAAGCAGCTATCAAGGTGGTTGATTCCTTAGACGAAGCTCTGGAGCATATTGAGAAATATGGCTCAGGGCATTCTGAAGCTATTGTCACCGAGGATTATTCCGCAGCGATGAGGTTCCTGAACGAAGTGGATGCTGCCTGCGTTTATGCCAATGCTAGCATTCGCTTTACTGATGGCGGGCAATTTGGATTAGGCGCTGAGATAGGCATAAGCACTCAAAAGTTCCACGCCCGTGGTCCTATGGGGCTTAAGGAGCTTACCAGCTACAAGTGGATTATTTTCGGCCAGGGGCAAGTTCGAGCCTAGCTTCTCTGCCACTGCGATGAACCTAAGCCCTGAGCCCCCGTCATTGCGAGGAGTGACGCAATTAAGCAGTATCGTTCTCAAGTATGCTCCGCTTGATGGCAAGCACAAATAGAGCCAAAAAACCCTGCCATCGCCGATCTTGTTTTACAAAAGCCAAGTTCCTCCTACTGCGTAAAGTACCCCAAAAAAGAGAAACATGCAAGTAAACGAAGGTGGCGCCTTTTCTCGCCTCGGGATGTGAGTATCAAATATGAGGAAATAAAACCAAAACATAGCCACCCAGCGAATAAGAAAATAAACAAATACAATTCCAATGATGGCACCCAGCCACCCCGCTCCAAATAGCGCAGGCAAAATTTCTGGGAGAAAGATGGAAGTGACCGCAAAATGTAATAGTCCAGCGAAGGCAAAGTCAACTGAAGAAGGCAAAATCAGTGCCCTGGTAAGGGATTTCTCTCCTGAAATGATATAATTGAACTCTTTATACCAGCTAAGCAAAGAGCGTGGTGGTATATGCCAAAGTGGTAGCTTTTCAATGCGTTCCATTATCTCATCATAATAAGGTTTTCTACCCCAGGGTCTACGTATCCATACGAGGGCTTGAAAAATTATCCGCTCGATTAGGACACCCACAAACCTCCTGGTAAGCGCATATCCAAGTCCCACAAGCGCATATGCCACGCTAATTGCTTGAAGTCGAGCTTCAAGATTTCCCGGGGTTGGTAAATCTTGCCAAAACTCGTGGATTGACTCTGGAACTGGCAATGACAGAGTGCGACAAGCCCAAACGAAAAAGCTCAGGGAAAGAATAAGCGCAAGGCCTTCGGTTGAGAAAAGGAGCAAATCAAGTATGTCTTCTTTGCTGCTCATCCTCTTTGTATTGCCGAATTTCACTTAACTAGTTCCTTACAAACTGGATTTTCAGCTATGCCGAGTAATTTCGGGGGATCGGGAACAAAACAGTTCATTTATCCTCCACGAGACAGCTTAGCATAATTGCATCTCAGTATGAAATAGTTCTCGCGTGCCATTTCTGATTTGCTGGGCACAGCCTGAGTTGCAAATCATTACCTTTTATCATTGTGGCGAGCCGAGGTACTGAGCCCTTCACCTCTGTCATTGCAAGGAGCGAGTGAGCCACGGCCCTGAGCGAAGCGAAGAGGACGAAGCAATCTCGTAGTAGGGGAAACTTGTCTCCCGCCATGCACTGGACTGCACCCCTGCAATATGGCACGTTAATAAAGGCGTGGAAACTAAGGACATCAGGAGATTCGCATCAGGGCAAACAAGCCAGGGTAAACAATCTGGACTGGATTTTGTTGTTAAACGCCACTTAACGTTTTTGGGCTTAGCGAGCCGCAAGCGCTGTTATGCGGCGCTCGTTATTCCAGTATTTGTTCGACGATCTCTGCTGCGTCTTGGACAAACTTTGGGCAGAGAGTAGTGGTGAGTTTCTTCTCTCTTATAAGCTTCAGTCCCTTGGGAGTGCTTATATCATACCCAAGCAGTTCCCGACATACAATTGACCCATTACGAGATTTGAATCTGTCGACAAATTCCCTAATGAGGCTGTAAGCCCTCTCTTTTGCTTGCTTATCCTCAACTCTTGCATTTCCATGTTTAAGCCCTATGACCATAAACGCACCAGTTACCGCTCCACATGTCTCGCCCATGCGCGCCATTCCACCTCCAAAAGCCCCAGAGACCTTTAAGGCAAGTTCGTGGTTTAAGCCAAGTTGTGGCCCGTAAGTTGAAAGCATTGCTTGAGAACAAGTGAAACCTTCTTTAAAACAAGAAACTGCACGTTCAACTCTGTTCATCATTCAAACCTCCAATTCTTATTCTTAAGCGGGTGTCGTATGACATCCATATATAGATGAACTCACAACTCACCCGCTTTACTCACTATGAAATATTACTACCTTCTTTTCTTAAGGTAAAGCTCTTAGCGTTTCCTTCTGAACTTTGAATAGTTTTTCTATTCCCTGCTGGGCCAGAGAAAGCAGTGAATCAGCGACTTCTTTGGAGAAGGGCTTACCTTCAGCAGTGGCCTGAATTTCTACAAACTCATTTTTGTCGGTCATGACCACATTGAAATCAACCTCCGCTCGATAGTCCTCTTCGTAACAAAGATCGAGCAGCATATCGCCATCTACAATGCCAACGCTGGTGGCAGCTACCATTCTATGTAACGCCATAAATGGCAAACTACCTTGCTTTCTCAAATTGTGGAAGGCCTGAAATAGGGCGACGTACCCACCGGTGATAGCTGCTGTTCTGGTGCCACCATCTGCCTGAAGCACATCGCAATCCACAACGAAGGTTCTCTCTCCCAGGGCAGCTAGGTTAGTTGCTGCCCTTAGACTGCGGCCAACAAGTCGCTGAATTTCTTGGTTTCTTCCTCCTGTCTGACCACGTGCTGTGCGGGTAAGGGTGGAGCGGGGCAGCATAGCATATTCAGCGGTAACCCAGCCCTGGCCGCTTCCCTTGAGAAAGTTGGGCACCCTTTCTTCCATGCTCACAGAGCACAGCACCCTTGTCTTCCCTAATTCAATTAAAGCTGAGCCTTCAGCGAAGCTCTGATAGCCCAGTGTTATGCGCACCGGGCGAAGCTCGCTACTTTCTCGACCATCTATCCTCGCCATCTCTATTTACTGAAGTATATCATCGCCTACCTTTATTAACAAAAGGATTACCCTCTAGCGCTCCACTCTCACCCATAGTCTTTCACCATCGGTAATAAATTCAATAGTGCCATTCTCTGATGTCAGATAAACCTTATCCGCGCCTAGCCTATCAACTAGCCTCCCTACTACTTCAGCGCCGGGGTGCCCAAAGGGATTATCCGCCCCAACTGAAATCACAGCTATTTCGGGGTCAACTACAGCCAGAAATTGTGGAGAAGTAGATGTCTTGCTGCCATGATGGGCTACCTTCAGCAAAGTGCTTCTTAAATTGGCTCGCTGTCTGATAAGCTCAAACTCTGCTTCCTCTCTGATATCGGCGGTAAACAGAAAGCTAACCTTGCCCCAACTCAGCTTTATTACTACCCCATTGTTATCCACATCATGGCTGGTTCCCTGAAGCAATTTTGTCGGCGGGTTGAGCACCTCAAGCTTAATTCCATTGCCTAAGTCAATTACCTGTCCTGCTCTGGCTATGTTATGCTTGATTTGCCCTTCATCAACAAGCTTTAGCCACTCCTGATAAATAGATGAGTTATAAGACACTCCCGGCTCGAGCACCTGTTTTACTTCATATCGTAGGAGCACTTCCACTAAGCCAGTGATATGGTCAGCTTGAGGCTGTGTAGATATTACGAGGTCTATCGTCCTATCCCAGAAGGGGAGTTTCTTGCTTAATTCCAAATTTATCTTCTGGGGGTCAGGTCCACCATCAATGAGTATATTTTGGTGATTAGGCGTTTGAATCAGGATGGCATCTCCCTGTCCTACATCGAAGAAGCTTACATGGAGCTTGTCATCTGGCATGGTGAGGGTTACCAACCAGACCAGGATGGCTATTATCAAAAGAGGGGGTATAAGCCACTTTTTAGGAAAGCGTGACCAAGCCATTTTTCTTCCTTTTATTTTCTATGGCTAACGAAGACCATAGCTATTGCGAGGACAACATAATATCCCCATACTAACCAGGTGGGGACAGTAGTCACCTGAAAAGATGAGAAGGGCAAGGCATTAAAGCCCTGAACTACCAAGAGTAGGTAGCTAAGAAAGAGCCAGGCTAGCCAGGCAAGTATTTGAGCCGCAATCGGAATGAAGAGTCCAGCGAAGGCGACCAGCGCAGAGGTGGTGATAATAGCAGGCAAAGCGGGCAGGGAGAAAAAGGTTGCTGGCAAAGTGACCAAAGAGACAACGCCGAAGTTATAAGCTATAAGTGGCCAGACTGCTATAATAGCTGCTAAGGTTACGGCGAAGCAATCGGTTACCATATTGCCAGTATTCACCATCACCTCTTTATCCCTAAATACAGCGGTAACGCCTTTTCTTCCCCATGTCTGGAAGTAAGGGAAGAGGAAAACAAGCCCTGCCATAGCTAAGAAGCTAAGTTGGAAAGAGACGCTCCACAAAATCTGAGGCTTAATTCCCACCATCACTGCGGCAGCAAAGGCCAGGGCAGTGATGGCACTTCGCTGCCTTCCTAAAAACTCAGCCATTAAAAACAAACTTCCCATAATTGCTGCTCGGATCACTGGTGGGCGCATCCCGGTAAGCAAGGCATAAAGCCAGATAGCTACGAGGGCTAGCCAGATATATATGTAGCGCTGCCTGCCAAAAGCCAGGATACCAAGGCTAAGAACCATGCCGATGACAATACTTAGATGCAAGCCAGAAATAGCTAATAAGTGTGCCGTCCCTGTCTGGGAAAATGCCTGGTAGAGGGAATCAGGTATGTGGCTCCTTATGCCCAGCAAAATACCTTGAGCCAGCGAGCCTTGCGGTTCAGGCAAGGCTCTGGTCAAGGAGCTAGAAAGGCTTTCCCTAATGGAATAAAGCCATTGCAAAGGCCTAAAGCCTTTGCCTGTATCGAGGACTTCTATTTCGGGGTAATAAATAACGGAGTAAATCCCTTGCTGAGCTAGATAGCTTTTGTAGTCGAAATCATCAAATGGAGCTGGTGTCTCCAGCTCTCCTGTCACTTTAAGCACATCCCCATAATGATAAGCCGGATACCTGGGCACTTGTATTAGAGCAGTCCCTGATACCTCTTCCCTTGCACCCCCTGTATTTATTTCGCTAGCCGAAAATTTTAAAAAGCAAAAGTTGCTCCTCACGTCGGGCTCGTCTGCTATCATTCCCTGGATTTCAGTTGTGCCTTCATCGTTGTAGAAGCAAAGAGAATGCCCATCTATTTGTGGCAGGCTTGATGGGAAGTATAAAATGCCGCCGAGGAAGGCTAGGGGGCATAATCCAGCCACTATCAAGGTTTTCTTGCTACCAGGGAAAAGAGGGATAAATAAGAAGGGAAGAAGCCCAGAGAAGATGGCAACAACTGGTAAGCCGACTTTGGAACCTAGAAATACACCGACTACCCAGGCACAGCTAACATATAGCAGCCACATAAAATAACTTTCTAATCTGAAACTGTCACACAGCCAGGCGCTGTCAAGAGCA
>JREQ01003428.1_pt1 | contig 10739 bp, 14 predicted proteins | sample 210151 | NCBI WGS metagenome assembly JREQ01 (sample SAMN03019617, study PRJNA260268) | marine sediment metagenome | biome: Marine; feature: Sediment; material: Clay; isolation source: clay from marine sediments 31 meters below sea floor depth collected from... | place: New Zealand: Canterbury... | reverse complement strand
AGAAATGTCAAGTCTATGAGTATAGGCCATTAGGATGCTTCATATACCCTGTTATATACTCAAACGATGAAGGTGTAATAACCGATGAACTCTGTCCAATGAGACACACGATCTCCAAACGCGAATTAAAAATAAAAGGACAGATCCTGCTCAAACACCTTAAGAAGATAACGAGTGAAGTAACCTCCCTTCTTCTGTAACATTCACTCTCAAGCCCTTAAACACTACGAATTTGAGAACATGCGGCAGATGATGTTGCTGCTTGGAAGACCAACGTATTTAAGTTATGCGGCTGTTATGGAGGGGGAAAGCTAGAGGTGGTAGAGTGCCCAAAAGGAAGTTCAAAAAAAAGACACGCGAAGAAGAGCTTAAGAATATGGTGTTGCCTGTGGCCAATGACGTCATGGGCATAGCCAAAAAAATGTTGGGTAACGATCGACTTCTAGTGAGCTGCCAAGACGGCAAGGAGCGCCTCTGCAGGATCCGAGGAAAGATGAAGAGAAGAATGTGGATAAGGCTGGGAGACATCGTTCTGGTCTCGCCATGGGATTTCCAGTCCGACAAGCGAGGCGACATCATATGGCGATACAAAAGAAACCAAGCCGAATGGCTAAGAAGGAAAGGATACCTGAAGATTTAACAAGAATTTAGCGTTGGTGGCACATCAAATTTTTCTCCTCTAGCAGGGTTTAAAAGCAAGGTCCACTTATCAGTTTACAACACCGACAACGAGGAATTTAACAATGAATAGTTCATCTAGCGAACAAAACGTCATGTACGTGGGTAGAAAGCCCCCGATGAATTACGTGTTAGGGATTATAACGAGTTTCAGTGGATCTAACACCAAAGAAGTTACTTTGAAGGCGAGAGGACAAGCAATAAATACCGCCGTCGATGCTGCCGAGATAACCAGACGCAGATTCATGAAAGAGCTGAGCATAGGCAAAATCACCATAGGAACCGAAGAGATGCCACCGAGAGAAGGAGAAAACAGGGCGAGAATGGTTTCAACGATCGAAATCACGTTAACGCGTGTTCCCCCCGTGAAGAAAGAGGTGGGGGAGGGGAGCGAAAAGACGGAGTCTGCAGTCCCCATACATCCTGCGGAGCTGACCAGTGTAGAGGGGATCGGGGTTAAGAGTGCAGAGAAGTTGAAGTCTTGCGGTGTAAGGTCGGTTCAGGACTTAGCAAGTTTTGACCCAAAAGAGCTGTCGGAGAAGCTTCAGGTCTCAGAGAAGAGAGTTTCAAAGTGGATTGATGAAGCTAAGAACGCCCTCAAAGACTAAGTATTTTTAACGCACACGCCTTTTCTCTCTATTCTAAGGTAAACCCTCACAATTAACGTGGATGCAAACTTACGAGCCTATATTTCTCCTCATGACTTAACTTTTTTATTTCCCTTTCTCGCTTCATCGCTTCTCTTATAGTATCAAATTCTTCAGTGTAAACAAGCCTCTTCGACCTGTGCAGTTTAGTGTATCTAGCCCCAACTCCTCTCATATGCTGCTTAACACGCGAGTCTATGTCCTTTGCATACCCAGTGTAGTAACTGCCATCTTCGCAGAGGAGAACATAGACATAATAGGGCACAATCAACAACCCCCTATGCGAATAATTCGTGAGGAATAATTTAGTTTTCTGGCATGTGTTAAGCAGCGCGCGCACTCTGTTTCATTGTAGACGCACGTACAAAGGTTAATAAGGAAGAGTGGTGTAGCAGAAGTCAACAGTTAGGCGCTTTCCGAAGAAGGTGGAACGGTCATAAACGGTTTTTACTTTTTTCAGAGCAATTCTAGCTGACAAATCAAGCGAGGTGATACGATGTATTCATATAAAGGACGAGGAAGATTCGGAAGCAGCGGACCTAGATTCAACCTGAAGAAACCAGTTGAACTTGATAAGGAATACGAAGCCGAAATCGAGGATATAAGCAGAAGAGGCGACGGTATCGTAAAAATCGAAGGCTTCATCATATTTGTGCCAAACACTAAGCAAGGACAACACGTGAAGTTCAAAATAACGAGAGTTGGAAGCAGGTTCGCGATTGGTGAGTTAGTCTAAAGCCTGATCTGATGATAAAAAAGATTTTTGAAGCCCAACTTAGTTCCATTTTCCACATCTTTTTATATAGCTCCTTCTTCAGTATCCTTTAATAATGCGCGCTCGCAATTTATCTGGAAGATCAGTCTTTTTTACAGAGAGCGTGAATATCAAAGATGACCAATGTAGGCGATCACGTTAGATGCCCGCAATGTGGTGGGAAAGCCCGTGTTGTCTGGGTTTCGCAAGACTGGAAAACAGTAGCAATCAGATGCATGGGATATCATAGTTATGGTGAGAAAGGGCCCTCTACAAAGGTCAGTTCATACTACAAAACTAAACCTAAACCTAAAAAGAAAGGAATGGTATTTCTCATAGAGGCAACCAAGAATGAATGAAAACTCCTTTGTTTACACGGCATACGCGCGCATCTTAAGTCGGGCCAATGTCCACTCTGGCACCCTACCGTTTGACAGGTTCAATTCAAACTTAAACAAGTAGTGATGAGTCTATTTATAGATTTTTAGAACAAATTGTATAAAATATTGCGCGCGCACACCTGTTTGGATATTAATGCGCGCGCGCAAAATTTAAACTGTATTCTTTACATACAAGTATTTTAATAGGTGAAACGAATGAGCGGGAAAGTCGCCGAAGATGTTGCAACAACAAGGATTGAAAGAACTGGACGAGGAAGCGACCGACGGAGCTTGTTGGATGAATTTTTGGAGTTTGTGGTTTCCTAATTTCTCGCGCGCTCTAAAAAGCCCAAAATAATCTTTGCGCGCGCATTTTCTATTTTCTAAGGTTTTCTGCAGCCTTTTTGATTTCGTCGATTGACGTTGCATCTTCTATAGTGGAGTAATCTCCTAGTGGTTGTCCAGTTACCACAGCCTTTATCAGTCTCCTCATTATTTTGCCGCTTCTCGTCTTTGGAACCTTACTGACGAAGAAAATGTCTCCAACCACCACGATTGGACCAAGAATTTTCCTCACAACCCCTCTGAGGGTTTTCTTCAACTCGTCAATAGGTGGATATCCCGGTTTCAAAACCACAAAGGCACAAGCCACCTCTCCCCTGGCTGGGTCTGGTTTCCCTACGACCGCTGCTTCGGCGACAGCTGGATGGGAAAGCAACGCGCTTTCTATCTCTATGGTTCCAATTCTGTGGGCAGATATCTTGATTACTTCGTCAACCCTACCAACGAACCATATGTACCCATCCGCGTCCTTTATAGCCGCATCGCCTGTATAGTAACATTCAGGTATTTTGTTCCAGTAGTCCTTAGCGTATCTGTCCTCATTTCTCCAGATGGTTGGCGTTAACCCGGGGAAAGGTCTTCTGCAAACAAAGTTTCCTTTGACACCGATAGGAAGAGGTTTGCCGTTGTCATCCACGATGTCAGCGTCGATGCTTGGTAGTGGAATGGTTGCTGAGCCCGGTTTTATGGGAAGCAATGCGATTCCGTAGGGGTTGCCCACCATGGGTCCGCTTGTTTCTGTCTGCCACATGTGATCGATTACCGGTATTCGATTGTCAAAGACTGTTTCTTGCAGCCACTTCCAAGCAGGAGGGTTCAGAACTTCTCCGGCGCAGACTATCAACCTTATGGAGCTTAGATCGTGTTTCTTAGGCCACTCATCCCCATACTTCATTAATCCTCTAACACCCGTAGGAGATATCCACATCTGCGTCACCCGGTTCTTCTCCACCATTTTCCACCAAACATCTGGAGTCGGGTAGTCTGGAACTCCCTCGTACATAACTGTTGAACAGCCGAAGAGTAAAGGAGCGTAAACGACGTAGCTGTGACCCACGATCCAACCTATATCTGATGTAGACCACCACACATCAGTCTCTCTCATATCATAGACCCACTTACCCATAGCATAGATGTAAACCTGATAACTCCCGTGAGGCTGAACCGTGCCCTTAGGCTTTGCCATAGTGCCGGACGTGTAAAGTATGAAAGCCAACTCGTCAGACCGCATTGGAACTACTTCTGCGTCTATTTCCTTACCTTCGTCGAGGGCGTCTTCCCAGTACATATCTCTTTTCGGGGTCATGGAAGGCCCTTCTTCGCCCCTCTTTAGCACAACAACTTTTCTAACACCTTTCGCCACTTTTAGGGCTTCGTCTACTACTCCCTTTAGGTTAACTACCTTACCTCTTCTGTACCCTACGTCTGTGGTGATGACCATCTTTGAGCCCGCGTCTACTATTCTATCAGCTAAAGCTCCGTATCCAAACCCTGCGAAAACAACAGAGTGTATGGCTCCTATCCTGGTGGTGGCCAACATAGCAACCGCGGCTTCGGGAATCATAGGCATGTAAATGGTTACTCTGTCGCCTTTCTCCACACCCAAGGCTTTCAACGCTGATGCAAGTCTTTTCACCTCAAAAAACAGTTGGTTGTAGGTTAAAACCCTGGTTGCTTCTTTTTCTCCACTTTCCCAAATGATAGCAGCCCTGTTCCCTCTGCCCTTCTTCACGTGATAATCTACGCAGTTGTAGGATAGGTTGGTTACGCCGCCTTTAAACCATTTGAAAAAGGGGTAATTCCACTCGAAAACCTTGTCCCAAGGCTTAAACCAGTGAAGCTCTTCAGCAACTTCTCCCCAAAAGCCCTCAGGATCTTCCAACGCTCTTTTCAGCATCCACTTAAGATGAGGCGGATACTCTATTCGCTTTGACTCTTCCATTGCAAGAGACCCCTTTGAAGTTGTCACATTGTAATCTCTCTTTAAATACGTTTCCAATCCAGCGGAAAGGCCGTTTCGATCTTGACGACGAATCGCGTAGAAGTTTACGATATCTTTTATAATCCATAATATCCTACCTATTCCATACCTTTAAACCGAGACTTTCGCAGAAAGGGAGACGACCCGGTTGTCAATAATGAACAACTATCGAAAAGGCTGGGCTTTACGTTACCTTAGGGAGGCGAAGGCGGAATTAACCGCGGCTCAAAAAACCCCGTACCTGGCTCCTGGCTTGGTCTTGGAAGCCGTAAGAAAAGCTCAGGCAGCCATCTATTACAGCTTCGGAGACCCCTCTTTTATCGAGGTGATAGTCCATCAAACCCTGCAAAGGAAACAGCTCATTAAGGATCCAATTTTGAGGTTTCTTGTTGAAATTGAACGAACAGTTCAGCAAATCGCGCAAACATCGAAATTAGAAAGTGAAAAGGTTATCGAACAAGTTGATGACCTTATTCAACTGGCGTCTGAAATAGTGGAGCTTTTCACGGGCGAAAGCGCCTAGTCCATCGGATGGAGTTAACCGTTATAGGTAAAGGAGATAAGTATGGTTATCCATGTAAAAGTTAGGCTCCTGGGAGTTTTCCGAGGGCTCTCAGGGAAAGGCTGGGTTCCCGTGGAATCTGAAGGACCCACAAATGTAAGAAAAGTGATTCAAAAGCTTACCGAAGCCTTTTCACCCGAGTTTAAACGGGTTTTAATCGACCCTGAGCTTGAGGACCCCCGGCCAAACGCCCTCATTCTTGTGAATGGAAGAGAAATAAGCGTTTTACAGGGACTTGAAACAGAGGTTAACGACGGCGACGAAATCGTTCTTGTTCCAGTTTCCCACGGCGGCTAAGCCTTTGTTAATTTATAAATATGGAAGGTAAAAGAGGAATAATGTTGAGGGTTCAAGATGTCCATGTCGTTCTATCCCGAGCCTATACCCGGTGAAGTTCCAATAGCCCGTAGAAAGTATGGGGAATACCACCAACTCGGCATTTGGCCCTACTATCCCGACGTCCCCATATTTCAAGTTCTGCAAACTGTTGCTATACTCGATCCGGAAAAGGTTACCATACTATACCCTAAGAAAATGACGATTAAAGAGATTGACACCCTCAGCGACAAACTCGCAACAGCACTAGCTGACCTTGGTGTGAAGAAAGACAAAATCGTGGCCTTGTACATGTGGAACTCCCCAGAATTCATCATAGCCTTTTTTGGAGCCTTGAAAGCTGGAGCCACTGTAACAGCTCTGAACCCGTCGTTTAAGGAGAAGGACGCAAAATATCAGCTCGACGACTCGGAATCCGTGACGGTGATAGTGGACGATGAACAGTATCCCGTAATAAAGAATATCCGAAGCGAGTTGCCAAGGCTGAAGAATGTAATCGTTGTTGGAGATAAAAAGCACCCAGAAACTCACCTGTTCAAGGAGCTTACAGAAAAGTATCCCCCTGATCCGCCTAAAGTGGAAATCACCCCAAAAAAGGACCTGGCAGTTATTCAGTACACGGCTGGCACAACAGGACCCCCAAAGGGTTGCATGCTCACACACTATAACATTGTAAGCAACATGTTCCAGTTGGCCCTCACGCATGGAATGGAAGGTACGAGAGAAGACGTAGCTTTGGCTCACCTCCCCTTTTACCACATCTACGGAATGACGATCTTGATCTGTGCCTCGGTTTGCTTTGGGCTCAGCATAGTTATACAGAAACGATTTGATATCGAAGAGTTCCTCGAACTCATCCAAAAATTCAAGGTCACGGTTGTCAGCACGGTCATGCCCGTGCTCACCCTGCTAACGCAGATGCCAGAACTCCTCAAACAATATGACCTATCGTCTCTCCGTTACATAAGCAGCGGAGCCACACCAATGGTACCGGAAACCGCAAGGAAATTTCAAGAATTAACCGGTGTAACCGTCACCCAAGGCTACGGTCTAAGCGAAACATCGCCGGTCACCCACACGAATCCGCTGTGCCAGATAAAAATAGAATCCGTTGGTCCTCCGATTCCAGATACTCTTCAAAAGATCGTGGACATAGAGACAGGCACGAAAGAGTTGCCGCCTGGAGAAATCGGAGAAATCATCATCAGGGGCCCGCAGGTTATGATTGGCTATTGGAAAAGACCTAAAGAGACCGCGGAGACCATAAGGAACGGCTGGTTCTACACGGGAGACTTGGGTAAAATAGATGAGGACGGCTACCTCTACGTTGTCGACCGCAAAAAAGAAACCATAAAGTACATGGGCTTCACGATTGGACCAGCCGAGCTTGAGGCTGTTCTCCTTGAACATCCGGCTGTGGGCGACTGCGCTGTTGTGGGGAAGCCTGACCCTGTTGCTGGCGAGATTCCAAAGGCTTACGTGTTGTTGAAGGGAAGAGCCAAAGCCACTGAAGAGGAGCTCATAAAGTTTGTCGCTGACAGAGTTGCGGGATACAAGAAGATTAAGGAAGTTGAATTCGTGGATATGATTCCCAGAAGTTTGGCTGGCAAAGTTTTGAGGAGAGAGTTCATTGAGAGGGAGCGAAGGCTAAGTCAAGCAACTTGATGGAAATGTTAATCCTTCGCTGCTTTCTTTTTCTCTTCCTTCTTAACTAGACGTTTGAGGTATCCTTCCATTTTCAATTCGTAGGCGTGTTCTTCTGGAGGGGGAGGCAGCTGCTTCAGGTGTTCTTCTATGGCTGTTGTTTCAGCTTTTTTGGGTTTTCTCCGCTTTATGCCTTTTTGAGCCATGTCGACGTACGCCTCATTTAAAAATACTCGTTTTCTCAGACTTTTTCATAACTCTTTGAGCCTTTCTATTTTCGGGTTTGTTTCAGCGACGTTTGTGGTTAGGTTGCTTTTTGGTTCTGGTATAACATAGTCTTCTGCTTCGGGTGTAGTTGGATGGTATAGCAGTATGCTTCCATCAGCTGGGTCTGGTCCTACTTCTTTCATGGTTTCCGTTACAGCTTGTTTTATTGTTTGTCTTTCTGTGATTAGGTGTTCGAGCAGTCGCGTGGTTGCCTGGTCTGTGTGGCTGGCTGATACGGCCAAGCTCCAGCTTATATAGACTTTGGCTCCCTTTTCTGTGAATGCTTGCGCCATGTATGTGTATGTTAAGCCGTTGCAACCCATCATGATGATTGTGGTGTTTTGGAATTTTCCTTTCATATCCTGCTGGACAAATTTTGGAGTTATCCCGAAGTAGGCGATTCCCATTTTTGCTTCTTCCTCAGAGTAGGCAACGCCTGTAAGCCTGGGAGGGTCGGTTAACTGTTCTAAAGTGTATTCCCATTTGCTGTAGGGTTCGGAGGTGAAAAGACATAGGGGAGGATATTTCCCTTCCTTTAGACCTGAATGTACCCTCAAAACTATTAAGTCATAATCGTGTGTGGGCAAGTTTCTGTAGAATCCTACGGTGACCTTTTCGCCTGGATAGTAGTCTACGGTGTATCCGGCTTTTTTTAGGGTGTTTGTTGCTGTTTGGTTGAAGGTTTGGTTGGGAAATGTAAGGCTTAGGTGGTCGACTATGGCGGCTTTAAGCTGGGTTGTTGGGGTTGGGGTCTGGTTTGATGATGGTTTTAGGTAGGAATAGATGAGGAAGCTGGCGATAGCTATGATGGCAACGAGAATGGCGACCGTAACGACTGTAACAATATATTGTGATCTTTTCTTGTAGGCACGAATTTCAGCTTTCATGCCCCGTTGTTTCTTTCTATCCTTCATACCAAGTAACTCTTAGTAGTTTTTAATATAAAAAGAGGGGGTTACAAGCGTGTGCATGAGCTTCGGTTATTTCGATTCCAGCGTGGTCACAGCGCTGCATAAAGAGCTGTATACAGAGCCGTAGCGGGTCCAATGACGCGGGTATCCCCGGTGATGCTGGAACCCATCTTGTTCATGACGTAGGCAAAGCTCAACTTAGCATCAAGGTCCATCACGACCACTGAACCTCCCCATCCGCCCCAAGCAAAAGTGCGCGGATTCGGGCCAGTAATTAGCCACGGGCGCGTCGAGGTCGAGCTGGCCGCGGTCCACGAGCATGAGCGTGCAGAGCGCGGTCATGACTTTTGTGGTTGAAAAGACACAGACGATAGTGTCCTGTTCCCACGGGCGAGTTTGGGCGGCATCGGCGTAACCAGCACATATGTCGACTACGAACTCGCCATCTATTGTTGCCGCAAACGAAGCACCGACCTCTAAACCAGACTCGAAGTTTTTCGCAAAGGCTTCTTTTACTGACGCAAAGCGCTGGTCGCAATGACCGTGGATCTTAACTTTGTTTACCATAACTGTAGATTACATTTTGTATACTTATTTTTTACGCGCGCACGCAACAAAGCTCGCGCGAAATAATCATAAGTCTTATTAATAAATGAATGGTAACTTTTGAGGACTTAAATAATGAGAGATGAGGGGAGTTGGAATGAGTAAAAGAATGAGTATAATAACTATGATAATGCTTGCAATAATAACAATTAGTCTCTCGTTTCCCTTATGGGCGTCTAAGAGCGAAGAATATTGGCCCACTGATGGCTGGAGGACCGCCACCCCCGAAGATATGGGGATGGGTTCTGAAATTTTAGAAAATATGTTCGGATGGATTGAGGAAAAAGGCCATAATATACAGGGTGTGGTGATTGTGCGCCATGGGTATATCGTAGAAGAAGGTTATTTAACAGACGGCAAACTTCGAGCAGTATCTGAGAACTATACTAAAGAGATGCATGATCTCTATTCTGTCACGAAAAGTGTTACCGCTCTTTTGGTGGGTATCGCCATACAAGAAGGGTATCTCGAATTAAACAAAACTCTCTACGACTTTTTCTCTGACAGGTGGGATCCCAGCTATGATCCGCGGAAGGAGACGATCACAATTCAGCATTTATTGACAATGACTTCAGGATTCAAGTGGGTTGAAGGCTTTGAGGGGTATATATCATATTTTTTCTCAAGCGACTATGTTCAATATGCGCTTGATTTACCCTTAGCAAGCGACCCAGGCGAAACTTTCAACTACAATACGCCGGCAGTTCATCTTTTATCTGCTATTGTTCAAAATGCGACGGGACAGAAAATGTCCGAGTTTGCCCGAGAAAATTTGTTCGAGCCGCTCGGTATCTCCGAGGAATATTGGGATTGGGACGAAGATCCACAAGGTATTACTACTGGAGGATGGGGCCTTTGGATGACTCCCAGGGATATGGCCAAAATTGGACTGTTATGTCTAAATAATGGGACCTGGGATGGCGAACAGATTATTGACGCGGATTGGATAGAAGCAGCAACGACACCAAACTTAGGCGGGAGCTTATATGGATACCTATTCTGGCTCTTTGAAGGATGGACAACGTATGGTTATACGTGCGGCGGGATGTATGGACAACGTATCTTTGTTTTTCCAGAACTCGATCTTGTTGCAGCCTTCACGGCAAACCTTACGCAGGGGGAACCCCTGATCATTGAAATATACGACTATTTATTAGAAAATTTCGTTGTTGGAGCAGTTGCACGCGCTTGCATGTTTAACGTTACTTGTGAAGGAGAAACATATAGAGTCACCACGTTCAGCAACTCCCGCATATCAAACTTCAACTTCAGTGAATCCGATAAACTGATAAGCTTCAACGTGACTGGCTCAGATGGCACACTGGGCTTCTGCAACCTCACTATTCCAAACAGTCTAGTTGAAGACTTGTGGCAAGGCAACTGCACAATCCTAGTTGATGGCTCGCCAGTAGCCTTCCTTGAATCTTCAAACGGCACACACACATTCTTGTATTTCACGTATCAACATACAACACACGAGGTAGTAATAGTACCAGAGTTTCCCACATGGACACCAATGTTATTTATACTCATCGTTCTTACGGTTGCCATAGCCATCTACAAACGAAGAATACTCAAAACACCAATTCACTAACAACTATCTTCCTTCCTTTTTTATAGTTTAATATCTA
>JREQ01004735.1_pt1 | contig 10768 bp, 10 predicted proteins | sample 210151 | NCBI WGS metagenome assembly JREQ01 (sample SAMN03019617, study PRJNA260268) | marine sediment metagenome | biome: Marine; feature: Sediment; material: Clay; isolation source: clay from marine sediments 31 meters below sea floor depth collected from... | place: New Zealand: Canterbury... | reverse complement strand
CCCATCGGCCAGCAGACCGAGTATAGATCAGTATGCGCTATTATTGTAAGGAGGCAGCCAAATCCTGTCAAGTGGAATTTCGGCTTCAAGAGAAATCTGGCCTTGGTTCAAGAGAAATATCTTAACCATCACATAGCTAAATTTAGCTTAATATCCTTCTTTCAGTATAACCAGCTCCACCATCTATCTGAACTACTTCAGTTCAATATATCAGAGTTGAAGGGAAGCTTGGCGGCCATATGATAGCGCTGCGACCTTGCTGTGTTGCATTGAAGCTACCGATGGTATTATATTAAGCGGGGAGAAGAAATGAGCAATGTGCAGTCTGTTGACCTAAATGAGCTGGCTTTAAGCTACGATGATAAGAGGCGCATGGAGCCCCAAGATTTCGAGAGGCTAATAAATTGCATCCTGCACTATGGGAAGGTGGAAGGAGATGTGCTAGAGATAGGCTGTGGATCAGGATACTATTTAGCTCCTCTTGCTCAACGTTTACCCAAGGCAAGCTTTTATGGTGTGGATATCACTGATGCTATGTTAGCTAGTGCAAAGGGAAAGCTAAATCGGCAAGCTTTGACGAATTGTTCTGTAGCTAAAGGGGATGCTCATTACCTTCCTTTTGCGGATCATGCTTTCGACTTTGTATTGCTGTCTCAAGTGTTGCATTACTTCCAGAACTTGCCCATGGTAATAGCCGAAGTCTACAGAGTTGCTAAACCGAAGGCCCGTGTATTGGTAATAACCTCCTCTCATTTGCAAATGAAAAGCCAGCTTGACATAGCCCTGTTTCCGGGGCTTGTTAAGAGAGACATGGCTAGAATTCCCCCGATCGAAAAGATTAGATACCTCTTCGAGAGTGGTAGCTTTGAGATACTGGCTGCTGTTGAGTTTGCTTCTACATTTAGATTCTCAGCTGTCGAAGCACTGGTAGAAAGGGTGGCTCAAAAACCATGGTCTTCCTATCAACTTTTCTCAGAAGGGGAGTTTATTAGAAGGTTGAGGGTGTTCAAGAGAAAGCTCTATGACAGATTTGGCCGTGGAGAAATAGCCTATCTTTTTCCGCAAACCCTCCTTTTTTTTCAGAAGACATAAGGTAAGCAGCTTGCTCAGCTTAGTGCAATTGTTGGGTCTTTGGTGGAAGTAGCAGCATTGGTATACATGGTGAGCCTATTCTAAATAGCCCTTGAGTTTTCGACTTCGGCTGGGATGGCGCAATTTGCGCAGAGCTTTAGCTTCGATCTGGCGTATTCTCTCTCGGGTCACACTGAATTCTTGTCCTACCTCTTCTAGTGTTCTGGCATGGCCATCTCTAAGACCAAATCTGAGCTGTAATACCCTTTTCTCTCGTGGCGTGAGCTCATCAAGCACTCTGTCTAATTGCTCTTTCAGTAGCTCATGGGCAGCAACTTCAGTTGGTGCCGGGCTAGTTCGGTCTTCAACGAAATCACCTAAATGGCTATCTCCTTCTTCCCCAATAGGCATGTCTAGCGACATTGGCTCGTGATAAAATAAGTCCATAACTTCCTCTACCCGCTGGCCGGACATATTTAAGCGCTCGCCAATTTCTCTAGGGGTGGGTTCGCGCTTGAGTTCTTGACTTAACTGCCGTGTTGTGCGCAATAACCTATTCATTGTCTCTACCATATGCACTGGAATACGGATGGTGCGGGCTTGATCAGCTATAGATCGAGTAGTGCCCTGTCTGATCCACCAAGTAGCGTAGGTGCTAAACTTGTAACCTTTTCTATGGCGAAACTTCTCCACAGCCCGCATAAGGCCGATATTTCCCTCTTGGATGAGGTCGAGGAGAGACATACCATGCCCTATGTATTTCTTGGCTATGCTAACCACTAGGCGGAGGTTTGCCTCAGTGAGGTGTTTTTCTGCCTTTCTCGCCTCGGCTCGCACTCTTTCAAAGTGGAGTTTAAACTGGCTCTCATAGGGTTCAAGATGGGAATGGAACTCGTCGTTAGTCGTGAGAGCCTTTATTTCAGGCCATGATTTATCTTGGATGAGGCTCAAAGCTTGTGGTGGCAAGAGGTTGCTGTTCAGAGAAAGATTTATTATAGCTTCTTCTGCTGAGGCAGTTTGTTTGCTTGTCTTTTCGGCAACAACTGTTGTCAGTGCTGGGTTTATCTCGTTATCAATAGCAGCGCGAAGCTTGGGATTTGTTATTGTCTCTGCTAGGTTACTGGAATGGTCGATAGCTAAGTGCTCTTTGATAACTTCGAGAATAGGGTAGGCTTTGGATAGTCGAGGAATTAAATCAACTACTATATCGACTGCTGTGGGAAACCTCTTGTACTTCTTAAAATACGCATCTCCAATTCTTTCCAGGTGTCTTCTTTGCTCTATTTTGCTGGAAAGTTCCCTCTCCTGAGTAACCTTGATGAGGGGCACTTGACCAATTTCTCGAAGATACATGCGGACTGAGTCATCAATTATTTCATGCTCATCTAGTCCTATTGGTAGTTTGGTTTCGGGAATGACCTGAGTGGTGCCTTCTTCTGCTGCCTCTTCCTCGTTTGTGAGGTCGGGGCCCTCAAATCCGTCCTCTTCAGCATGGGTGTCTTCTGGTGTTGATTCCTCATCCGCATTTATGTTAGTAGGGGTGCCGCCGCCAACTAAATTCATCATTTAACCTCTTTTACTTTATTTTTCCTTGTTTGATAAATATTTGCTGCAGTTGTTGTCCTGGCTCTATTCCTTCCTGTTCCAGTTTAGCTAGCTCGGCATTTATTCCCTCTTCTTCCCTTTCGAGGTTGAGGGCAGCCTCCATTCTGTTTTCTAAGCGTTTGGATAACCTTTCTTGTAGCCGAAGAATACAATCAGCCAGGGTAAGCTGCCGCGCTTTATCATCTTCTTGGATAGCTGGTGGGAATGTCTTATTTATTAAATAGTTTAAATGTTCTAATAAGTTAGCGTCAAGTTTCTTTTTAAGCTTGGAGATGTCTGGAGAGCATTGCCAGTTGGTGAAGACTTCGCGATTCTCAGTGCTTTCGAAGTGCTCTATTGACAGATCTTGAGCCACTTGGCGAAGTTGGGGATACTGGATCAACAGGGCTAAGCAATATTCCTCGATAGGGTTGGACACGAATTCGCGTGCCAAGCGAGGTTGGCCTATTGTCTCGGTTGGCTGGCGTCTTCTCCTATCGGATTGCGATTTTTTCAGAGCGGCTGTTAGCGTAGTCTCGCTGACCTTTAGCGAGCGTGCCAATTTTTGTTTGTAGTGTGCTTGCCTTAGGGGATCTTTTATCTCGCCAACTAAAGGCAGGAGTTTTTGTATCGCTAGAGATTTATCCTTAACTTTGTTGATGTCAACCTTGCTTATTACTGAATGGAAGGCAAAGTCTAACATGGGTGGGGCTTGTTCCACCAGATTTTGCCATAGCGTAGGGTCTTCGCTTATTACTTCATCAGGGTCTCTGCCTCGGGGCAAAGGAATAACTTTTATTTCAGTGTCAATGATATTTTCGTATTTTACTAACCCAGACCATGTAGGCACTGGAATCACCTTTTTGTCCAGGGATTGAGCTAGCATCTCAGCGCTTCTCAGGGTGGCTTCCTCTCCAGCAGCATCAGCATCGAGAGCTAGAGCTATATTTTTGCTTAACCTCTTAGCAACATCCACTTGTTTTTCGGTTAAGGAGGTGCCCATGGAAGCTACTACATTTTGGAAGCCATGTTGATGGGCGGCAATGGCATCCATGTAGCCTTCCACAATTATTATCAAATTTTTCTGTCTAATGGTCGACCTAGCTTTATCAATCCCGTAGAGGCTGCTGCTCTTATCAAAAATTGGTGTCTGGGGCGAGTTAATGTATTTAGGTAGCGATTCATCCAACGCTCTAGCTCCAAAACCAATGACGCGCCCTTGGATATCATATATAGGGAACATTAGTCGATTGCGAAACCTGTCATAACTGCCTCCTCCCTCCTTCTCTATTATCAAACCAGCCTTAAGCAATTCTTTTTCTTCATATCCTTTGCTCGCTAGGAAGTTCTTAAGTGTCTCCCAGCTATCAGGGCTAAAACCCAGATGGAACCTGTTGACGCTCTCGAGTGCGACTTTTCTGTGGCTGAGGTAGTTCCTCGCCAGCTCGCCTGCTTTACTATTTAACAGCAGGTGATGATAGAATTCGGCTGTTGCCTCATTGATTTGGAATAATCTTTCCTTTTCTTTATCCTCAGCGCTGGTTTGTATCTCAGGCGAGCTTAAAGTTATGCCTGCCCTTTGGGCTAAGAGGCGGAGAGCCTGGCTAAAGTCGACCCCTTCCCTCTTCATGATGAAGGAGAAAACATCACCCCCGGTGCCGCAGGCACCGAAGCAATGCCAGGTCTGTTGCTCTGGGAAGACGAAAAAGGAGGGATGTTTTTCACTGTGAAATGGACATAAAGCCTTAAAATTACGCCCTGCTTTTTGCAGAGAAACGTAATCGGAGATAACTTCTACAATATCTGTTTTTTGCTTTACTTCATTAATGATGCTCATTTTGATATTTCCTCAGCCAGTCGCAGGGCATATTGGTCAGTCATCCCAGCAATATAGTCAGTGACTTTGCGCTCCCTGGTATCATTTAGAGAGGCAAGTTCTGAAGGTAATTTATCTTCATGTCTCAGGAAGTAAGAATATAAAATGCGTAGTGTTCTTCTTGCCATTTCCGCGTCTTTGGTGAGCAGGCTGGGATTATACACCTTATCAAATAGAAATTGGCGGAGGCTGTTAGCTGCCTTGATGACTTCCGGGCTCATGGCAATAGTTGGTTTTGCCTGGGAGCTGCTTATGACATCGCAAACCATGGCATTAATTCGTTGTGAATGCGTATGGCCCAAGTTAGCTATTGCTAGCTCAGGCAAATCACTTTCAGTGATAATGCCTGACCTTATAGCGTCGCCGATATCGTGATTGACATAAGCAATGACGTCTGCTATCTTGCACACTTGACCCTCCAAAGTGGCGACATCTTCCCAGTTCTCCCCTAGAATGTCAGCTTGCCCTTTGGAATGCTTGAGGATGCCATCTCGTACCTCCCAGGTAAGATTGAGTCCCTGTCCGTCTTTTTCTAACAAATCAACCACTCGCAGGCTTTGCTCATTATGTCTGAAGCCGTCGGGGTGAAGTTTATTCAAAACTTCCTCGCCTATGTGACCAAAGGGGGTGTGCCCCAAATCATGTCCCAGGGCAATAGCTTCAGTTAAGTCTTCGTTAAGATTCAAAGCTCGTGATATGGTTCTGGCAATTTGAGATACTTCCAGGGTGTGCGTAAGCCTGGTGACATAATGGTCGCCTGAAGGGGCAATGAAAACCTGTGTCTTATGCTTAAGTCGGCGGAAAGCTTTACAGTGGATGACGCGGTCACGATCGCGCTGGAAGCAGGTTCTTATGGGGCATGGCTCTTCCCGTCTTAGCCGACCATGACTGAATTTGCTCTTAATGGCATAAGGGGAAAGAGTCTCTTCCTTTCTCTCTGTTCGTTCACGTATACTAAGCTCATTAACCATGAAATTATAGCATTTATATCCAAGCCGGGTCATATGAAATCCGTATTACGGTCAACCATTATATTCTCACACCTATTTTTCTTGCTTCTCATCCATTATTCTTCTTTCTACCTCGGCTGCATTTAATCTAGCTGACAGTATCACATCTGGATTCAATGACATTGAATCTATCCCGCATTCAACCAAAAATTCGGCAAATTCGGGGAAATCACTTGGCGCTTGACCACATATCCCTATTTTTCTCCTCGGTTTATGGTGGTGCGCTGCCTCTATGACGTACTTCACCATTCTTTTCACAGCTTCGTTTCTCTCATCAGATATGTGTGCAATGATGTCAGAATCTCTATCTAAACCAAGTATCAGTTGTGTTAGGTCGTTCGACCCTATGCTGAATCCATCGAACACATCAGCGAATTCCTCTGCCAGGACTATGTTTGATGGTATCTCACACATTACATATATTTCTAACCCATTTTCCCTTCGCTTTAAGCCGAACTCTTCCATTGCTTCTATCACCTTCTTTCCCTCTTCTGGCGTCCTGCAGAAGGGAACCATCACCTTAACATTGGTCAACCCCATCTCATCTCTAGCTTTCTTTATGGCCTTGCATTCCAGACCAAATGCGGGCTTAAACTCATCATCATAGTAGCGAGATGCGCCTCTCCAGCCTAGCATTGGGTTATTTTCAACTGGCTCGTAAAGATAACCTCCGATTAAATTGGCGTACTCATTCGTCTTGAAATCAGAGAAACGAACGATAACATCGTTGGGATGAAATCCAGCCGCTATTTTCGCTATCCCCATGGCTAAGTTGTCAATGAAGAACTGCGCTTTATCCTCATATATTAAGCTCCTCTCATCTATCTCTTTAATTACCTTGGCTATCTCCCTATCGTTATCCGCTGTCTTCTTTAGCTTATCATATTCTATCAATGCCATTGGATGTATGCCGATATAGGAATTGATGATGAACTCCTCCCTGGCTAAGCCTACACCATCGTTGGGGATTTGTCCTTGTATAAATGCACCTTCTGGGATACCAAGATTCATCATTATTTCGGTATGTGGTCTGGGAAGTTTGTTTACCTCCACTTCATCTACCCTGTATTTCAACTTCCCTTTATATACGCGACCCTCACCTTGCGAACAGTCTGCTGTAACGTCTCCTGCACCTTTTAGGATGGTTGTGGCCGTGCCGCAGCCAATTACACAGGGCACTCCAAGCTCACGACTAACTATAGCTGCATGGCATGTCCTGCCACCTTTGTTCGTTACTATGGCACTGGCAATTTTCATTATAGGTTCCCAATCGGGGTCTGTCATATCAGTAACCAAAACCTGCCCCTCCCTGAATTGATGCATTTCTCTGCTCTCTTCTATTATATTAACCTCACCTTGCCCTATTTTTGTGCCCACCGCTTCCCCTCTAAGCAACAAGGTTCCCTTTTCTTCAAGCACATAGGTCTTGAGCAAAGCTAAGTCCTCTTGTGAGTGTACTGTCTCCGCCCTTGCCTGGACTATGAAAAGTTCATTGGTTATGCCATCCTTTGCCCATTCAATATCCATGGGTGTTCCATAGTGCTCTTCTATAAGGCAAGCCCACCTGGCAAGCGTAAGTATTTCATCATCACTCAATATAAACCTTTGCTGTTCTTCTATTTTGACTTTTTCTTGCTCTGTCCCTCCCCCAAATTCCTTATAAACCAGTTTTTTTTCTTTCGTTCCCAGTTTCTTTTCTACGATAGGTCTGAACCCTTTCTTTAGAGTGGGCTTAAAAACATAGAATTGATCTGGATTCACAACGCCTTGTACCACATTCTCTCCGAGACCATAAGCACCGGTAATATAAACTGCATTCCTGAAGCCTGATTCTGTATCTATAGAAAAGATAACGCCGGAGCAGGCTAAATCAGAGCGAACCATCTTCTGCACTCCCACGGAGAGATAAACGCTGAGATGGTCAAACCCCTTATCCACTCGGTAGGATATCGCTCTGTTGGTGAACAAAGAGGCAAAGCATTCCATGGCCTGCACTATTAATTCCTCCTCTCCCCTAACATTCAAATAAGTCGTTTGCTGTCCAGCAAATGATGCTGTCGGTAGATCCTCCGCAGTGGCACTGCTTCTCACCGCAACATCGACATCTTCTCCATACCTCCTTTCCATCTCCCGATAGGCAAGTTTTATTTCCTCTGCCAGTTCTCTAGGACAAGGAGCGTTTGTTATTAGTCCTCTTATCCTTCTGCCTCTCTTATACAAGTTATCCATATCATGGGTATCTAAATCTGCCAAAGTATCTCTGATCCTTTCGCCTATTCCTGCTTTCTCTATCACATACTTATAAGCTTCGGCAGTAATAGCAAATCCAGAAGGAACGTTCACCCCTTCCTTACCTAGATTTCTTATCATTTCGCCCAGAGACGCATTTTTACCACCGACCAAAGCTACATCCTTCGCTCCCACCTCTTCAAACCACTTCACGAATTTCACGGTTTACCTCCTTATTTAATTATTCGGATACCGGGATATCATGGCGCGTCAGCCCAGCTAGAGCTACATCCTTGTTACTAGCTTTGGGGGTGTATTCTTTGCCGGGTCTATCAAACCGGAGGATAAATTCTGTGCCCGTTGCCAATTGCCTCTTTGTTGTGTACAGTGTAAAAACCAAAGTGAATTATAGCATGTTGGGAAATGGCCAACAAACTGAACTTAAATTATTGATTAACCTGGGCTATGTGATATTATTATACAAATGGGGTAAAACAAATGTTTGGCCTAAAGGGGGTAGTTCCATGATAGAGATGACCATCGATAGTATTCGAGTAAGCTTGATGAATTATCAGAGAGTAGTGATTTTGAAAGAGAAGGGCGCTAACCGCTACTTGCCTATTTGGATTGGTCCTAATGAGGCAGATGCCATTGCGGTGAAATTGCAAAATGTGGAGCTAGCTCGCCCCCTAACGCATGATTTATTGCGATCTGTTATTGAAGTCTTAGGAGCCTCAGTCAAATTTGTTGTGGTAAACGAGCTTCAAAACGATACCTTTTATGCCAAACTCTCTCTCAGCCTTGATGGTGAGCAAATAGAAGTTGATTCTCGTCCCAGTGACGGTTTAGCTTTAGCAGTAAGGGCTGGGGCACCGATATATGCCGAAGAATCGGTATTAGATAAGGCGGGCATTACACTTGACGAGGAAACAGGTAAGCCTGTTTCTGAAGGCAAAGTCGACGAGAAAGAACTAGAGGGACTATCAGCGTACAAAGATTTCATAAATACACTCGACTTAGAGGATTTTAAGAAACGCAAATCCTAGCAAGTTAGATGGGGGTTTTAGTGAGAAAATGGCCAATACTCGTGCCGTTGCTCACTGTTGGTTTTTATGTAGCTTTCAGCCTTTTAGTACCAACAATTATAGGTTGGTGGATAGGCATTAAAGCGCATCACGAGATTCTATTTCCTCTCATTGGCCTTGGTGTCGGCACAATAATTATGGTTTACGGTGTTTATCGTATGCTACGGCCCTTTTTACAAGAGGCTGAGTGGGATGAGAAAGATAGAGAGCAGATTCGTCAGCCAATGAAAATGTTTCTAAATTTGGTATTCCCGAAGCAGAAAGAGGACAAAAAGAAATAGTGGCCAGAAAGAAATTCTTAGTTATTGCCATTGTCATCGGTTTAGCCTTGGCTGTAATCAGCTTTATTGGTGGTGGTGTGGGGGCAATAATAGCTGGCAGGGAACCGCTTAGCATTTTTAATGTTTCCACACCGCATGTTGAGCTAGCAGCGGGAAAGCCCTTTCCCAATCTTCCTATTACCAACACTATGATTGCTGCTTGGATCACTCTCCTGGTATTGTTTGGTTTATTCTTCGCTGCCACACGTAAAATGAAGCTAATTCCTACTGGCCTTCAGAACCTTGTGGAATTTTTGTGTGAGACAGCAGCAAACTTTATTGAAGGCCTCGCCGGGAAAGAAAATGGGCGAAGGTTCTTCCCCTTGGTGGTTACTATCTTCCTTTTTGTTGTTGTGAATGCCTGGATCGGCCTCATACCTGGTTTTGAATCAATTAAGTTGAATGGTATGCCTTTGTTGCGTAATGCTAATACTGATATCAATGTGCCTCTAATGTTAGCTTTAACCTCTGTTGTTGCTATTGAATATTGGGGATTTAAGGCAAAGGGGATTTCATATTTGAAGACTTTCGCAAACTTTGATCCACTAGGTCAAGGGGTTATGCGATTATTTAAGGGCAAAATTAAGGCGGGACTGAGTGGCATTTTTAATGGCATTATAGCTGCCTTCGCTGGCGTACTGGAGATATTAAGCCATCTAATTCGGGTGATTAGCTTTACCTTTCGTCTTTTTGGCAATATGACGGCAGGACTTATATTAACTGGGGTAGTAATTTTCATTGTTCCCCTGGTAGTTCCTTCTATATTTTATGGCTTGGAAGCACTTTTTGGCTTTGTTCAAGCTCTGATATTCAGCGGACTGACTCTGGTGTTTGGTTATGCCGCAGTCGTGTCTGCTGAAGAATGAGTCAAATTGTTATGAAAGAAAAGGAGGTAAGCAATGGAGATATCACCGGAGGCGGCTAGGTTTATTGCTATAGGTCTGGCTGCTGGTCTTGGAACTATTGGCCCAGCACTTGGCATCGGCTGGATTGGGAGGAGCGCTATGGAGGCGTTAGGGCGCAATCCTGAGGCAAGGGGAGCGATAATGACCAATATGATTTTGGCCATTGCCTTTGCTGAAGCGGTGGCTATCTATGTCCTTATTGTAGCCATTTTGCTTATCTTCGTGGCATAGTTAGATCCGAGGGTTGATTGGGTTATGGGAATAGGATTAGATCTAGGCACCTTTATTGGTCAGCTTGTTAGCTTCCTTATCTTGCTGGGCCTGCTCATTTATTTTGGCTATAAGCCAATTCGGAAGATGCTTGAAGAACGTGCCAGTAAAATAAAGGAAAGCATGGAGCAAGCTGAGGCTACTAGAAAGGAATATGAGCATGCTCAAATGGAAGTAGAGCAGCAGATTAGCAAGGCGCGTGAAGAAGCTCGACTCATTATAGCTGAGGCAGGGCAGTTTGGAGATAGGCTTAAGGAGGAGGCGAGAAGAGAAGCGAGACAGGAGGCGCAAGCTATTGTTGATAGGGCCAGAGCAGGACTGGAGCGGGAGGCTGTTCTTCTATTTTGACTTTTTCTTGCTCTGTCCCTCCCCCAAATTCCTTATAAACCAGTTTTTTTTCTTTCGTTCCCAGTTTCTT
>JREQ01003326.1_pt1 | contig 10769 bp, 12 predicted proteins | sample 210151 | NCBI WGS metagenome assembly JREQ01 (sample SAMN03019617, study PRJNA260268) | marine sediment metagenome | biome: Marine; feature: Sediment; material: Clay; isolation source: clay from marine sediments 31 meters below sea floor depth collected from... | place: New Zealand: Canterbury... | reverse complement strand
TAGCGGCAGGGAGTGATGGCCTTATTATCGAAGTTCACCCCAGGCCAGAAGAGGCCCTCTCGGATGGTCTGCAGGCAGTACTACCACGGGATTTTCATCGGTTCATGGAAGAAATCAAATCTATAGCCAGAGTTTTGGGAAGGGACTCCTGAGCCATGAGCCCTAAATGCATCCAGGTTAATTCTGCCCGGTATCTCAGGGGAGAAATAACCGTCCCCGGAGATAAGTCCATTACCCACAGAGCCCTCATTTTTGCTTCTATTGCCAGAGGAAAATCAATTGTGAGGGGCTTGCAGAAGGGAAAAGATTGTCTGGCTACCCTCAATGCCCTGAAAATGATGGGAATTCACATGGAGGAGGAAGAGGATAGATTAGTCGTCTATGGACAAGGATTAAACGGGCTTAGAGAACCGCCCAATATCCTGGACTGTGGCAATTCAGGCACTACTATGAGGCTTCTTGCTGGACTCCTGGCTCCTCAGAGCTTTTATAGTGTCCTGTCCGGGGATAGATTCTTAAGAAAAAGACCTATGGCCAGGGTGGTGGAACCGCTCACCATGATGCGGGCAAAGATCTGGGGGAGAAAGAAAAGGCATTTTCCCCCTTTGAGCATAAAGGGCTCTCCTTTAAAGGGAATAAACTACTCTTCGCCCATTCCTTCCGCCCAGGTGAAATCGTCTCTTATTCTGGCTGGACTCTATGCCGAGGGAGAAACCTGTATCAGAGAACCTTATCAATCTCGGGACCATACCGAGCGCATGCTTAAATATTTAGGAGTACCTGTGAAGCTAGAGGACCTTACGGTGCGGGTCAAAAAGAGCAGCTCTTTTCCCGGGAGAGAAATCTCGATACCGGCAGACATCTCCTCAGCAGCCTTTTTTATAGGGGGAGCGACTATTTTGAAGGGATCTTACCTCAGAGTCCTCAACGTTGGATTAAATCCCACCCGGATGGGATTTGTTGATGCTCTCCTTCAAATGGGAGCCGATATAAAAGTTCATCTTGAAGGAACAAGGTGTGAAGAAGAATTTGGGGAGATCCAGGTGAGAGGAGTCTCTTCTCTAAAGGGGATCAAAATTGGAGGAGAAATGATTCCTCGCCTCCTTGATGAGATACCCATACTTGCTGTGGTAAGCTGCTTTGCCGAAGGAGAGACCGTAATCAAAGATGCCCGGGAACTTCGAGTCAAGGAGACGGACCGGATTAGGGCTATGGCCACAGAGCTGAGGAGGATGGGGGCAGAAGTTGAGGAGAGAGAAGATGGGATGGTTATTAAAGGCAGAGGTCACTTGCAAGGAGCCGAGTGCCAGAGCTACGGAGATCATCGAATGGCTATGGCTCTGGTTATAGCAGGTCTCTATGCCCAAGGCAAGAGCAAAATTTTAGGTTCGGACTGCATTGATACTTCTTTTCCCGGATTCTGGAGCACACTGGGGGAGATTTTGAAGACTTAGGGAGAAATAGCTAGAGAAGCAAAATAAAGGGAAAGAAGAGGCAAACCAGCGTGGAGTTAATAAAAGATATTGACAGGATGAGAACTTACATAGAGAGGATAGAGAAGGGGAAGATTATCGGTTTTGTTCCCACCATGGGGGGCTTCCATGAGGGTCATCTTTCTTTAATTAGAAAGGGGCGGGAAGATTCTGATGTATTAGTGGTAAGCATTTTCGTTAATCCCACTCAGTTTGGGCCCAAGGAGGATTTTGAAGGTTACCCCCGGGATCTGGAGCAAGATATTAAGCTCGCCGAAGGTGCGGATGTAATCTTTGTTCCTTCTGTTAAAGAGATTTATCCGGATGGGTATTCTACCTTTGTTGAGGTGGAGGGATATTTAACCTCCACCCTGGAGGGGGATTCGCGTCCCGGACATTTCAGAGGAGTCACAACCATCCTGACCAAACTATTTAACATCGTATCTCCTGATAGGAGCTACTTCGGGGAAAAGGATTATCAGCAGGCTCTGGTAGTAAGGAAACTGGTGAGAGAGCTTAACCTCAATATGGAAATTGTCACTCTGCCCACCATGAGAGAGGAAGATGGTCTAGCTCTAAGCTCTCGCAATTCCTACCTTACCTCGGAAGAGAGAAAAGCGGCCACCATACTTTACCGCTCACTTCTGAGGGCAAAAGAGAACACTCTTCAGGGGATAGGGGATGCCAAAACTATCATCTCCGATATAAAAGATCTGATAAGTGGGGAGCCTCTAGCCCAGATAGATTATGTGGCCATTGTGGATCCGGCTACTCTAAAGACGATAGAGGCTATTCCCCTTTTTAGTAGAACGGGACGGCTGCCTCGGCCAACTTCCCTCAGGAGATCAAAGTTTTGCATATTACGGGCCCCAATTTGAATAATGTGGGCATATTCTGAGACCATCTCTACCTGCCGTGGATCCATGACCTCCGTGACCACGGGAAGGTCGGTGATCCTGCTGACTTCAGCCAACAGTTTTAACCCTTCCTCCCCCAGACCCTGGAAGGAGTAAGGAGAAGTGCGAGGTTTAAAGGCACCTCCCCTCAAGATCTTTGCCCCGGCCTCCTTCACCTGTTGAGCTACCTCCAGAAGCAAGTCCCTGCTTTCCACGGCACAGGGCCCTGCCATAACCACCACTTTTTTTCCTCCGATCTCTACCTTTCCTATCTTAACTTTTGTATTTTCTTTTTTGAATTCCCGGCTGACTAACTTATAGGGTTTGGAGATGGGAACAATGGACTCCACAATAAACATAGCCTCGAAAACGTTTCGGTAACGTATAGCATTCTCGCCAATAACTCCGATAATGGTCCTCTGTGCTCCCTTTGAGATATGGGGAGTAAAACCCAATTCTTTGATTTTTTGCACCACGTGGTCAATTCCCTTTTGTGTGGTATCAGACTTTAAGGTAATGATCATTTCTCCTCTCCTTTATATCGTCTGACCATTTTCCTCAGTCTCCCCTGGGATAGGACCCTAAAACTTTAAGGAAAAGACAGCTTTCCTCAAGTTCCCCCAGAGCCTTTTTTATCTTCTCTTCATCCTTGTGGCCGATAAAATCCAGGAAAAACACGTATTCCCAGGCTCGTCTTTTGGTGGGCCGGGATTCAATTTTAGTCAAGTTTATTCTGTACCTAAGGAAAGGAACCAGCATGTTATGCAGAGCTCCCACCCTATCCTTGATGGAAAAAAGAATAGAGGTCTTATCCTGTCCGCTTCTCTCTTTATTGTATTCCCGGCCGATAACCAAAAACCGGGTGTAGTTATGAGGGCTGTCCTCAATGTGTGAAGCGATAGTATTAAGGTTATAGAGGGAGGCAGCTACATCAGAGGCAATGGCAGCAGAGGTAAGATCTTTCGCAGCCATCTGGGCAGCCCTGGCTGTGCTTTCCACTTCCGCCAATCTCACCGTAGGAAGGTTCTCTTCCAGCCACCCACGACACTGAGCCAGAGCCTGGGGATGGGAATAGACCTTTTTTACCTTCTCTAAAGAGCCCTTGCCTAGAAGATGATGAGAAATTTCTAAAACGGTCTCCGCACATATTTTGAGATCTGAATCCAGAAACATATCCAGGGTATGGGTAACCACTCCCTCGGTAGAGTTCTCCACTGGCACCACCCCAAACTCTGCCTGCTTTTTCTCTACCCTTGAGAAGATCCCACCGATACTTTTTTCCGGAATAAGCTCAGCTCGCCTGCCAAAATTCTTTATAGCCGCAAGATGAGTAAAGGTCGCTGGAGGGCCGAAATAGACTACTTTAGGTTTACTTTGAAGGGCAAGCGAGGTCTTAAGGATAAGCTGCATAATCTCCAGCAAAGCTTCGTTGGGTAAGGGCCCCTGGTTATGCTGGATCAGTCGCTGGAGAATCCTCTTTTCTCTAGCCGGAGAATAAAGGGTTCCCTTTCTTTTTCTCTTAACCTCAGCAATTTCAAAAACTTTCCTCATCCTCTCATTAAGAAGCTCCACCAGCTTAGAATCAATTCCATCAATCTGGCGACGCAGGTTTTCTAACTCCATTTTTTGCCCTTCTCCTTGATAATGTTCACCGCTGCCTCCAGAGCCAGAAGATAACTCTGGGACCCGAATCCCGATATGAAACCTACACAAGCCCCAGCGGTTAAGGATTTGTGCCGAAAAACCTCTCTCTGATAAATATTGGATAGATGAACCTCTATAGTGGGGATCTTGACAGCCAGGATGGCATCTCTGATGGCCACGCTGGTATGAGTATAAGCAGCCGGATTGATGATGATAGCCTTAGCCCAGTTTTTGGACTTTCCTACGAGCGAAACAATATCACCTTCATGATTTGACTGGGTGATTTTTACCTCGACACCCAGGTCTTTTGCCCTTACTCTGATGAGCTGATTTAGTCTAGAAAGACTCATCTTGCCATAAACATTTCTTTCCCGTATCCCTAAAAGGTCAATATTAGGTCCATGAATGACCAAAATGTTACTCATTTTCCACCCCCAGCTCTTTAATTGCCTCTCTTACCAGGGCGAGAGGAACCTTATCGGTGAGAAAGACTTCCCCTATTTTTCTGGGCAGGACAAAACAGAGTTTCTTTCCTCTGATCTTCTTATCCAAATAGAGAGCATCCCAGAGCTTACCTCCATTCACTCCCTCCACCCGGATGGGAAGATTCGCTCTCCTCACCAGATCTGTCAACCTAACTAACGGATTCTCCGGGAAAACTTCCATCTTATTAGCTATTCTCGCTGCTGCTATCATCCCTACCGCCACACCTTCTCCATGGCTATATCTTCCGTATCCAGTGGCCGACTCTATGGCATGACCAATGGTGTGACCAAAATTGAGAACCTGGCGCTTTCCCCTCTTTTCCCTCTCATCCTCCCGGACAACGCCAGCTTTAATTTTGGCACATCGGGTGATGATGTATTCCAGACAGTCAAGACTCAAAGTTTTAATTTTTTCCAGATTCTCTTCTAGATAAAGAAAAAGATCCTCATCCTCTATCACCCCATATTTTATGATCTCAGCCAATCCCGCCCTTATCTGGGCCTGTGGCAGAGTCCTGAGCACCCTAAGGTCCATATAGACAAAACGGGGTTGATAAAAGGAACCCACCAGGTTCTTACCCTGAGGAAGATCCACTCCCACCTTTCCACCTATGCTGGCGTCCACCTGTGCTAGAAGAGTGGTAGGTAGATAAATAAAATTAATTCCCCGAAGATAAGTGGAAGCAACAAATCCAGCCAGATCTCCTATTACTCCTCCTCCCAGGGCAAGAATGGTGGAGTCTCGGTCTAGCTTGTCTTCAGCGCACTCCTCATATAATTTCGCTGCCTGGGATAGTGTCTTGTACTTCTCCCCATCCGGGACTCTGGCTAGAAAAACCTGGAAACCTACGCTGTCAAGAACATCCCTTACTTTCCTCCCGTAAAGGGAGGCAATGGGGGCGGTAGAGATAACTAAAACCTTTTCCCCCAGATCAAATTCTCTCGCTGCCGCACCCAGATGAGCTATCTCCCCTCCTATGTATACAGGATAGCTACGCTCCCCCAGGTCTACAGGAACAACTTTCATCCTTCTTCCTCAAAACTCCCTCTATTCTCCTGACTATCTCCTCTACGGGCAGGTTGGAAGTGTCTATAGAAAAATCGGCCTTCTCATAGTAAGCTCGCCTCATCCTCAGAAGCTCTTTGATTCTTTTTTCTGGATCAGGCTCATTTAAAAGAGGGCGATCTTGGATCCTCTCGGTTCTTTTAAGGATGGCCTCTGGATTAGCGGTAAGGCAAATGATAAAACCGTTTCTTCTCAAAGCCTTGATATTTTCATCTTTTAAGACCACTCCCCCACCGGTAGAGATGACATGGTTATCAAGATGTGAAACCTTCCTGACCATCGCGGTTTCCACCTTACGAAAGTAGGGCTCCCCCTTTTTTTCAAATATATGGTAAATCTTAGAGCGCTCCCTTTCTTCAATGAGCTCATCGGTGTCCAGGTATTCCATTCCTAACCTCCTGGCCAATTGTCTACCCACTGCACTTTTCCCGGTACCCATAAAACCCGTTAGGATAATGTTCATCTTGCCTGTTTTTCGGCCACGTAATTTATGTAACTCTGGTAATTCCTCCTGACTTCAGCTAGACTATCCCCGCCAAACTTCTCCCGCACCTCCCGGGCGATCTCAAAAGCCACCACTGCCTCCCCGATCACGGCTGCCGCAGGAACAGCACAGATATCCGCTCTTTGGCGAGCTGCCTTCACCTCTTTCTTGGTGATTAGATCCACCGAGCGAAGGGGTCGAGCCAGCGTAGAAATAGGCTTCATGGCTGCTCTCATAATCAGGGTTTCCCCATTGGACATTCCTCCCTCAATGCCTCCGGCCCTGTTGGTCTTGTGGAAAAAACGACCTTTTTTCCCATCATAGAATATCTCATCCTGAACCCGGGATCCCCATCTTTCTGCCAAAGCAAAACCCAGTCCTATTTCCACCCCTACTATGGCCTGGATGCTCATTATGGCTTTAGCTAGCCTGGCATCCAATTTGACATCCCATTGGGTATACCCCCCCAATCCTATGGGTAGATTGGTAGCATAGATCTCAAAGATCCCCCCCAGACTGTCACCCTTTACCCTGGCCTGGTCAATAAGCTCCCTCATCTGTTTCTCTTTTTCCCTATCCAGACATCTGAGGGATGAAGACTCAATTGAGGGATAATCGGCTTGATCCGGCTGCCACTCTTTTTTATCCCTTATCTTGCCAATTTGAATAACCCGGCTGTAAAGATCTATCCCGAATTCTCGCAAGAATTTCTTACAGATGGCCCCTACCGCCACCCGGACTGCTGTCTCCCGGGCACTGGCCCTCTCCAGCACATCTCTTATATCCTCAAAGTCATATTTGATGACTCCGGCCAGGTCAGCATGGCCAGGTCGAGGCTGAGTCAGGGCAGCACTATCAATATTTTCCTCCACTGCCATAATCCTTTGCCATCTTGGCCACTCCAGATTCCTTATCATTAAGGTAATGGGGCTTCCTAAAGTTCTGCCTCCACGAACACCGGAAAGAATCTCGGCCTTATCCTTTTCTATCTTCATCCTCTCCCCGCGGCCATAGCCTACCTGTCGGCGTTTCAGCTCCCCATCAATGTCACGGCAAGATAATGAAAGACCTGCCGGGATCCCCTCAAGAATAGCGATGAGAGTCCTTCCGTGAGATTCCCCGCCGGTTAAATAGCGAAGCATCATGTCCCCCTTTTCCCCATCCCCAACTCTTTCTCGGCCGCTTCTCTCATCTTCTGGAGGGGAGCCTTTCGATGAGTCCAGATTTCAAAGGAGAGAACTGCCTGATGGATGAGCATCCCCAATCCTCCCAGACAAGGTAGGTCTCGCTCCTCGGCTGCTTCTAGAAGCTCTGTTCTCCTATTATATACAACATCATAAACAAAGGTGCCCGGGGGAAATAGATCCAGATTAATTAACAAATCGTCCTCCGGATGCATACCCACTGAAGTAGCATTGACCAAGAGATTGATTTCCCGCACGCCTCCATAGAAGTTCCTTTTGCTAAACTCGACGAGGTCTATGGGACACATATTCTTGAAGATCCTTTTCAGATGATGAGCCAGCTCCTCTCCTCTCCTTTGCGTTCGGTTAACAATGATAAGAGAAGCAATCCCTTCCCGGATCAGGACCGATGAAATGGCCCGTGCCGCACCTCCGGCTCCCAGAAGCATCACCCTTTTTCCCCTGGGATCAAATTTTCCTTCCTCCTTAAGAGAATCAATGAAACCTTGACCGTCAGTGTTGTGGCCAATGAGCCTGCCTTTTCTGTTAGAAACGGTATTCACTGCTCCCATCATCCGGGCCTCAGGGGTTGCTTCATCCAGATAGGGGATGATCTCCTTCTTATGAGGAATGGTCACATTGACCCCCACCATATTCAGAGATTTTATTGCCCGAGCCGCTAAGTCTAGATTCTTGGATTCTACCCAGAAGGGAAGGTAGACAAAATCAAGCCCTAACTCAACAAAGGCAGCGTTATGGAGATGGGGGGAAAGGGAATGAGCTAAAGGATAGCCGAATATCCCCACTATTTTTGTTTTTCCACCAATTTTCATTGTCTGACTCAGCCTACCAGGAAGCAATAAAACATTCTATCACATGCCACAAGACTGTCAAAACTTTGGGCAACAGAAGGATTTGATAAATTGATGGGATATGATATATTAAATCATGGCAATTTTAAAAACTCCCATGATTAAACGCAGGAAAAGCTAAAGTGGAAGTTAAAGTTGGGTTTATCGGAGCGGGTAAGATTGCCCACCGCCACATGGAAAAGCTGAGCAAAATCAAAGATGTAAGACTTATCAGTTTCTGTGACATTGAAGAAATTAGGGCCCGCGAGGCCATGAGGAAATACGGAGGCAGGTATTACACAGAGTACCGCCAGATGCTGGAGAAAGAGGATCTGGATGCGGTATACATTTGCCTCCCCCCTTTTGCCCATACCGATCAGGAGATCCTGGCTGCCGAGTCCGGGATAAACCTATTCGTTGAGAAGCCCATTGCCCTGAATTTAGAAAAGGTTCACCAGATAAAGGAAGTTGTTGAGAAGAACGGCATCATTACCAGCGTGGGTTACCTTTATCGGTACGCGGATATCGTTAACAGGGCCAAAGAGATCCTGACTCACAAAAAAGTAGCCATGTTCTTAGGGTACTATTTCTGTCCCATTCCTCCCCTTCATTGGTGGGGAGCTAGACACCGCTCCGGAGGACAAATAGTAGAACAGACTACCCATATCTTTGACCTGGCCCGATACCTGATAGGAGAGGTGGATGAGATTTATGGACAGAGGATTCGAGGCTTGAGGGACGGGAAAAGTAAAAACTGTGACATCGATGATGCCTCTTGCATCACTCTTCACTTTCAAAGCGGAGCTATAGGGAATATCAGTTCCAGCTGCCTTCTTTCCCATGGGCGGGACTGGGGAGCCGATCTCGTTACCCCTGACATGAGAATCCAGCTTCATCTTTCCTCCCATCTTCTTAAGATTTCCAATGAAAAAGAAGAGGAGATGAAGATGCAAGTCGATCCTTATGAGCTGGAAGATAGGGCTTTCATCCAGGCTGTTAAGGAAAGGAATCCTGAGAAGATAAAATCTTCCTATGCCGACGCTCTGAGAACTCTGGAGCTTACCCTGGCCGCCAACTCTGCCCTGGATAAGGGAAGAATAATTTCTCTTTGAGCCTTTCTCGTATCGTTTCCTCCTAAGCAGCAATGCATAGTGGAGGTATTTTATTTTTCCCCTGGCTCCAGAAGTCCAAATTTACGCTCGATGCAGGTAGGACAATCCTTCCTGCGTTTGATCTTTATTCTTCTAAAGGTTCCTGGCCAGAGATCCAGATAGACTAAATCGGGATTAAGATTTTCATCTCCCACCAATATTTTTAATGCTTCTGTTGTTTGCCAGGAAGCAATGATAATGGGAGCAGCATTTATCAGGGGTATGGTTCCCAGCTCAGGGAAAGAAGGAAATTCACCAAAGACGCAGGTAAGACAGGGAGTTTTCTCAGGAACTACGGTCATGCTCATCCCCATGGACCCGAAAACACCACCATAAATCCAGGGAATTTTGTTTTTTACGCAGGCCTCATTGATCAAAAAGCGGGTTTTCATATTATCTGTTGCATCCAGAACCAGATGACATCCCTCTATCAAATTCTCAATATTCCTGGGCTCTACCTCGCAAACTTTAGCTTCCAGCTGGATGGAGGAGTTAATTCCCCTCAGCTTTTCTACTGCCACCCGGGCTTTAGGGGACTTGTTTTTGGCATCTTCCTCGTTAAAGAGAATCTGGCGCTGTAGGTCCGAAAGTTCAACAATGTCCTTATCTACAATCTTGATTCTCCCCACTCCACCCCTGGCTAAATTGTTGGCGATGACACAACCTAAACCTCCGCATCCCATAAGGGTTATAGAGCTTTCCAGGAGTCTTTTCTGTCCTTTCTCACCAATACCCGAAAAAAGGATCTGTCGAGAATACCGCTCCAGATTCATCCTGCTTTCCCCTTAGCCTCCGGCTGCAAAGAAGGGAAGAATCTCCAGCTCATCCTCCTCTTTTAGGCTGGAGTTATATTTTGTCTGGGGGAGGAGCTCAGAGTTCAATATGACCATAACTCTTTGAGGATTAAGGGAAAGGGACTGGATCATATCTTCCACTGTTTTCCCCTCCTTCACCATTTTCTTCTCATCATTAAGGGTTATTTCTATGCTCAAAACCATCCTCCCTGCATCTGGAATCTTTATTTTTCTTGTTTCTTCAGTCAACGTGAAAAGATAACTGAAACCTAGCCTTTTAGTTCTTTTAAAATGAGCTGGGCCGCCTTTCTTCCGGAAAGGAGCATCCCTCCAAAAATAGGACCCATGCGAGGTCCGCCAAAAACAGCATTGGCTGCCATTCCTGCCACATATAGACCGGGAAAGACCTCTCTGGTGTTATCTAATATTGCTTCTTCTCCTTTCTCTGCCCACATAGGTCCTTCCCCCACTATTTTACCGCTGGAGGTAGCTAATCTAACCCTGCCCTTTTCTTCCAGTTTCCTGATTACCTCACAATCATGTCCGGTAGCATCCATACCCATTTTAAATCTTAGGCCGATAGGATCAACATGTAGACCAGCCAGTTTTACCGCTCCCCAATTGAGAACAAAGCCATTGACTTTTCCTTCCTGCACCATCACATCTTCCACTCCCATTAAATTGAATATTTTGACTCCAGCTCTAATGGTCCGGTAGGTCAGAGCAGAAACGGCCTCTAGAG
>JREQ01002129.1_pt1 | contig 10800 bp, 16 predicted proteins | sample 210151 | NCBI WGS metagenome assembly JREQ01 (sample SAMN03019617, study PRJNA260268) | marine sediment metagenome | biome: Marine; feature: Sediment; material: Clay; isolation source: clay from marine sediments 31 meters below sea floor depth collected from... | place: New Zealand: Canterbury... | reverse complement strand
TGATGTTGAAGAAGCTTTTACCCCAGTTTGGTATCGAGCCCGAAAGGCTTAGGATAGAATGGGTCTCTGCGTCGGAAGGAGACAGATTCGCAACGGTTATTAAGGATATGACGGAGGAAATAAAGAAACTTGGACCGAGTCCGTTAAGGGCTGCGCGCGCTGGAGATAAGACTAATGGCTGAGACGGAAAAAAAGGAGGCTGAACAGAAAATGGTGCTCAAAATAACCGATATGGATCCTAAATTCAAATACAAAGTCAGCAAGATTTCTGGCGCAGAAAAGGTCATGCTATGCTTCCAATGCGGCACGTGCACAGCTGACTGTCCAATTGCGCGATTCAGCGACTTTTACAGACCCAGAAAACTCATACGGATGACGCAGTTGGGATTGAAAGACAAACTTCTTTCAAACGATGTCATCTGGCTCTGTTCTACCTGCTTTACGTGCATCGACCATTGTCCGCAAGATGTGGGAATCGCCAGCATTGTACGGGCTCTTCGAAACCTATCTGTAAAAGAAAGGGATATGCCTGTCGTCTTCAGGGAGCTAGCTTCTAACATCCTGAAAACAGGCTACGCATACATAATCCCAGGAATGCGCCTCAAAAAGAGGGAGGAGCAAGGACTGCCTACATTGCCGAAAGCCAACCTAGAAAGTGTCGCAAAACTTTTCGACATCACAGGTTTTTCCAAGACACTTGAAAAGGAGAGGACCTAAAATGCCAGAGTTGAAGTACTTACTCTTTCTGGGATGCGTTATCCCGTACAGAATCTCCAGCTACGAGATTTCCACCAGAAAAGTTCTTGATAAACTTGGCGTAGAATTGGTGGAGATGCCCGAGTATAATTGTTGCGGATTCCCACTGGACCCAGTAAACCACGACATGATGGTCACCCTAGCTGCACGAAACCTCTGCTTAGCGGAACAACAAAACTTAAACATCATGGCCCTATGCAACGGATGTTTTGGTACCCTAAACCATGTAAACAAAGAGCTCAAGGAAGACAAAAAACTCAAGGAGAAGGTTAACGGATACTTAAAGGAAATCGGCATGGAATTCAAGGGAACAATAACGGTTAAACACCTTATCCATGTGCTCGCAGAAGACATAGGCTTTGAAAAAATAAAGGATACCGTTCAGAAGCCACTCACTCAGCTCCGCGTGGCGCAACATTCCGGATGCCATGTCATTCGTCCCGGAAAGGTCGTAGGCTTCGAAGACCCAGAAAACCCTACAACTCTCAAAAACCTAATCAAAGTAACTGGAGCGAAATGCTTGGACTACATGGATGAAACGGAGTGCTGCGGCGCCCCAATAATCGGTGTAAACGCCGAAATCCCACTTCAGTTGGCTAGGGAAAAACTTGATCACATTAGGGCTGTTGGCGCTCAAGCGTTGATCACTGTTTGTCCCTTCTGCCACATGATGTATGACCTCAATCAACCAAGAATAGAAAGAACCTTCAACGAAAAATTCGGCATTCCCATTCTTCACTATACCCAACTGTTAGGTTTGGCTATGGGCTTCAGTCCAGAAGAACTAGCCTTGAAACAGCTTAGGGTGGATGCGTCTGAAATCTTGACCGAAGTAATTGCGCAGAGGTGATTGTATGGCAAAGGAACAGGAAAAACTGAAATTTGCTTTCTACTGGGCTGCTAGTTGTGGAGGCTGCGAAATCGCAGTTCTCGACATTGACGAGAAGATCCTCGATGTTGTTGCCATAGCTGACATTGTCTTTTGGCCAGTGGCTATGGACATCAAGTATAAAGATGTAGAGGCAATGCCAGACAAACACATAGATGTCTGCTTCTTCAACGGCGCCATAAGAACCGAAGAACAAGAACACATGGCCAAACTCTTAAGAAAGAAATCTAAGGTTCTAGTAGCCTTCGGATCATGTGCCCAATTAGGCGGCATTCCAGGTCTCGCAAACGTTGCAAACAGAAAAGAGGTCTTTGAAAGGGCATACCTCCAGTCCCCCTCCACAAATAACCCCAACTCCGTAACTCCCAAGACTTCTTTCAAGGTTCCGGAAGGAGAGTTGAAGTTGCCAGAATTCTTTGACACAGTAAAAAGTCTTGATCAAACCGTAGACGTAGACTACTACCTGCCCGGATGTCCCCCAGCATCTGATCAAGTGGCTAAAGCAGTTGAAGCAATTGCCAAAAACGAGTTGCCTCCGAAAGGTTCGGTGCTGGCTCCTGAGAAGTCGGTCTGCGATGAGTGTCCTAGGAAAAAAGAGGATAAGAAAATTTCCAAGATATATAGAGTATATGAGATTGCCCCAGACCCGGAAAGATGCCTCCTAGAACAAGGAATAATTTGCATGGGACCCGCAACTCGTGGAGGATGCGGAGCACAGTGTATCAATGCAAATATGCCGTGTACAGGATGCGGAGGACCCTGTCCAAATGAGTTGGAACAGGGGGCAGCTATGATAAGTGCCCTCTCATCAATTCTAGGAGTTGATGAGGAAAAAGAGCCCGGGTATGACGCGGAAAAACTGATTGCCCAGATCAAAGATCCTTTAGGAACCTTCTACAAGTATTCGTTACCAGCTTCTCTTCTTAAAAGGAGGATTATGAAAAAATGAAAACAATAACCATAGATCCTATAACAAGGCTGGAAGGCCACGGAAAAATATCCATATTCCTAAATGAAGAAGGAAACGTAGAAAACGCCTACTTCCAAACTCCAGAACTCAGAGGGTTCGAAAGGTTCTGCGAAGGTAGGAAAGCTGAGGATCTACCGATAATAACCCCTAGAATCTGTGGCGTTTGCCCAGTTGCACACCATTTTGCTTCAACAAAGGCCTTAGACGCCGCATTTAACGTCGAGCCTCCTTCAGCAGCCAAAAAGCTTAGAGAACTCATGTACAGCGGCTACATAATCTACGACCACATCCTCCACTTCTACTTTCTAGGAGGACCAGACTTTGTCGTTGGACCAGACGCCCCACCAGCAGAAAGAAACATTCTTGGAGTCATCAAAAAGGTTGGCTTAGACGTAGGAAAAGAGGTAATAAAACACAGAGCCTACGGACAAAAAATCACCGCCATCCTAGGTGGAAAAGCAACGCACCCAACTTGCGGACTGCCTGGAGGCGTATCCAAAGGGCTCACAGAGGAGGAGAGGCAGGAAATTGAAAAAATGGCGAAGTCTAGCGTTGAATTCGCAAAGTTCAGCTTAAAACTATTCGACGATGTTGTGCTGAAGAACAAGAAATACTTAGACATGATCTTAAGCGACCCATACAGTCTCAAAACATATTACATGGGCTTAGTTGACCAAAACAATAAAGTTAACTTCTATGACGGTAAGGTACGGGTGGTTGGCCCTCAAGGCAAAGAGTTTGTGAAATTTGCCCCATCTGAGTATCTAGACATCATCGAGGAACGCGTGGAAGACTGGACATACACTAAATTGACGTACCTCAAGAAGGTTGGATGGAAAGGCTTAGTCGACGGTCCAGCGAGTGGCGTTTACCGGGTTGGACCGCTTGGAAGGTTGAACGCTTCAGAAGGTATGGCAACGCCTCTGGCACAGCAAGAATTTGAAAGAATGTATGAAACACTGGGCGGAAAGCCCGTACACTCAACTCTTGCGTTTCACTGGGCTAGACTCATAGAACTACTATACGCGGCCGAAAGGGCTGTAGAATTGAGCACAGACGAGGAGATAACAAGTAAAGACCTTCGGAATGAGGTAGGCAGCCCCGGAGAAGGAGTTGGAATGGTCGAAGCGGCTAGGGGCACCTTGATACATCACTACCAACTTGACGAAGACGCGTTAATAAAAAAAGTCAACTTAATAGTGGCTACGACAAACAACTCCTCCGCCATATGCATGTCCATAAGGGACGCAGCCAAAGCTCTCATACACGGCGGAGAAGTGGATCAGGGAATATTGAACATGGTGGAGATGGCTTTCAGGGCCTACGACCCATGCCTTGCATGCGCCACCCACTTCGCAATAGGTCAAATGCCCCTTGAACTCAAAATATATGACCACAACAAAAAGTTGCTGAAAACCTTGAGAAGGTGACTTCTGCTAGCATTTTAATTTTCTTGAATGTGCGCGCGCATTAATTTTCTTAAATAGTTAACTGTTACTTTCACGCGCGCTGTGGTTGGCTGGAAAAGGATGTGGAACCTTGTTTTATGTGGTTACCCCAGATCTGGAAAAACCATGCCTGCCAGACGGCTGGTTGGTTATAAAGAAGGCGTAAACGCTTAAATCGTTTACACCCTTCTTTTCTATTGAGCTAGATTATCAAATGAATGCTAAGAAAAAACCTTTTCATCCTATCCTTATAGATTCAAACTTCCTTTTCATTCCTTCACAATTTCGATTGGACGTATTTGAAGAGTTAACCAACCTTCTAAGTCAACGGTTCGAACCAGTTCTTCTTTCCCCAACCTACAGGGAGCTTCTGAAAATAGCTGAGACGGGATCTCCTAAAATACGTAAACAAGCTTCGTTGGCGCTCAAACTCGCAGAAAAATGTCGTCTAATCCATGTTGAAAAGGGCCTAGAGGAAACGCATGACGATGTAATTGTCCGAGTGGCAACGGAGTGGAGGTGCCCAGTTGCCACAAACGACCGAGAGCTTAGAAAAAGTCTGAGGAATAGGGGAGTCCCGGTCATTTTCTTGAGGCAGAGGCGCCGTTTAGAGTTGGAGGGAACCGTATAGTTTATCTGTACCCTTATAAATGGGTCCGTCATTTACTTGAGGCAAAAGTCCCGTTTACAAATGGGAGGAACCATATCTTATTAACAATCATCACGGTCATTAACGAAATTTGGTGAGGAGTTGTTTGTTTAAACTCGTAACTTTAGGAGATACCGTTCGCATACCTCCAGAAAAGTTTGGGGAGCCCGTCGATACGGTGGGTTATGAGCAGCTGAAGATGAAGTACGAGGGCATGGTCGACGAGGAGTTGGGCTACGTCGTGGCCGTAACCGACATCAAGGTTAATCCTGTTGGAAAAATTATTCCAGGAGACGGGGCAACCTACCACAAGGTTGAATTCTCCCTCCTCACGTTTTACCCAGAGATTCAAGAAGTTATCGAAGGAGAGGTTGTTGAAATAGCGGATTTCGGAGCTTTTGTGCGCGTTGGACCCGTCGACGCGCTACTTCACGTGTCCCAACTCATGGACGACTACATTTCCTACAACGAGAAGCAAGGAACACTCATGGGCAAAGAAACGAGAAGGAAACTCGCAACTGGAGACCACGTACGGGTCCGCATAACCGCAGTCTCTCTCGGCCGCGGCAGGGGTTCTGGAAAGATCGGCGTAACCGCTAGGCAACCCTTCCTAGGAAAGATTGAATGGATTAGGAAGGATGTAGAAAAAATCCAGAGAGCCGAAACCGTGAAAACAAAAGAGCCTCAAGCAGCTGGAGGTTCAGAAGCATGAGCGAAAAAGCTTGCCGAGAATGCCATCTGATATCTTACGGGTCCGTTTGTCCAAGTTGTAGAGCCACCAGCCTAAGCGATGACTTCTCAGGCTTTGTGATAATCATTGATCCCGAAGGCTCAGCTATAGCTCGCGCGATGAAAGTGAAGGAGAAGGGACGCTACGCGCTTCGCGTAAGGTAGGTGATGAAAATACGTCGCCTCACCCCTGAGCTACGCGAGAAATTAAAGGCCCCATTGGGACTATTGATTCAAGGCTCATTTGATGAAACTATGAAAACCCTAAAACAGTTGATTGAAAAGGAAAAGCCTTCTAAGATTATTTCTGTGGGTGATACGGTTTCCGACAGCATGACGAGGCACGGTTTTTCTCCACAGGTTTTAATTGTTGACAACAAGGTTATGAGGAAGGTCATCCAGCCTATCGCATTGGATGCTGACCAAACTTTGCATGTAAAAAACCCGCCTGGAACCTTGACTGAAGAGGCGTGGACTATTATAAAAGAGGCTTTGAGGGGGAAGCGCAGAACAAAGGTGTTGGTTGACGGTGAAGAAGATTTACTCACACTCGTGGCCGTGTTATGCGCACCCGAAAATTCGCTGGTGGTTTACGGACAACCACACGAAGGAATTGTTGTTGTTAAGGTTACGGAAAAAACGAGGGAAACGATGCGTCGTATCGTGGATGCGATGGAACAGTCTTCGAAAAGCTAAAGTAAGGAGGCGCACCAAAATCACAACCCTACGGAAGTGTCCCAATGAAGGTTAAAATTACTTCCCAAGAATACAACCCTCTGCTGAAAAGAAAAGAGGTAGCCTTCGAAGTTGAACATACAGAGACTAGGGGAACTCCTCCCCGCTTCGAGGTTAGGAAAAGGCTTGCATCCCTGCTGAAAACAGACCTTGAATTAGTATACGTTAAAAGGGTGGAGACAAAAAGGGGAACGATGGTCGCGGTTGGCGAGGCTAACGCTTACGATTCCATCGAGCAAGCAAAACTCTTGGAACCGAAACACATCGTCGCTAGGAACACGCCTCCGGAAAAACCAGAGGATAAGAAGGAGGGATAATAGGTGGCTGAAAAAGCAACAGAAGAGGAAAAGGTTAAGAAAAGGAGAAAGGGCGTTTTCTCTCACTACAAAATTGATGAAAAGGCGCTCAAAAGGCTGCTTCCCTTCTGCGAGCGATGTGGACCAGGCTACTTCATGGCAGATCATGGTGATCGTTACACCTGCGGGCACTGCGGCTTCACTCGTTACAAGCAAGTTGAAAAGGGTTGAGTGAAGCACGTTTAAATCTTTAAACTTCTATATAGTTTAGTGGATGAGGCAAAAATGGTTCACGTAAGAGTTTTCATATACAACCTTTCCGCAGAGCGTTTCTGGGATATTGAAAAGCCCATTCCTCATGTTCAGGTAGCCACAAACCTCAACATTGTGGGGATGAACAAGAAACGTGAAGACATGTTAGAAGTTCCTTTTGTTTTTACCATAAATTACACGCCAGCAGTGGCTCAAATTAGCGTGAAGGGAAGGGGCCACGTGACAGGAACAAAAGAAGAACTTAAACAAATTCACAGCGCGTATAAGGAGAAAAAGCCTCCACCGCCGGTCATTGTCCAATCCATATCCAACATCGTATTCTTGGAATCGGTCATTGTCTGCAGAACCTTAAACATTCCCCCTCCCATACCCCTACCAAAAATACCTCCGGTCACGAAAAAGAAACCGTCTGAACCAACCTATCGGGCTTAAGTACAAAATTAAACAGTGTTGTTAATTTTAAAGGAGCAACGGCCAAAGGACCCAACATTCGAAACTGTTCACTCAATCGTTTGGAGACCCCCCTCTCCCTACCATAAGGATACGACACGCGGAGTAGAAAATAATTCCAGAAACTTTAAGAGAGGTTCCACAATATCTGGATGATGGGGCGCGTGCAACTACAGTTTATTAAAAACCGTTTAGTTGCCGAAAGAGAAAGGAGTTTTCTACGCGCCCCCTCACCATCCAGCAAAACCTCTTGAAAGTAACGCCTGATATATAAACTTTGTTGCACAAGGATTTTGCGTGCCGTCTAGATGGCATACCACCGAAAACAAAACCAGATTAAGCGGATGAGTGCTATTGGAAAATATACATTAATTTAACAAGATTGGAAAGATTTACAGACGCTTAACCTTGGGGCGTCTCTTACCTCAAGGGAACGTACATTGACGATCTTGACGCGCCGATGCCTGGCGATCCATGTTTAACAGGTCTGTTGGTGATGGCGAATTCGCCTAGATAGTGGCCAATCATTTCTGGCGTTATTTCCACCGTGGCGAATTCCTTTCCGTTGTGAACCAGAACTGTGACGCCGACCATTTCTGGGAGTATAACCATGTCGCGGGCGTGGGTTTTGACGACGGTTTTCTGGCCTTCCTTCATAACTTTTCTGGCCCTTCTGATGTTTTCGAGGAGTATCCTTTGTTCACGGGTGAGCCCCCTTTGTAGGCTTCGATGTTGCCGTGATGGAAGCAGGCGGATGAACTCGTCCATCGACATGCTTTGCAGTTCGTCAATTGTGTGGCCGCGATAGGTGAATTCTCTAGGCATTTTCTTTCTCGCCTACCTCACTTGTCTCGTCCGATTTATTAAACATTTCCAAGCAACTCTTCTACCAATTATCTCATATAATCTGCTTATTTCCTTCTCCTCTTTCGTTTACCCGAACTTCTCGCAGCAATTAAGCCCACTTTCCTGCCGGGAGGAGCACCACGCGACACCGTTGTAACTTTGCGGGCGCCTCTCTTGCTACTCCCATACGGATGAGCCGCGGCTACCATGGCGACGCCACGCGTGCGCGGGTACATATGACCCTTCGCTTTCATTAAGCGAAACTTGGCTCCTGCTTTGAGGAAGGGTTTCTCAACGCGCCCGGCTCCGGAAATGACTCCAACCGTTGCTCGACAAAGGTCATTAACGTACCGGGTCCTCCCTGATGGAAGCTTCAAGATGGTTCCCTCGGGCGTGTGCGTCACTACGGTTGCGTATGACCCGGAGGAGCGCGCGAGTTTACCTCCATCTCTAGGTGATAACTCGATGTTGCAGACCATGGTGCCCTCTGGAATCTTGCCCAAAGGAAGAACGTTGCCTATTTCCACCGAGGCTTTGCCTCCAATCTGGGTTCGCTGCCCTTCATAAACTCCCTCTGGAACCACCGTGTAGTAGGTTTCGCCGGTCTCAAGCTTTATGGAAGCCAGTGGAGAACCCCTGCCAGGGTCGTGAAGAATCTGCACGATTTGGCCTTGAATAACTCCTTCCCGTTCCTCTGTGGACATTGAAGGGTACTGAACTGGCGCCACTCTCTTGTGGGTGGACGCTCGAAAGGTTGGAGAACCCCTGCCACGTCTCTGAACGCGAATTCTTTTGCCGATGGTTGTTTTCCTCCTTTGATTGTGATTACTGCTCTACAAGCCCCCTCCCTTTTTAAATACTTTTATCTTCTTTTCCTCGCGAATATCGCTGCGTGAGAACCCAATAAATTATGAGCATTGATCCAATCACTGTAACTATCGTAAGCAGAATAATATTGAACATAAACATAGTCCCATGGAGTTTTGAGGGGATTTCACCATGTTCGCTATAGTATCCTATGAGGTCTTGGAGCGTTCCCCCAAAATAATCCCCTAAAAAAGCGTAAAAGAGGGCTCTCGGAAAAGTACCGATCATCGTGGGGATTAAAAAACTCCTAAACTTCATCTGAGTTAAACCCGCGCTGTATGATATAGGATCAAAGGGGATGAATGGCGCAAATCTTCCCAAAAGAACTGCCCACATCCCCCAACGGTTAAACCAGTTGTCCGCGAACTTCATTCCTCCATCGCCAACAAACCGGATGGCAACTGGTCTACCTCCCTTGCGAGAAACGTAAAAGCAGAGAGAAGCAGCCGCTATAGATCCCCCTGCTCCAACCAACCATCCAGCTAACAATCCAAAGGCTGCACCGCCACACATCAAGATAAATTCGGAAGGAATGGGTATAACCAAGGCTTGCACGATCATGACAACAAACAAGGCGAAAAGTCCCCCGGCTTGGAAAGACCTCACAACCCAAAGGACAATTTGGTATAGAGATTGTGGGAATACAAGCAGCCATGCTGATGCTACGACAACAAACAAAAATACCGCAACAGGAAAGATTTTGGGAGACACTCGCATTTTGAAGCCCGGAACCACGCGTTGATTATGTTTATAGAATGCCCAGTTTGATGGCTACGTCTACTGCTTTATAGTCGGGATGAAGTTTCACGAAGGCTTTTTTCTCCCCTCTGGGTGTGATTGTGACGTTAACCTTGTCAACAACTACCTCGTAAAGTTCCTCCACCGCCCTTTTAACGTCCGCTTTAGTAGCCTTGACATTAACGACGAAGACGAGCTTGTTTTCGGTTTCAAGTATGCGGCTTGTAACTTCGGTCATAATCGGATACAGTATGGTGTCGTATGGGTCCAGGTCTACCTTCCTCCAAACAACTTATCCACCTTTTCAAAGGCTGAACTCGTCCAGACAGTTAGTCTTCCCTGGTGGGTTCCCGGCGCCAGGAGTTCGACGTTCAAGGAGTTGACTGAGGCGATGTCTACCCCTGGAATATTGCGGGCTGCTTCAACTATGCCTTCATTCTCAGATATCACGAGCAAGGGCCCAACCGCCTGCTTCATTTTTCGACCACGCATCTTTCCCTTGCCAGCCCGAACCTTCCGGCTTTCCCTAACCCGATAGATGTCCGGCCACACCCCAAGCTGGATGAAAGCCTCCTCAACTTCACGAGTCTTTTTCAGGCTTTGAACTTCATCCACAACAACCAATGGAAAATCAGGAACATCATCTGTCATGTGACCTCTAGAGGCCACAATTTCTTTGGATGCTGTGGCAGCGACCGCTGAACGCAAAGCCAGCCGCATTTCCTTCCGTGGAATCTTCTTCTTGATCTTCTTTTCAACCACTGGAGGGTGTGTGGCTCGACCGCCCACGGCGAATGGGATGAAGGCTGCTCTTTGACCCCTCCCCTTCACCCTCGCAACACGTGCGATTCCTAAGCCCACACCACGAGACTCAGCTGTGGTTCTCTTTCCAGCGAAAACATCTCGACCTTGTGGCTGGAAACGGTGAGACTGAATCGCGACTACGGCTCGCTTTATTACGTCTGGTCTAGCTGGAGTTTTGAAGATTGGAGGAAGACGAATCCTGCCGACTTTTTTTCCTTTGAGATCGAAGATTTTAGCTGAAACTTTACCCATGGTTCCTCACCGGCTTATCTCTGCGGCGACTCAAGGGATATATAAGTGATTTTCGGCGGAGCTTCGGGAACCATTTTTGGAGGACGGGCTGGGTATCG
>JREQ01002969.1_pt2 | contig 10805 bp, 24 predicted proteins | sample 210151 | NCBI WGS metagenome assembly JREQ01 (sample SAMN03019617, study PRJNA260268) | marine sediment metagenome | biome: Marine; feature: Sediment; material: Clay; isolation source: clay from marine sediments 31 meters below sea floor depth collected from... | place: New Zealand: Canterbury... | reverse complement strand
TGGAACGTTCAAGATTTCCAACTTACCCACTTTTGGCAAAACAAGTTTACCTTAGACTAATCGCACTTTATAATCCTCAAGCAGATGCTTGCAAACAATGGGCTGACCGGGAAGCTGAAGCCCTCATAAGCTATAAAGGACAGAGCAGAGCGGAATATGTGGAAGTTGCACGTGCAGCTTCAGCGATGGAAGGTCAAGAATTTTATTTTGGTGAAGGTAAGCCTCAAGTGTTGCCTAAACCTAAACGACGTTTTTGGCAACGTAAACCTAAAACGGAAGAAAGTGAGTTTGAAAACCAATGATTGATTACCTAGTTGTTTATCTTCTTGGATTAGCGACACCAATACTTTTCAAGGTTTATGTGTTGCCAAAGCTTAAACAATTGATTAAAGACAAAGTGAAGCGTTGGTAATGACAAAATGGTTAAAAGATATGAAACCTTAGAAAGCATAAGACAACGAACTTTAATGAGTAAAGAACTTGTTGCGCGCAAAGACAAAGAATATGGTTGGTATGCCGGTGCAAGTTGGGAAATCGCTTCTAAAATGGCTAAGGTTGACACCATGCTAAAAATGGGCATATTCCCAAAGCAGTTGATACCGTTCATTAAACTCTATCGGGCCTACTTAGATCAGCAACGTAAAGCTTGGTTTGCAAGTATGTCCACAGAAATAACAAAACTAGGGTTAATGTTGGGGTTAAAAGATGACTCAATTAGTGCAACTTAAACCTGAATTTACAAGTTTCATTATACACCTCTTCAAAAGAGGCACAAGTGCATTCATAATCATATTGGGAAGGCGTGAAACAGGTAAAACAGATATGGCACTTTTAATAGCTGAAATACTTGAGAAAGAAGGGATAATCAGAAACTTTGCTACTAACATTAAAATTTATGAGTCGTCTTTTCCAATAGAACCTATAACTAACTTGGACGACTTGACATTTTGGTGCAAAGAAACTAAAGGCAAAAAACTATTCTTGTTTGACGAATTCGGTAAAGCCATGCGCCGAAGAACACCCATGGCCAGTTTAAACGTTAAGTTGATAGATCACTTTCAAGTGTTGCGAAAATACAAACTAAGCACAATAGCCATAACCGTTAACGAAAAATATTGTGATAATGTTGCTTTAGGCTCCGATGTATTAGATGGTTACTTTTTGAAGCCAAATTTCAAGAATCAAAAATTAGCACTATACTATGATTTGCTCGAAGTATATTCAAAACGCATCAAAGGAATCCCAGGAACTTCTATCCGCTTTGACACTTGGGATGTCGCCCCTTTTACCGAACATGGCCCCACGATAAAACCCAAATTTAAGACGGAAGACCTCGGCAATCTATGGGATTGGTCACATGGCATGACATATAAAGATTTAAAGATACATCCAATGAAACTTCATAGAATATTAAAGAAATTTGTTAAAGAAGTCATGGAAAGAGACCTTCACACTTCACACTAACCTGAGAGCGGCTATAGTGTCGAGTAACTGTGAAGAAAGCATATAAAAGACCATTAGGTTACACATTACTACAATAAAGGGTAAAGCTTAAATATTTAAGGCAATATTATATAGGGTAGGTGAAAACGAATGAATGAAATACTCATCAGTATGCTACCCACACTCTCAGTGTTAGCGACTCTCGGTATCGGGTTAGTTGCTCTTCGTATTGTTGATTGGGTCTTCGAAAGAAAGGTTAAGTGAAATGAAATGGAAACAAAACAAGAAATAAACAAACCAACTCAAGAAGAAATAACGAAATTGATACGGGACTTATTGAAAGGTGCACCTCTAAAACCTTTTGATAATGGATATGTTTGTGCTTTGGAATGGGTTGTTGGTTTGCGCGAATGCTTATATGAGAAGTAAAAGCGATGCCAAACTATAAGGAGAAAATAACCTATCCTCTCTCCGACGAAGAGTTTGTTAAAGGAATGAAGCAGGGCAAGTTTGTTAAACGTCCTCAACATGAAGGCTTTAACGCTTTTCTTTTTTACACGGCAGCCAGGCTTAGTGAAGGCTTGGCTATGCGGAGAAAACAGTTTCGTATGACTCCTAAGACTTTGTTTGTTGATATTGGTGAAAGACTTAAACATAGTAAAACTACGCCTCCGCTTGAGATTCCTTTAGATGCGTCTTGTGTGGGTTCGATTGTGGATAGTTTTATCAAAGTAAAGAGGGAAGAGAAGGTTTGGCCTTATTGTAGAAAGACGGGGTATAACATTGTTAATCGTGTTTTTGCTTATCCTCATTATTTTCGGCTGTCTAGGATCACAAGGTTTTTTGCTGAAGGATTCACAATTGCAGAAGTTAAGAGCTGGACCGGATTAACTTTGAAGGCTTTGGATTATTATGTTGGCTTGGTCAGCATTACGAAGATGGGACGTGCCTTAAAGAAAGACTGAAAATGGGAATCTAAACAAGTCATGTTTTTGACTAAATAAAGTAGCCTATTTGATTCAACTATGCCCCTTCTTAACATAACATGAAGCGCGCGCATTCATGTCAATATAGTTTGTCCCTTAATAATTCGTAGAATGTTCCTAAAACCCGTTTGGGTTGTGTGAGTGCTCGTTTTATAGTCTTAGACAATGGTCTATTTTTTGCATGCAACTTAAAGTATGCGGTGACCTTTCTATCGGCAATTTGCATAATCTTCTGAAACTCTTTGTTACTAACAGAAGCGTCTAAGAGTAGCGGATTGTTATGTTTTCTTAAATCTAACAAGTCCCAATCCATATCATCTGAAACCTTCCCATCCGCTTCTGCGTACTTCCACCATACTGTTCCAGGATATGGTGTTGCTGTGAAGAACCATATACAATCGGCACTATGTTTATGCATGTAATCTAAAAGTTTTAATGTCAATTTCATATCTTCTAAGGTTTCATTTGGACTTCCAAATATGATGCTTCCTGTTACGGCCATACCGTGTTTTTTTCCTCTAACGACAACTTCCTTTATCTGTTGAATAGTCACTTCTTTCTTGAGAAAGTTCAATATTCTTTGGCTACCACTTTCAAATCCAAAATTTAAGTTTGTCACGTTCATACTCTTTAACAGAGTTGCCATTTCCTCATCAAATGTATTTACCCTTACCTGCACGCGGTACTCAATTTCTTCTGTGAGTCCATTGTTCTTGAGAGCTTGTACTATGCTTCGAGCTCTCCTCTTTGACATAGTGAAAAAATCATCCCAAACGTTAATACAGTCAATTTTATATTTTTCCTTCAAGTATGAAACTTCATCAACTATTCTTTTGACGGAGTGTAATCTAACTGTTTTCCAAAACTGTGATGATGCACAGAAGGGGCATCGGTAAGGACAACCTCTACTTGTAAGTAAATTGCCCTCCACAAGATTTCGTCCGTCAAATGATTTCACTGGAAGAAAGTATTCTTTACTTGTGAAGTCTCTGTCAGGAATAGGTATGTTATCAAGAGGTTCGATTAATGGACGTGCCTCTGTTAGTTTTAACTCGCCATTTTTACAGTAAACAAGTCCACGTATTTTGCTTATATCCATCTCATATTCGAGAGCGTTTAGAATTTCTAGCATTGTTTGTTCTCCTTCACCAATCACACCAAAATCGAATGTCGGATTCAGCGTTTGTGGAGCAAGTGATATATGTGGTCCACCTACGAAAACGGGAATGCTAAAAACCTTTTTAATTTCTTTAGCGAGTGAAATGGCTGAATTGTACTTGTATGTGTAAGCGGAAATGCCAACTGCATCTGGTTTAATCCTCATAATTTTCTGTATTACGTTTTCTACGGCTACATCTGCTATTATAGTATTTTGAAAACCAGCTTTCTCTCTCAGATAAGTGGCAATGGAGATCAACCCTAATGGGCTTGTGGAGCCTAACTCTTCAAATGTGTCCACTAAGACGAGTTTCATTTTTGCTTCCTTTCTTGAGACTTGTTTTTGACTTCACGTTTCATTTTTCTGTATTTGTAAGGTTGTAAGAAGCCCTTTAGGTATGTCAGCCAATGGTTAGTATTCCAGATTAGAATGTTTGGATTTCTATAATGTAGCATTGGAGGTATCGCTTTCAATGGAGCAAACATGATTCGTCTCATCATTAAATATGGGAATAGTTTCAGTCCGGTTAGGATTCTCTCATTAGCTCCTCCCCAAGCTGCTTTATCGGCTGCATAGTCGAAGTAGTGGATACCGTTACAAAGAACATAGTCTATCTTCATTTTCTTTTTGTTCAAAACGTAGAGTTCAAGGTATCTGTCTTCTCTCGCGTCTAATATGGATGGTATTTGCAATCCTTCGACTGCTTCTTTCTTTATGAATGTGGAGCCAGTGGTTAATCCAAACCTTATGGTGAACTTCACTTTTTTATGCCAGTAATTACCATACTGTTGTCTCTCCGTTTTCTGTTGAACTTGAGAAACTCTCATCACGATAATTCCTAAATTGTCTTCTGTTTTCAATCTATTTATGACATAGGGATACCAGTTGAACGGGGGAGTAAAAACAAGGTCGCTATCTAAGAACATGAAGATGTCAGTTTCAATTTTGTCTAATGCAAGTTGTCTCGCGTATCCTAAACCAATGTTTTCATAATAGATTTCTGCATTGTATCGTTTACAAATAGGAATCGTATTGTCTGTGCTATAATGGTCAACTACTATCAATCTTCTAATGTTTACTGCTTTGAAAGCTGCGTCTAAGACTTCCTTGAGATACTTATCGCTGTTATAAGTCATAACAGCCACATCTATTGCTTTTGCTGTTTTCATTTCCTTCCCTCCACAATAAATCTTGGATACATATTTTGTTCAAAAATATGGAAGAACCGTAATACACGATCAATTTTTTTCCAAGGATTCTTTCTCCATTTCCACCTGACTTTAGTCAAACCCAACAGTTTGAACATACGTTCAATATTTTCCGGATAAAAAATCATAAAATGAGTGTCGCTTGCATCGTAACTGCCGTCTTTACTTTTGAAGTGAGTTGGATGATGCTGAAGCCAACAATTGAATCGCCAATACATAGCACAGTCCGTTTCACAACGTAAAATACCACCTTTTTGAAGCACTCTAATTTGTTCTTTTATGGTATTAAAGGGGTTCAAACAATGTTCAAGTAAAGTCGTGCTTTCTACCACACTAAAGGCTTTGTTTCTGAAGGGAAGATGATAACAATCAGCAATAACATCAACAGACTCAGTTTTTCGTGTGTCTATTCCGATTTCACCGTGTTTCTTTTCACCACATCCTACGTCTAGCTTCATCTTTTCATCTCCGTTAATTCCCAAGGCTCCCCGAAAAGATAGAGAAAGAAAAAGTCAAGTTTAGCTAAAATTATGGATTTATGAAAGCTGGTGAACCCGTATTTTTTGTTGCCTAGCTGGAAAGTGTAAGCGTAAATTTCTTTCATAGTTTTTCTTTTTTGTTTCCGTTAACAACCAACGAGTTTGAACAACCAGCCTTCACTACAAAGGCTACATACCCATAACTTTTACGTTCCAACTCTAACACTCGCACCCGGTCTTTAGTACGCAATAATTTCTGGCCTTCACAACGCGCAATCGCTAACACATCACCTAAATCCCAATCACGCTTATCTAGTGGTGGTTTAACCAAAAAAACTTTAACATCCGCCATTGTTTATGCTTCCTTAGCCCATTCATTGAAACAATAAATCATTCCTAACGCCGACACCAAAACAACCAAAGACTCTTCGGGGTTACATAGGAGAACTAATAGAAACACCCATATTAAACAGAAGTTGATGTAGCTTCTCGCTGTTGGAAACAATGTAAGGAATAATTGTCTAATTATTTTCCTAGTGTGTGTGTGCAATTCTCTGCTCTCTCCTCTTCTATTTCTAATATCTTCTTATACACTACTCTTCTTCTCCTCTCTAGTTACCACTAGGAAAGTATCACTGTGTTCCTTTAGTGACTATGATTTATTCTTGAAATAGTTGAAGTTGCCGTAAATTTCGACCGTAAACCTCGGTCATTGCCTGGTCAGCCTTAACAAGATTGATAGAGTATATGGAGACTTGACCTTTTTTCTGGAATATATGAGGCTTTAAAAATTCAAACTGCACACACACACTAACATATTTCTTGATTGTGCGTGGGTCTGCGCCGATGTACATGCTGATTAGTTTTTCTAGTTCTGCTTTGTCGATTTGGTTGATGTAATTGTGTTTAACCATTTTTTCTATGAGCAACAAACAAGTTTTAAACGCCTTACTAACCATTTCTAGTCCTCCAACCAAACGATTTTTGCACATTTCCTACACATCTCAATCACACCGTTTTCAGTGGCGTATAGTTTCAGTTTTCTATCTTCGCCACAAACGTCACAGCCTTTAGCAAACACTTTCATTTTCACCATCTACCCTCTCTTAATTTTCCAATTAGACAATCTGTTGCGAACCGTTTAGAACAATCCTTATGTTCACAATCCACAACATCCAAAAGGTCGGCTTGACGTTTCCCAACAATTCGCCCTTTCAGCTTAACTTGTCTTTGAGTGGCGTAACACCAACAATCCGTTTTCGTTAGTTTTACTTCAGTCATTTTTTCACAACCTTCTTCCATTTTCCATTCGGCTACAACTCCATAAGCTCAAACGACGGTGCAACATGATGTCTTTCACGCTGTTTTTTTCTCAAAAATCAAGTCTCCTTAACAGTCAGATGTTCTTCTTTTGGAATATGAAATGGTTTATCACCAATTTCATGCCATGTTTTGCTACGTTTTTGGAAGTGCGCCATATACCATGAGTCAAGGTCTATTCCATCTAACAAATAGAGAGCCTTCCAAGCGTCAACATAATCGTCACTTGGAAACCATTGAACATCTGGTGGAAAACCTTGGCGTCCAATAAATATTTCACAAGCAAATTTATGTCTCAAATGACGACTCATTTTCTTTAAGTCTCCTTTATCGGTTCTACCTTTCTTGTCCATTTCAAAAGCAACGTTTGCCGAGTTCCCCCTGGAAACATCAATGTTCTTTGTTGTTGCCACTTAACATAACCAAACCATAAACTAGGATTCACAAAACAACTGATGCAAGCAAACGCTTTCTCAAACCCGTTTAACATTGGTCTACCGAAAAAGATTCCGTGGTGGGATTTGAACCCGCATACGCAACACATCATTTTGTCGTCTCCTTTAACTTTATCGGATCATGTACCCAGAAAGAATTTGAAGTGGATGTACATCTATGACCTTCTGAACACACAATCTTTCGACGTATCTTTAAAGGCGTGAACACCCATAGATGACGCGCCCAACATGTTTCATAACAGTTTTTCTTACAGCTTTTTGTCGTGGGTAATGCTTTAGGACAAGCATGTGGACACTTGAATTGTAAGTCGCATTTTGGACAGCAAGTTTCTTGTGGATAACTCATTTTTTCTCTTTCCTCACTTAAACGCATGTCTTGGGGGATTGACGTAGAGTTGAAGATGGCGGGTTAGACCAAAATTCGACTCTATGCAACCCTTTCCCACTTCATTTTGTTTTCTCCTTCCAATCCAATAACTCGTCTATGAAATTAGAACACCAAATTGACCCCCACCTTTCTTCTTTAGTAAGATTAGAACACCAAAACTTTCCTTTTTTGAACCTGACCTTCTGAATATGTTCTAGTTCAGTTATGATTTGAACTGTTTTTTGTTCTATATGCGCTAAATAAGTTTCTGTGGAAGCGTAGTTCTCACGATGTTTAATGATTTTCAAAAGCTGACTTAATGTATTAATCATTTTTTAAGTCTCCTTTAGCTTCAAACCGTCAAGCTTCTCAATCGCCCTGTAACAATCACGGGCTAGCCGGTAACATTCCGCTTCACTCGATAACCGTTCTCGCTCTGCCATTAATCGTCTTAATTCCATGCGAAGAACACGGATTCGCCAAAGATTCTGACCAAGCAACATTAAATCTCCTTATGTGTCCATTCAAAAGTGATAACATCAAACAAAGCGTCGAAGTGTGGTTGATGCATTTCGGCAAAGCAGATTATCAATTCGTGAAGATTGTTGAATCCGTCTAAAATTGCGTCTTTCTCGTTGATTTCACACATTGCTTTTCGGACAATCTTAGTGACTATGGCTTCTCCAAGTTTCTCACATTCTTTTGTTCGCAACTTCCAATACACGAAGAGTCTATCACCTACTTTGATTGGGCGTTTTCTCGGTCTACGGATAGTCTGAGTTTTTGAACCGTCAAGCAATTTCGCCTTTAATTTTGTGAATCCTAGCAAAGGCAAAACATTAAGCCTCCAAAACCTTCTTTTGTTCGCTTTTTGTGTTTACCAAAAAAACTTTCTCAAAGAAATTATCAAAGACAAATATCGTGACTAAATGAACTAAACCACATTTCGGGCAACGGATCATTAACCCTTGCATTCCTTTCTTTTGAAGCCACAATAACACTTTTTCTTGGTTGTCTGTTTTGTTTTTTCTATATGCTTTTACGCCTTTGGCGAACGTGTATTTTGTTTTACATCTGCAACATGTGATAATCACTTTTCCTTTTCCAAACATCATTTTGACCTAAACCTCTAAGAGTCGCTTCATACTTTCCTCGGTTTTCTCTAACCGTTCAAGTTCAGCTTTGACTTCGCTTGCTTCGTGAAAACATCCTTGAACCCGTAAACTCCTAAGTTTTCGTTGATACCTATCCTTTACTTCTTGAATTTCCCGTAAGACTTGATTGTTGAAAGATTCTTGTTTAGCGCGCGCTAGTAAAGTTTCAAAATAACCAGCACAACTCATTTTGAAAGCTCCTTTTTCTTTGGTATCCAAATATATGCGATTGCCGTCCAAGGAATCAAATATTTGCGTGTTTGCCCTTCAAGAATGATGTAGTGATCCGTGAAGTGGTCTATGTGTCCAGAAAGAATAGGAAATTCTTCGTGAAGCTCGATAGTAACTTCTTTAGTAAAGTCTTGTGGTAAACCAACAGCCAACTTTAAGCCTCCTTTCTCCATTCTTTGATTTTAGCCAAGACATCATCGAATTTCTCGAAAAACAACGTTTCATCAAGTTCTGACGGGCCTTCCTCGTCAAACAAATTTAGAATGAAACCGTTGTCTATTTGGCTTATTTTAATTTTTACCTTCATGTTTTCTTATCAGCTCCTTTTTTCCCAAAATCTGCTTAATCGTTTCTATTGTTGAATAACGGAGTTCACCATGATTTTCATAGTCTTCTATGATTTCTCGGAGTTCTTTCTCGAGACTCTCAAGCTCTTTAAAAACGTCTCCTAGCTTGCCTCTATATGTGTTGTAAGCGCGAAGTTTCAGCTTCACCGTCTCTAAATTATGGTTCAAACCATCAACTCCTTAAATGAACAGTCCCATTTGATCCGTGCCAGAACCGCTTGTGAGACTTTCTCTTAGAGGAATAAAACCGTCTTTCTCTATTTGTTTCCTTATTGCTTGTTTGGGAGCTTGAAATTTTTGGCTCATAAGCTCCAGAAGTTGGTCTATTTGGTCTTGTGAAAGTTGTTCCAAGTCAACCTTATACATTCGTGTTGCTTTGTCTCCGAGTTTGGCTGGACTCGAAATCATTAGTTTTACTGGGACAATTCCGTCTAGAAAAATGTCGCCGTAGATTTTCTTTCCTTCATCATTCAAATGAGCCCAATGATGAAATTTTCTACTCATTTAACTATCATCTCCTTTTTTTGTTTGTAAAAGCGACAGCCTGAAACAGCACTGCAACTACACATTTGCTCTATGAACTTGCATGTGGCTTCGTGGATGCAGTGGTTGCAGAACTCTTCGTAAAAATTGGGTCGTGACCCAGCCCTAGCGGCTAAGGCGCGCCGGTTCAAATCCGGCGCGGGTTCAAATCCCACCCGGGCTACCATATACGGATTTTTTGTTTCCTCATACTCTCTTTGAATGTCCTCGAAAAACACCAGCCGCGCTAAATACCGATGGGTTACACTCAAGTTTTTATGTCGGAGAATCCGTCTTAAACCTTCAATGCTTTTATGCTGAACAATATGCCAATCACACGCGAAATAATGTCTTCCTATTCTTGGATTGTAGCCTTTTACTCCTGCAGCTTCGCCAATAGTTTTAGTTGTCTTCCAAATAGACACGTTAGTTAACGGTTGGCCCTGTTTCTTACGCTTCCAATTTTTATGTTTGAAAACAAGCCCTTGCACAGCATCTTTAACTAAATCTTTGATTAGTTGCAATGTTAAAACGTCTAGTGGCAATGGATAGAAACGATGTTTTTTACTGTCTAATACTTGAAAGCTACGGTCTTCAAAGTTTATGTCTTCAACCGTGAGAGTCCCAATCTCTCTGGTGCGCAACCCTATCTTCATTGGAAGCCTAATCATTAATTGATCGCGTAAGTCACGGTTTTCTCTTGCGTAATCATGTACTTTTTCAACATCGCTACGTCTGATTATGATGGCGTCTGCTGAACCATACCTTTTTTGTCCCCCGTTAGCCATGGCAAATTTAAATGTTACTCGAAGTTTCCATTTCACTATTGCTGTGGAACGACCTTTTTCAACCTTGGAGAGAGATCGGTTTAAATGATTAGAACTCATTTTAGTTTAGCCTCCACGAGCTTCTTTTGAAAAGGGTCTTTAGGTTTTTCAAGAGTAGAGCTGCCATGATAGAATTTGCCATTTATGCAAAGATATTTTGGAACTCTGTGAACATGCCCAGACTTTGTTAAGTGATAACATTGGTGTTCATCGCAAACGATTTTCGGGGTTTTTTGTAGCCGCGCCGCAAGTTCTGGATAGAGCTGCTTAAATTCCTCAAACGTCATGTACTCAGCATAAAGGCGAA
>JREQ01003716.1_pt2 | contig 10809 bp, 9 predicted proteins | sample 210151 | NCBI WGS metagenome assembly JREQ01 (sample SAMN03019617, study PRJNA260268) | marine sediment metagenome | biome: Marine; feature: Sediment; material: Clay; isolation source: clay from marine sediments 31 meters below sea floor depth collected from... | place: New Zealand: Canterbury Basin... | reverse complement strand
GTAAGGGTTCGATTCATTGAACCCGCAAGGAACCGGGTCGGATAAATCCGACCCCTACCTCAACAGGCGGGCCTGCCCTCGTGAAAACGGGGGACGCCTGTCCTACGGTTTTATATTGATCATTGGGGACGTATGCAATACGCCCCTATAAAGATAGATTCCCGCTAGAATTTGTCCCCTGTTTTCACTTTTTATAATAAAGTGTATGCCAAGAATAAAGGGAGAAGGGTAATCGAGAGGATGTTCTCCAGTTTAATAAGGATATGAAGCGATGGACCAGCTACGTCCTTTAGGGCATCTCCAACTGTATCTCCTATAACTGCCGCAGAGTGTGCAGACGATTCCTTGCCTCCATATTGTCCTTCTTCGATTAATTTTTTTGCATTATCCCACGCCCCTCCCGAGTTAAACATAAATACAGCAAGGAGTGCTCCTATAATCTTTACTCCAATCAAAAAAGCTGCGAGTGGCCAAACTCCGAGGGTAAATCCTATAATTATAGGGGCTATTAGCCCTATTAAGGTCGGAAGAATCATTTGTTTCAATGAGTACTTAGTACTTATATCAACACATGCTGAATAGTCTGGATTTGCCTTCCCCTCAAACAGTCCAGGAATTTCGTAAAACTGTCTTCTAACCTCTTCCACCATCTTGGAGGCAGCTTTACTGGTTGCCCTTATAATTAATGCTGAAAATAAAAACGGCACAGTAGCCCCTATTAAAAGAGCTGAAATTATGACAGGTTTAGCTAGATTAAGGTTTATAGCAATATCAGAAATACTAGTTAAAGTAATGCCTTGATACTCGGCAAGTAAAAAAATGTAAGCGAATAGTATAACCACACTGGATAGGACGCATTTTGTTAATCCATAGCCTTTTGTGATTGCCTTTGTTACGTTGCCAGCTGCATCAAGAATATCCAGGGATTCTCTTGCTTCTTTCGATATACCCGCCATTTGTGCTATTCCAGCTGCATTATCGCTGATAGGACCAAAAGTATCTATTGATTGAATCATACCTTTCATCTCGGTCATACCCAGGGTAGCCATGGCTATACCAAAAATGCCTAGCAAACCTCCGCCTAACATTCTGTAACTAAAAAGGATAATGGCAGCTATTAGAACCATCGGGAGCACTGCGCTTTCTAATCCATACGAAAATCCAGCGAGAATGTTGATAGATTCTCCTGCTTGTGATGATTCAGCTATTCTTTTCACTGGGATTCCCTTTATCCCTGTATAGTACTGTACAATTAGCGAAACAACAAAAACGGATAATAACCCAGACGATAGGCAGTAAAAAAGGCGTATATCTTTCATAAACCATATAGACAGCACGTAAAACAATACAAGGTTTAATATTCCTGCAGAGAATAATCCAATATTTAGTGAAGTCAAAGGACTTCTTTTACCCCATTTCCTGACCGAGAATACACCAATAATAGTTGTTATCTTACCAACAGACCTTATTAAGAGGGGAAATAGTACAGCATTCCATCCATAGATATCTACAAAAGCTAATCCAATAATCATTGTGCATACAAGATTATCAGCGCTGGATTCGAAAAGGTCAGACCCCCTTCCTGCACAATCGCCAACATTATCGCCCACTAAATCAGCAATAACAGCAGGGTTCCTCGGATCATCTTCTGGCATATGTAAGGCAATTTTTCCGATTAAGTCAGCTCCTATATCTGCTGCTTTCGTATAAATCCCTCCTCCAACTTGGGCAAATAAGGCAGAGAGACTTGCCCCAAACCCAAATCCAACTAAAAGATGAACAGCCTCTGAGTTTGTTGGACCTACTCTAAATATGAGATAGAGCGAGGAAATACCAATAAGAATTAAACTTACAATGGAAAATCCCATAATTGCACCTCCTCGGAAAGCTAAAATCAGAGACTTTCCAGCAGAAGTACGTGCAGCATTTGCCACTCTTACATTTGCTCTTACAGCACCACTCATGCCTAACAAGATTGCCAACATAGAAAAAAGAACTCCCACAACAAATCCGAATGCTATTTGCCAACCAAGAAGAACAAATAAAAGCATAGCTAGAGGGATAATGAAATAAGATATTGTTTTAAATTCTCTCCTCAAAAAAGTATACGCTCCATCTTGGATATAGCCCGCTAATTCTTTCATACGAGGCGTTCCGGTACTCTCCTTAGTAATCCACCAAAAAAGCCAAATGATAATGGGTGCTCCTAAAAATCCAAAAATTAGTGGAATGAACACAAAATTCATTTTATCCGCCTCCTTTTTATTTTATTTCAGAAGCTTCTCCTGCTTTGAAAAGAGCATATTTTGTGAAAGGTTATAAAAATTGAATAAGTAATTTTTTGTATAAATTTATTCTGATATTTTTTCATTGAGCCAGTTTATCAAGAAAGCCAATACCTCCTGTTTTTCTGGTTCATTATCAATTTCATGATAAAGACCATCTCAAATTTTAAAGGTACACTTTTCGGGAATTTTTTTAGCAAATTCTTTACTTGCTTCAATAGAAACTATTTTATCAGCTCCCCCATGCATAAGTAGAAGTGGAAGGGGAAACTCTGATGCATGCTCCAATGCCCATTGTCCTGCTTGATAGATACTGATAAACATCCGAGCTGAGATATGATCATGAACTAAAGGGTCATTTTCGTAAGCATAAACTACTTCGGGGTCACGAGAAATAGCCTTAGTATCCAAACCGCTTTTCTGGGAAAAAGAAGGCCAGATGTAATTAGTAATTTGGGCTAAAATAATTTTAAAACGAGGGGGTTCAAAAGCTAAACGGAGCCAGGGGCCAGTACTAATTACTCCCTTAAACTTCGGTTGACGACGGAGAACATAATTAAGGACTAAGTTACCACCTAAACTATGACCATAAAGGAAAAGGGGCAGTTCAGGGAAATTTTTATCTACTTCATTAAGTAGGGAATTAATATCATTTAATAACGCTTCGTAAGAAGGAGTATGACCGCGCTGACCTTGAGATTTACCATGTCCTCGTAAATCAAAAGCAGACACAGAATAGCCAGCTTGTGTCAATCTATCAGCCACATGACCATAACGTCCACTATGTTCTCCCATACCGTGAACTAAACAAATCACTGCTCGAGATTTGGTTTCTGGTTGCCAACTTTGAGCAAAGAGTTGTAATCCATCAAATGTTTTGAATTTAAACTCAGAGTGCTTCATTTCTCCATCTTCTCTTTTTCTTATCAAATTACTATAATTAATAATACTTCTTTATATAATTCTCAACCTCTTCTCTAGTTCTCTTAAAAGGACCAGAGGTCTCCATCTTTAAGGAAACCAAAGCAGTAGCAAAAAGTAAGGCGCTTTCAATATCTTTATTTAATCTTTCGGTGATATAAGCACTAAAACAGGTATCACCCCGACCGGTTCTACCTGAAAGATTTCTCGGTTTTAAGGGACAAGTATAATGTTTTTTATCATTATAAATTAGTACTTCTTTATTATGAGTAATCATAATTTCCTTTGCTCCCCACCCGAAGAGCATTTCCGCTGCTTTCTTTCTATCTTTTGTTCCGGTCATAATTTCAGCCTCAGCTGCATCAGTTTTTAAATAATCAATATAAGGGAGATATTCCTTCTTTTTTCCCCAATCTATAAAGACCATCTCTTTATTTTCCCCCACAGTCCTTAAAAATCCTTGAACATCTAAAGCAATTTTCCCTCTATTCTGGAGAAATTTTATCATTTTATTATCAAATTCCCCGGAAATAAGACCAGCAAAATGATATATTCTTGATTCAATATTATCAGGGATGTCGTCAATCTTAAAAGGATCAGCAACCGATAGAGCAATACAGATCCTTCTTTCTCTATCTGCACTATGATAAATATTTCTTATAGAGGTGGTATTTCTGGAATCTAAAGCAGTAATATCTTCTTTGGGAATGGTAAATGCCTCCAAATACTTTCTATCCTGTGGAGACAACTTAGTTAAAATACCTATTTTATGACTGATAGCATAGGAAGCACAGGATGAATAGAACACTGCTCCTCCAATTTCCTTTGCAGCTTCTCCTTGATGTATATTTTCATCAATAGAGATATGACCCATTACAAAACTATCATATCTTTTTATTTCCATAACTTACCTCTTTTTTTTACATAAATTAATTATACTCCTAAAGAACTTCTTTGAAAAATATTTTTTAAAGAATTGTATTCTTTAGTAATTTATTCTCTGCTTATCCTTTCTATAATTTTATGTTCTCTTTAAAATAATTTTATGCTACCTAAATCATAAAGATAAGATTACATATTTTAGCTTTCTTGTTTTGTCTAATCGATACAAAGTTATTTTTCCAAAAAATAGTTATAGAAAATAATTAATAAATGAGAAGATCACGGTGGAAATTTCATAAGAATTAATTTTAAATTGAAGTGTAAAAATATAGATATTTTTAATTGACTTGCTTAGAAAAAGGAGAAATTTCTTTTAATTTGTGGTTATTGCTGGTACTTTCTGTAAGTTCTTTAACTCTTTGCAGGCTATAAGCAAAAAACTTCTTGAAACGGGGTTTTAATTCCAAACTTAATACTCCCTGATAATTCTTTAAAATACGGAATATTTTATTATAAGGAATCGCCCCCCAACCTACAGGCATATGTAAATCACCAATTCCAAATTGAATTAGATTAATATCCTGTTCTTCATATGATATTTTAGGCTTACCAAAACTATCGTGGATATGAACATGTTTTATATAAGGTAGGGCCAATTTTATGGAATCCAAAAATTTGAAGCGATAATATTTGGAAGCCAGATAAGCGTGGCCAAAATCGAAAGTAATTCCTACATTCTCGCGGTCAATCTTTTTAACTTGATCTACTAATTCTTCGATCTTCGTGCCATAATTATACTTGCTAATTTCTCGTAAAAAAGTTGGCTTAGGTGTTTGTGGAGTAAGAACTGAAGGAGGAAACATTCTGCTATTATTAAAACGTTTAGACAATTCCCAGAGAGACTCTTCTTCTACATCTGGAGATATATTTTCAATAGTAATGGTTACTCCTAAATCTTTAGCAAAATAAGCTAATTCTTGTAAGGTTTTTATTTCTATCTTCTTTAATCTATCGATCTTTCTTTTAGAAGGTACTTTTAAAAAACTATTTTGCCTGATACCTTCACCTTTAATTTCTTCCTGTAAAGGGATTTTCCCACTATGATATACAAAAATTTCTGCGCCTATAGCATTAGTAAACTCGATTCCCGACTTAAAAATATCCTTTTGTAGCTGGAAATTACGGGCGTCCATTAGATTTAATAAGTTAGGACCATGAACAGTGTATTTTAACTTAAATTTCTTCAGGATGTCTGTAATTACCCTGGTCTGTAGCCAATTAAGTCTCCCTTTAAAGATAGCATCGACTCCATGGACGGGTATCTCTACATAATCAAAGCCTATATCCTGAAAATCGCCTAAAGCCTTTTCTAATAAATCTAAGTCTCCATCTATTGTAGGGGAATCTATATTTATACCAATCCCTTTTATTTGCATAGTTTTAGCTTCAAACCATAAATATTTTTATTAATTATTAAACATTATAACACAATCAAATTCATATACAAGTATAATATAAAAAATATTTAAAATAATTTAAATTTAATGCTAAAAATTGACAATTATAGAAAATATTCTGCAATGATCTCGTTTTAAGTATTATTTTATTACGCTCCACCCTTTGCTCCTCCACCATAAATATTGAGCAAGGCTTCTTGTGTAAATAAGAAGAAGATTAATACCGGAATAAGTTGAAATAACCCAACAGCTGCTACCACATTCCACTTGGTCATTACAGATTCACTCATAAAATATTGTAAGTAAACAGACAAAACCGTTGTCTTTCCAGCACGTCCCACAGTGAAAGTAAATGGGATAAGGTAAGCATTCCAGCCTGAAATAAAAGCAAAAATAGATAATGCAGCAATACCTGGCTTAATATTAGGCATTAAAATTTTCCACCAAACCTGAAAACGGGAAGCGCCATCAATCAAAGCAGAGCGCTCCATATCCCAGGAAATATTATCAAAAAAGCCTTTCATTATCCATATACCAAAGGGAAGCTGGAAAGCTACCATCACTAAGGCTACTCCACCAATAGTGTTAAAACCAAAACCACCGATGAGAGGGAGACTTTGTCCGATAATAGGAATCTTCGTTATCCAACGTAATATAAAATAAATTGGAATCAATAAGGTTACACTCGGGAAGGCATGCAGTATCAGAGTTGCGGAGAGAAACCCCTTCCTTCCTGCAAACTTCATACGTGATAAAGCGTAAGCAGACATTGACGAAACAAAAACTACAATAATGGTCATAACCGTAGCAAGGAGGAAGGTATTGAGAGTCACAAACCATATACTTTGAAATTTAGGACCAAAAGGTGACTTCCACAAGAAACTCCAATTACTTAAGGTCCATCCTAATGACTCTAGTCCCTCTGTCCTTGTGGAGAAAGTAGTAATGAATAGCCACAAAAAACCCAGGAAGATTGGTATGGTAAATACAATCAAAGCCAGATAGGCAAGAATAGACTTCAAATTTAAACGAAATTTATTTAATACCATTTTATTATCATTCTCCTACATATCTCATTATAGCTGATCGATCTTCGGTTCTTGTATTAACTCGCTGAACTTAAATACACGCAAGTATATAATTGCCATTATTACCCCGATAATTACCAGAATAACCGCCCAGGCTGAACCATAACCCCATTGAGTATTCCCAAAATAGCTGGTAAACGCACGGTGATAGGCAGTTAAAGACCAGACCTCAGTTTTGTAAAGCCCAGGGCCTCCATCTGTAAGCAACATAATTTGTTCAAAGGAGGTTAAAAGCGATAGAGTCTGATAAGTAGTAACAAAAAGCAGGGGCCATCTGATCATAGGAATAGTAACATAATGAATGGTCTGCAACGTTGAAGCTCCATCTACTTTGGCAGCTATCATATAGTCTTTAGGTATAGCCTCAATAGCGGAAGAAAAGATAATCATCCCAAAGGAAACTCCAATAAAACCATTTACTAAAATAACAAAAATCCAGGGATTGGTATTAAGCAAGTATTCCCCTCCACCTATGCCTAAGGGACCAAGAATATGCTTGTTTATAACCCCCATAGGGTTAGGCCCAGCTAAAGCCTTGAGGTTGTCTTAGCTAGTAATATCGGTATCTCCGTCTTAGATATTTTGGAAAAGATCACTCCTCAAACCTGGGTAATCTTAGAAATATCTACCTGGCAAATGGAGGGGATGAGCTTTAGAATCTTTTCCTCAACAGCCCATTATCTTAATCTTAGGTGGTAAAGACAAAAAATTAGATTATGAAAAATTAGGAAAAGTCATCGGGAAAAATAAAAAAATCAAAAAGATTATCCTCTTGCAACACCCAGTTTATGATGCCTCACCAAAAATATTCTCTACCTTAAAAAAATATCTTGATTCACAAAAAATTATCCTTACCTTAAATAATTTTAATCCCTTCCGCTTAATTTACTCTCTTTATTTGTTTAATCTAAAGCATATGGACTACATCTGTTATCGAAAAAAGATGAATTACATAGTTTTATTCTAAGCTATAATTACTAGGAAGAAGCCAATAAACATTATTATGGAAGCGAATAATCTAATCTTCCCATATTTCTCTTTTAATACAAAAGTCCCCAGTATTACGCCAAATATTGCGCTCAACTGTCTCAAAGAGACTATATAACTGACTTTATCAATAGTAAAAGCAAACAGGGTCAAGAGATAAGAAAAAAGGACTAAAAAAGCAGAAATTAAAATAGATTTCTTATTATCTTTCCATTCAAATTTAATATCTTTACGATTATTCTTAGAAAAAATTATGGGAAGATAAAAAATACTTAACACTATCCAGGTTATATAGATATAAATAAAGGGCTGAACATATCGAACCCCCATCTTATCATTAACCGAATAAAAAGCAGAAAATAAAGCTGTGGAAACGGCATAAGTTGTCGCCCTTCCTTTTAAATATTTTAAGGGCTCTAAAAATGATTTCCAACTAATAGATCTTAAATGTAATAAATAAATACCGATTAATATTATTATTATCCCCGATATACCAACAAAGGAGAGTTTTTCTCTAATCAATAAAAATGCTAGAAGAGGAACAAAAAGTGGGGAAGACCTTACTATGGGGTAAGTTAAAGAGAGGTGGCCATAGGAATAAGTCTTCCCTAAGAAATAGAAATAAAAAGTATGAAAAAGAGCACTTAAAATTATAAACAGCCACCCTATCGGTTGTAATTCGGTTTGATTAGTTGATACAAAATACAAAAAAATAGGAAAATAAAGTATGGGCCCAAATAAGACGATATACCAGTTAAATACTAATTTATTTTTACTCTTTTTTGCAAGTAAATTCCAAAAAGAGTGAATAAAGGCAGAGATTATAACTAATATTATGGCTATGGGATTCATAATTAAGGTCCTTTTATAGATAAATACTCAAAAAAATAGTAGGTAAAATTATAATAAATTCATATTCACTATACCAAAAAGATAGATCAATACAATTATCCGAATTGCCTTACTAAAAAGTACTTCAAATTATATCATGCCTCATATAAAAAGGTACTTCAAATTATTTTAATTATAACCTAATCTCCTCTATATTTAAAAATAAGAAATTATCTCTTTAGTTATGGAAGAGATAAAAAGGAATGTTAACCATAAGGCAGAAAAAGACCATAACTAAAGAACTAAGAGATAGATATAAAAGATCATCTAAAAAAGAGAAGACCCTTACCTTAAAAGAATTTAGCAAACTTACTAGATATAACTGATTCTATGCCGCTAGAGCCTTACGGATAAAAGAAGTATTAGGGTTATCGGCAGGTCTTATAGAATACCAAGGAGATACATAATACTATCACTAAATTTAATCAGCAAAATCAAGAGTATTATTCTCTGTGCTTCTCGGAGAAAGCCAGAAAGAATTATTGGGAATGAAATTAGAGTTAGGCCCACCCTGTTAAATATTTTTATTCACACAGGGTAAAATTGAATATAGTTAATTTAATAAAAAGGGATAGGATATTTTTAATAATTAAAAAGTATCCTGCCACATTTTATTTTATCTTATATCTATGGTGGAAGTAGCGAGATTCGAACTTAATTCACTTTTACCTACTCAGAAAATTGGAGAGTTTTTTTAAGTTGCCACTTAACCATATAATTTGTAACGGTCTCTGAATAAACAATAATTTAGGTTCCCCTGTCGGCTATTTATATTGACCATATTCTTGAACAGCATCAATTACTGCTTCCAAATTTTCGGGGGGAGTATTTGCTCCAACATTGCATAGGTATAAAAGAATTTTTTTCCAATCTTTACACACTTCAATATATCTTTTTACTCTTTGTTTAATCTCGTTTGGAGTAGAAAGCATTAAAAAGCTTGAACCTATTCCTAAAACTAAAGGAACATTATGTTTTCTTGCAAATTCCTTGTAAATTTCGGGACCAATTTTCTCGATATCCGGATCTTGCCCTATAATAATCTTAGGTGATGCCTTCAATTTGATTTCTAAAAGTTCTCTTACCTCCCTTATATAACTCTCGCCTACCCAATTCTGGACCATAACCTCGTCTTCAAATTGTTTTCTTAACTTTAGAATATAGTTAAGAGCAAACTCTTTTATTCCCTTAATGCCTATATTTGGTGGAGAGGCAAGGGCATCAGCACCTCCAAAAATAGGTTTATCTAATTTATTAGCCTCTTTCATCATCTTAATCCAAGGTTTTAAAACCTCTTCAGTTACAAAAGAAAGGAGGTCATGAGCAAATATAGGATCTCGTATTGTGTCAATTAGAAAATCAGTTACTCCTCTTAATTGCGCAGCCAAGGTAAAAGGTGCTGTGAATGATATGGAAGGGTGGAGTTTTGGTTTAATTCCAAGCTTTTGATATTCCTTAATAACTTCTAATACAAAAAGCATTCGACCATCTTTTCCGGGCCTTGGTGGTTTTAAAGTCTTTAAATCTTCTTTCTTTTTAATCAGTGGTTCATTTACAAGAGAAGGAACTTTATTATTAAAATATTTTACTTTCATTCCCAAAGCCTCTGGTTCAATATTATAGGTATCATAGGCAATATGGGGATCATCAAAACCAAGCTTTTCTGCTATTTCCACTGTTTTTCTTACTAAAAGTTTACCGTTGGAATAAAATTCTCTAGTTGGAATTCCTGATGAGGCCATTACATACTCATGAATTTGCCCATATATAGGTACACGATCGGCAAAACCCCTTTCGGCTGCCTGTATTCGATTATAGTCTTTCATCATTTTTTGGCCCCTTAATGCCTCATATAAAAATCTAAATGAAAGTTTTTTAATTATAACATTGCTTCTTGTATATTTAAAGAAAGTATTTTAAATTTTTTTTAAAAGTCTTTATCGCCCTCCTTTCATACCTCCTAAAGTAATCTCCATTAAATATTTCTGAGTAAATATGAAAAATAGTATAACTGGTACCATATAAAATAAAGAGACTGCTGCCAAAAGACCATAATCACTAAACCTATAATCTGAGACAATGGCACTTATGTATGAAGTCAAGGTCCAACTGTAGTAACTTCTATTGAAAGTAATTACAAAGATATATTCTGACCAGCCCATTAAAAAAGAAAAAATAGAAATTGCTGCAATTCCTGGTTTAACTATAGGTAACATTACTTTATGCCAAGCTTGAAAACGAGTAGCTCCATCAATTAAAGCAGACATCTCCATATCCCAAGATATTCCATCAAAAAAC
>JREQ01004717.1_pt1 | contig 10818 bp, 27 predicted proteins | sample 210151 | NCBI WGS metagenome assembly JREQ01 (sample SAMN03019617, study PRJNA260268) | marine sediment metagenome | biome: Marine; feature: Sediment; material: Clay; isolation source: clay from marine sediments 31 meters below sea floor depth collected from... | place: New Zealand: Canterbury... | reverse complement strand
AGCTCCCTAACCGTCTTCGGTGGTGGCGCCGGTCTAATTCCCAACTCGTCACGGATGCTTTCAGCCTCAGTCTCCAAATAAGTCAAATACTCTTCAAGCTGTGACCTTACACCAGTCATCAGATCCAGTCTAGCCTTCTCAAGCCAGTTTCCCTCTTTCAACTCAGGCTCAGTCGGCGTGATCGGTCTTAAGCCTCTGGCAACCAAGTCTTTTTTAAACATGTCTATAGCGCGCGCTAAAATCTCTTCCTTAGTGGGCATGTGTGGAACTTCAGCCAAACCTACTCACCTGAAAGGCCTCACTTCTAGGACATAACCACACTTCACACATTTGAGTTTCTCTCCGACAACATGAGGTTTCCCTTTTCGCAGAATTATTTTGGCTTCCGCTTTCCATTCTGTTGAACCACACCGAGGACACTTAACTGGCTTAATCTCTCTCACACGTGGCCACCTCTCTCCTCTCGAATTTTCTTAATCAACTTTTCAGCCTTCTCCCGGGCCTTTCTTATACGTTCCATAACTGCACCCGGATACTCTTCTCCCGTCTCCCTTTTTATTATGCGATGTGCCGCTTCCTCGATGAGCGGAACGTTTTCCTCGTAAGACTTGTAAATGTCCATAGCCTCTTCAAATTCACTTTTAAACCTCGCAGGCAACGAGACTCCCGCGTTTGTAAGTAAATCTAAAAAGAGATCCGCTAACCTAGCCGTGTCCTCACCTTTCAACTTAACCTCTGCACCCAAAGGCTTCACCCTCACCGCCTCAATATAACCATTTAAAACCTCACCCTTCATAAGTTCTTTTAACGTTGGCTTCTTAGGAGGCGCATATCTCCTTTCTGCATCTCCAATCTTAATGAGCATTGAAGCGTTTTCTTTAGGCAAAGCTGCCACGTCTCCCTTCTTGAAAGGGCCATACTGTTTCATGTCAACACCCATAATGATCGGCGTATCCTTTAAAAAACGAACTTCAACAAAAACCGTGTGGCCAGGAGCCTCTTTTTGTCTTTGGTGCTCCTCACCGAGCGGGCGAGGGGATGCTAATTCATCTAATTCATGTCTTGCGTAATATCTGTCACAAGTCCTACAATACCATTTTCGTTTTGTTAGGTCATACTCATCAACAATCTTACCGCACCTTCTACATCTCATTCTTTCTATTTTTTCCATTTTTTAGCCCTTGCCTCTGAAATGTTGAAGAAGATCACGATGAACCCTAGTTATTCAGATAAGTGTTAAAAGTTAAAGAGTTTTTCCTAGCTTTCAGGATACAACAGCGGACACTCTTCAAAAGGATATTCTCTACCGTGAACTATGGCAGTCAAAACGATGTTTTTGCTGGCTGCATAGAAAGGCAACACAGCAGGCCCAAGCGCAAGAGCCACAGTAACTTTAGGATTAACCTTCAACTTTTCTCCAACATACAAAATTATAGCCTGGCCCCCTAGAACAGTGGCAGCCTCAAAAAACGGATTAGCCAAAGGATTGCTTTCAACAAGCTCAGGATATTGAGTGCAAAGCCATGTCGTAGCACAATCCATGAACACACTGGCTAAACCGACAAAGTAAACCTTGCACTTCATCTTAACCACATTACATATACGTTGAAACTCTCTTAAAACTTAACCACTAGAAAAAGCTTCTATAAGAATATTTCACACCTCTTTAATAGGGAGAGAGATGAGTTAAAGTGAACAGATGATTAAAATGGCGAAGTATCGAGTTGAGATTCGACTGAAAAAGCCTTACACAGCAGTTTATCCACGTAAACCATCTGAGGGCCTAGCGATAGAAGGCTTTGCCGATTCTCTTCTAGGTGGAAAATTAGACAAGCTTTTAGAGGTTAAAATAGTAGAAATCGAAAAGTAACAGTGATGAAGGCTTATGGCTGAGTGGCGGATCCCTGCAAAACGAGAACGGATCAGGCACATTGAAGAAAGAATGGACTATTTTACTCGCATGATGCGGGAGCGCCCTCGGCTGAGAGGCATTTGGTTTTATTGGTTCAACTGGTATCGCGTCAACCGTGCAGACTGGCAAACACGCCTATGGCTGCAAGAGCTGCGTGAATGGAAAAAAGAGATTAGAAGCTGGGAAAAACCTGAAGACCACTTGGACAGAGCTGAGGTCATACGCAAAAACGTCAACGTAGTTGAAGACGGAATCACAATAATAAGACGAGAACTTAGAATAACCCTCAAAGAAGCCAGAGCAAGAGAATGGCGCATACGTTTTCCAAGACCATACAGAACGATGGAACGATGGATAAAGTCCGTGAGAAGACGCTTCAGAAGAATACGCTACTGGATCCGGCGTATAAGAGAAGAGCTGCCTGCCCTATGGAAAAACTTTGTCTACGTAATCTACTATGCTTATCATCAGCCAGGAGCAGAACGCCACCTAGAAGCTCACTTGGAAGGCCAATGTTATGTAGACAAGGACGTGCAGGAAAAAGTGAAGATGCTCGCAAACAAGCTGTTACGCCTATGGGTGTCAATGCCAATCCGCACAGCCACAGGTATGCTGAAACCAGGGTACGCCGTGCCTCTGCTCTTGGGAGAAATGGCGAAGCCTCCATACGAAGGAACCAGGCGTGTAGGAGCCTCAGAATGGATGTGGGGGGTTCAGTGGGAAACCATGATAAATTACGTGGTGAGTGATGGCAGAAAAGTGAAAGTTGAACCGAAAATGGAGATCAAAGAAACACAGACTCTTCGGCTGGAGATCTTCGATTATGATTACGCGGCTTTACGCATGTATGATGAGTTTACGGTTCCCGCAGTCTTTTGGGAGATCTCGCAAGACGAACTGGAAAAAATGTTGAAGGTTGGAAAATACATGCCTAAAACCTGGGAAGAAGAGGAGGAAGAAGAATGAAATTTCTAATTTGGATTTGTAAAAGTTGTGGGAGTAAGTATGCTGCTCTACCTAAAGATGCTAAATGTCCTAAATGTGGAGCAGTCAAAAACTTCGATGTAGAAGAGATTGAATTAGTAGTTACTAAAGACGAAGAAAAGTTTTTGCAGATGCTTAAAAGCACGCCTGACGGTTTCGCTAAAGCGTGGGGTTACATGCTGTATGGAACGTTTAAGGCTATCGAAACAATAGGTAGGGTCGGTGAAACGAAATGATAAGCGTTGACTTGGATAGAGCCTCGCCTGTTCAACTATTAAGAGTTTTCATCACTGCAAAACGCATGTTTCCAGGTGTGCCTATAGGAACTTTTGTGTCAGCTTCAGGCGTTGGCTATCACATTAAAATTCCGGTTAAAGCAAGCATAGCTAAGACACTGCAAGTCCGAGCTTTACTCTGGGATGAGCCTTACCGTCTCTACTACGCGCTTAAAAAATGGGCTTTACATCCTGATGAGCGTTACATAGACCTGGTGTTTGACGAAAAGAACGATGAGAGAGAAAAACCCTTCAACCTAGAAGCCATGCTAGAACCATATAAAAGGGAGGTGGAACAAATCAACGAACATATCCAGACTGGAGAAACGGAGAAAGCGGAAGAACTTGTGCGAGATGTCGCTAAACACATAGCGCCAGAACTGAGCAAGCACAAAAGAAAACAGTATATCGGCTGCATAGCCTTCAAAACCGATGAGATCCGAGACGCACTAGAAGAGATCTGCAAGAAAATCATGGAAAAAGACAAAACCTTTAGATGGCGCCTTTATCCCTGCTGGTTCCCGGAGTTCGACTGGATCCTAGCGGTGTTCACAGACGACAAAGACCTCGCCTGGAGACGCATAGTCTGGCTGAAAAACAAGGCAAGGCTGGAACCTGACGGCAAACTAATTCTCAAAGACGCCGACACCCGACTATTCGTTAAGGAGCGCATCGCAACATGAGAAAAGACATGCGTGGAGTAGTTGAAGAGGACTTCTTTGAAGCCTTATCTCTGCTAGGCTACACAAGGATTAGACAAGACGGTTTAGAATGGCGTCGGCTGAGATTTCATCTGTTCATACGCAAGAAGGGCAGCGATGTAGCCTTACGGATACATGAAGATGTGCCAAGCCATCTGCCACCTTTCCACAGAGCTAGACACGAAGGAGAAGCCGTGAGGGAAGAAATGCGCACAATCGTAGAAGCCTACATAAGAAGGAGAGCAGCCAAAAAATGAAAGAAATATCGCCTAAGATCTGCATTCTATTAGTTATCGTTATCCTGGTTGCCGCCTATTTTTTGGACTATGCCATGTTTAAGGCGCTGCTAACTTGGGCCTTGGGCGGAATCATTGTCTTGCTATTAAACGTGGCTTTCTTCGGCAACCTCATTAGAACCGTGATGAAAAACCCAGAGGTGCAAACTTTCTTTGGACTCTTTAGAGAAGCCATAGCATATTTAAAAAAAATATTGGAGAACCAAAAGAAAGATGCGGGGTAGGGCAGCTAGAATGAAAGAGTGTGTGGAATGTCGGAAGAAATTCAAACCTAATGCGCCGAATCAACTATACTGTTCTAAACAGTGTCGTGCAAAGGTTGTTAATCGACGACGATGGCAACGACGTAAAGTGAACTATCAAAAGAAACGCATGGAATTAATCAACCTTTTGGGAGGTCGATGCTCGGCATGTGGAACTGCGGATCCGCTTGTCTTAACAATTGACCACATTAATAACGATGGAAAGGGGAAAAAAAACTCTCGTGACTTCATAGAAAGAATGCTTAAGAAGCCCCAAAAGGCAAGAGAAACACTTCAAGTATTATGTTGGAATCATAACGCCATGAAGTTCTTCCATCCAGAAGAATTTCAATTCAGGTTTCCACAACTCTTTCGTGGCAAGGTAGCCCGCCAGGCTCATATCTCCGATGATGAGATAAAGTCCATCTGAAGAATGATGAATAAACCCAGCGTATAGGAGCGAGAATCCTGGAAGTCCCCGGTTCAAATCCGGGCCCCGCAACTATAAAAAGGAGACGAAAAAGAATGAGTAAGAAAATGACCTGCCCCAAATGTGGCAACGACAGTTTCAAGCTGACCATAGAAAAGAAAGAGAATCCTGTTGAAACAGCATTGATAACAACCATTCTTTACATTACTTGTGCAAGATGTGGATGGTCAACAAAAAAGTATAGGCATAGGGAGCGGAGATGAAGCCGAAGGTTAAAATTCCCTTTTTCATTCGCAAGTTTCAATGCAACCGCTGCCTACTAAAAGAACACGTAGCCTGTTCAGTCTGGGGTGGAATAGCACCGCCAATATGGACAGTATATTTCTTTGGGCTACATTGGTGCGGGAGTTTTTCGAAAAACATAATAGTCATACAAAGGGTGAGGAAATGAAGAAGGATAAGGCTGTCGCTTACGAATGCACCTGGAGTTTATGTAAACTTGTTGTTCCAGAGTCAGACGAGAGAATTCAAGAACAAAAGGGAAACAGAGTTAAAACTTGTCCTGAATGTGGCAGCCCCATGCAAAGAAGAGTTTACAAAGAAAAGAAACAATGACACCCCTCTATTTCCACTGCAAACACCCGATTTTTTCTAGAGTTTTCCGTAGTAGATATGTTGGCTTCTAGTGTTGCCCTAACATATCACTATAACATTCTCCAGTGACGTTATGGTAATACCAGCCTAACCGAAGTCACTGAAAAACACGCATTTTTCTGCTTTTCATTGGAATAATCTTCTATATGGGTTTAAGTAGCGCGCGCTGATAAATTACGTTAAACGCAAAGGGTGAAAAAATGAAGAACAAGTTAAAGGGGCTATATACAGCGAAATGTAGTTACATGCGTAAACATGACATATGTGATTGGAGCGATGAAGAAAGAGAGAAGTTCAAATGTATGGATGAAGATGGTTGGTGCTTGTCGATAATTTTAGATACAAATCCCTTTTCCTAATTTTTTTGCGGTTAAAGTAAGTTGTGCGCATGGAAACAACGTTTTTTAAGGACTAGACCCCTATTCTATTTAGGCGAAACGCATGGTTGAAATAGAAGATAGAGGCATCACATACAAAAGCTGGAAGTCCTACGCAAAAGCGTTAGAAAAAGAGGTTAAATGTCTACAACAGTTTCTATCAACGGACAGGGTTGAGGCATGTTTCCAGAGCGCGACCAAAAGAAGGCGAAGCTGATGGTTAACTGGAAAAAGTTAGATCCTGGAACGATAGCGACATACTGCAAAGAATACTATCTGAGGTATGGTGAATATCCTTCTTTGAGAGACATCTTCTATCGTTTCGTAGGTGAACTGTGGCCTAACACCAAATCGGCTTATAAGAGTCTGTCAAAATGGCTTAGAGATCACCGCTTAACCGAGAAGATAGACTGGCGAATAATCAGAGACGGCGCCGGAAGACAGTTTGAAGATAACGATTGGAGTTACACATCTGCCCGCAGGCACGTTGAAATCTGGCTTAACCTATTCACTGACATAGGCAGCCGTTACGATCTTCCCAGGTGGCTTGGCCAACCTAAAAAAGTGATAGTGATATGCGAGAAAGAAGCCGATTACCCAATCATCGGATCTTTAGTTGGCCTCGGACGCCTAAATGTGGACACCGCTTACGCCCGAGGATACAGCGGATGGAGGATGCTATTTGAGATCGCGGAGAAAATTAAAGAATCCGAAAAGCAGCCGGTGATTATAGCACTAGCCGACTTTGATCCAAGTGGAGGAGAAGGCGCCAAAAGAACAGGCAAAGATCTAGTGTCATTCATTTTGAAGGCCATGTTAAAACTTGGCATAAAAGACGTGGAAGTGGAGAAGATCTTGATAACTAAAGACCAGGTTGAAAAGTTTAAGCTGCCGCACCGTCCTGAAGACGCACAAGAAATAGCGAAACTTCAGAGAGATCCACGATTTAAAACCTGGCCCTACGGCTTGTATCGTGTTGAAACCGCAGCCTTAAGAGCTAAAGCGCCTGACTACTTCGACAAGGTGATTAAAGACGCTGTGATGAAACATTTTGACCCGGAGATATGGAAGAAAATCCAGGAGAAGCAGGAGGAGCTGAGGAAAAAAATTAAGGAATTCTTTGAAGACCAGGACTATTTGATAGACAAGTTGAGAGACCACATAAAAGAGAGTGAAAAGCTAGAATGAGCCTTAAGAAAATCGCTGAAATATTAACAGTGGCAAAACAGCCAGTCTTAAAATATCATATACAGCGGAAGTGTAACTTGTCAGGTTCAACTCTAACCGAACACATCAATTTGCTCTTGGAAAACGGATTACTAGACGCTTACCCTGCCATAAATTTGAAACATACACCAGGACGTAAAAACCATCACAGAATGATATACCAAACAAGCCGGAAAGGAAGACTTTTCTTGAAACAGTATAATGAACTGTTGATGCTCTTACAACCTGTGGAAAGAGTGCGGAAGCCTCCGGGTTTTTGAAGACACTACTCCTTCAAATCCTTTTAGCAAGAGGCTCTCCGCACTCCCAAAACACCTGTTTTTGTGTTCTACACTTTAATGAGAACGTTTAAATAAGGTGTATCGTAAGACTTAATATGTCGAAATATGGGAGGTGTCGAAGTATGAAAGAGTTTAAAGAAAGAATGGTTAAGGCCCTGCTGCCTCAGATAATCTTAACGCAGGCGTCCATCCGTCCGATATACGGCTACGACCTAATCAAATACATCCGCAAACGCTTCAAAGGAGTCTATCTAGGCCCAAGCACCGTATACCCGGCACTAAACAACCTAGAGAAACAGGGAATAATCCAGAGCCATTGGGAAACGCCTAACGAGAGACCGCGCAAAGTCTACACACTCACAAACAAGGGTAAGCTGCTTCTGACTCAAACATCAACAGTATTGGCATTTGTAAATAGGATGATAGAGGTGAAAACATGAGTATATCGGAAATCCTAGACAAAATTGTTGAAGTCTTGAAGCTGTATAAGACGCTGTTCCTCTTTCAGTTTGTCTTTGACATTGTGACTATAGCAGCCTTTGCTTATCTGCTGTTCCGCTAGAGGTGAAAACGTGATGGTTAAGGTTAAAATTCTAAAGAGTTTTGCTTGGTATAAAGAAGGCGAAATCATAGATACAATGGACGATCACCTAACAAGGATCCTGGAAAAGCTCGGAATGGTTAAGGTTCTTGAAGGAGAGGCAAGGGCATGAGTGAGGAACAGCTTCGTGAAAAGTTCTTGCGATATGCTAAACGACTTGAAAAAACAGATCCCGATCTGGCTAAGAGGATAAGCGAAAACGTTGACAAGTTAGTTTCATGGTATATGAAAAATAAGCGAGATATGACTCTAGCAGAGCTCAGAAAGATATTGAAGGGTGGAAAGGCTGATGCTGGAAAAGCCTGCTTTTAGCTGGCCAAATGTCTAACCAATTCCAGCAGAGGCCCCACTGACCTGTAAGGAGATGAAACCAACCATGACTAAAAGACAGGAAAAGCCGATATTCATTCTCTTTGAGCATAGGGCATACGTGCAGTTGGACTTTATGAAACGCTATCCTAAGTCGTCTATCTACGTTTTTGTTGCTAGAGATTTCTGTGATGGAAACGGAAAAGTTTACAGTATGATGGATAGAACAGCATGGACTTAAGGAGGTGAGAACGTGAGGTTTGAAATTAAGACAAGTAAGGGCTATCTGATTGTTGAGGATGTAGATGCTGCAAAAGTTGCGATTTGGTTCAGTGAAGGAGAGACACCTGCCGTTATAGCGGAAAAGAAGGCTCTGAGGCCATTGGGCGAGGTTGCGAAAAGTGCTTTGAGACGCTTGGGCAGGGGCGTGTAGCTTTCTCGTCTTGTCCTAGATAGCTCCTGCAATAACGAGGGCTATAGGCAAGTTGTTTCATCCTTGCTGAATCTGAAGTCCGATGAGTTGCAGAGAGGGCAGACGTTCCTTTTTTTGTGTATTTGTGTTCTACAGTTGGCTGGAAAGGTTTTTATACTATCTTATCCTACTTTATAGCATGGTGAAAAGACGTGAGAAAGAAAATAAGCATCACCATAGACGCGGAGCTGGTTAAGCAGCTCAAGAAAGAAGCAGAGAAGAGAAACCTAAGCCTGTCCCGGCTGATCGAGAATAAACTAAAGGGGGTGTAAAAAAGCATGGAATATAGAGAATCCTTTAAGTCCGTGAATGCGAAGCCTAAAAATGATGAGTGGATTGAAGTGTTTGCTTCCGATTGGTTCAAGGAGCATTGGGCTTTCTACGCTTACATCGCTTTGAAACACCACAAGCAGGACATCGAGGAGATCAACAACCTCATACATAAGCTGAATTGGAGAGACGGAGACGTATACGTTGAATTGATAGACCACAGCGAGGGACTAAGAGAATTCTACCATCAGCTATATGAACGCGGCTACTTCACGCATCACGTAGCCCTAGAACCTGAAAATTGGGAGTGTTTGGAGGCCAAAGCAAAATGAGCGACAAGGTTAAAGACGCTGTGGGTTTCATCATTCAAAAAATGTGCAAGAAGTGTTCAGTAAAAAACTGCAAGGACTGCCTATATCTCGATGAGGCCTTAAGTGGCGGAACCCGAAGCATCATTAGATACGTTGATAGGCTAACATGAAGGAGGTGAAAACGACATGGACTTAAACGATAAGTGGCATGAGGGAACACTAACCAAAGAAGATGTTAAGGCGTGGGCGAAGAATCAATCTGAGATGAAAGGCGCAACCGATGAAGAGTTAGACCATGTTGCTACTTGCCTTCACCATATTTACAGGGCGGACAAAGAAAACTATCCTATAGGCCACTTCTTAACCGCTGTTCTTGAAAATGATTTTATGAAAGTCTGCGGACACGCCGACAGCACAAACGCCAAAGTCTTGCCGATCTACGCAAAGTTTCTGTATAATATTGCACCTGCGGACTGGGTGCACAAGCGAAGGCTAAGGGCAAGTAAGGGTTGAATCTTTTAATTCCCTTCTTTTTTTGTGTATTTGTGTTCTACAGTTAACAGAAAACGTTTATATGCTACTTTATCCTACCTTATAACACGTTAAACGATGGAGGTGGAAAAGAAAAATGACGGAGATATGTAATGAGTGCGGCAAGTCCGTAGCTCTGGGTTCTGGCAGGTTTGTTAATCGAGTGCCTGACTTTGACGATGTGGAAACGCGGCGCCAGATGGGTAAGCCTTTTCCTGAAGGCGCTTTCATGTGTGCAGAGTGTGACGCAAAGATAAGGAAGGTCGTAACATTTGAACCGCCAAGATGCCCATACTGCGAAGCCAACCTTTTCAGAGTAGCGGAGACAACCTATGAAACCTACACGTTCAACCCTGAGAAGGGCGTTTACAAAGAAGATGGAGAAACTAAGATTACCTGTCTCGACTGCGGGGCTGATCTCTACGATGTCTTTCCTAATGGAGTATGCAATTATAGCGCAAAGGAGCAGGAGGCTAAAGCACAATGATCTATGGACATAGCCCCATTTATGATTGGCAGGACTTGGAAACAGAAGACCTTGAGAAAGCTCTCAAACTCATAGGAGAACTTGAAGACTTGGGGATAGTCTGCTGTTCCGATGAAATGAAGGATTCGATTAAGCAAGAAATAGATCAAAGAAAGAAGAAGGAGATGGAGAAACATGAAGGTTGACATCGAAATAAACGGACAGGTCAGAACCTTAACGGAGAAGGAGCTGGACACTAAAACGTGTGTGCTGCTGAAGGAACCTGAGCGGCTCATCGAAGAGGCCTAGTCCCTTTTTTCTTTTATGAAATATGAAGGAGGTGGAAAAACTTGTGTGAAAAAAGCACCTTATCAGGTGAATTGTTACCTACTCAAAAGGCACGGATTCAAGAGGCGTTAAGTCACGCACTGAAAGAGGTCAAGCGGACGCCTGTCCTCCAGCATCTAGTGGCCCAAGAG
>JREQ01002270.1_pt1 | contig 10831 bp, 10 predicted proteins | sample 210151 | NCBI WGS metagenome assembly JREQ01 (sample SAMN03019617, study PRJNA260268) | marine sediment metagenome | biome: Marine; feature: Sediment; material: Clay; isolation source: clay from marine sediments 31 meters below sea floor depth collected from... | place: New Zealand: Canterbury... | reverse complement strand
CTCTGCCTCCTTCACCAATAATTTGTTTGGGTGCAACTAGAAAATAGAGCCTAATTCCCTCTTTTTCGGCGACCTCTATTTCGTGGGGAAGCGCGGGCATTTCCTTCCGTGAACGACGGTAGAGAATCGTGACCTCTTTTGCCCCAAGCCTTAGTGACGTGCGAGCGGCATCAATGGCGCTGTCGCCTCCTCCAATGACTGCAACTTTTTCGCCTACTTCAACGGTTTTTCCTAGAGACACATGCCTTAGAAACTTAACCGCGGGTAAAACGCCTTCTAAATCCTCGCCCGGTATCCTTAGTTTTCTGCTCAGTTGCGCTCCGGTCGATATGAATATAGCTTCATAGCCCTCGTTTCGTAGAGTGTCGAGCTTTACGTCTTTGCCGAATTCTACTCCTGTTCTGATTTGTACACCTAGGTCTTGGATGTAAGCTATTTCGTTGGCCACGACATATTTTTGCAGACGATAGTCAGGAATACCATACTGCATCATGCCGCCGGGTTTAGGCATACGCTCAAAAACTGTGACTGGATAGCCGAGTTTTGCGAGTTCGTATGCAGCACTCAGTCCTGCTGGTCCTGCTCCAATTATGGCAACTTTTTCGGTATGCGTCTTAGGTATGGGTTCCGGTTTCACCTGCCCTTGTTCGCGTTCAATGTCTGCAGCAAGCCGTTTCAGATAACGAATGCCCACAGGCTGGTCGATGTTTTTTCTTGAACACTCGTCTTGACAAGGACTGAAGCATACTCTGCCGCAGATTGCTGGAAAGGGCATGTTCTTTCTTATAAGTTCCACCGATTCTTTGAATTTGCCTTGCTGAAGTAGAGCAATATATCCCTGAACGTTGACGACGGCGGGACATGCGGCACGACATGGCGGTAGCCTCCGTTTGTTCTTTAAAGCGCAACTAACGACAGTCATTGTTTTGGAGCACCTCAATTTTTGTCCGCTTAGCGATGTTAGAAAAAAGGTGTGTTAGTTAGATGCCGAGGATTCGTGGTCGACCTAGCTTGCTCACCCACGTTTTATATTGAGCTATCCTCATCAGATCCCTTAACTCTTCTTCCAATGTGATTAAGTTGTTAGGTTTGATTTCTGCTATCCATATTATTTCATATGGATCCTTATTGATTATGAAAGGCTCGTCTTGGAGGACTTCATTTATTTTGGCAATTTTGCCACTGACAGGAGAGTATAGGTCAAACATAAACATCCATGTTTCAACAACTCCGAAGGGCTCCTCCTTCTTCAATTCATATCCGACAGGGTATGTCTGGATACCAGCTATTCCCTTTAGGTGCCTCTGGGCGTAGTCGGATAAACCTACTCTTATGTTTCCTTCTGGAGTTACCATTGCCCACATGTGATTAGGCGTGTAACGCAGTCGTTCATGGATCACGGGATATTCAGCATGCTTCTCAGAAATCTTTTCTTGGCTTTGCTTCAGTTCATCGAGGCGCAGTCGAATAGCTTCAGAAACAAATTCGGAGAGACTCCGGTAGCGACCCGTCTCAAGCGTCCTCTTTACGGCCGCCACGAGTTCTTGTCTGACGCGTATAGTTCTCCATTCTGGCTTGCGTACTTTACCCAAGTTTTTCACCTTGTAAAGGGTGCTTTACTTAGTGGAGTCGACCTTCAAGTTTGGTGACTAGTTTTTTATATTCTCCTAAACTTAGCAGCCTATACGTCCATGAGTGGACTTCCGTGTGTGTAGGCTGAACCTCCATGATCCATTGATACGGATCTGCGTTCAATATGAATGGGTCGTCGATGACTTTTTTGTTAACTGAGACGATCCTTCCGTTTAATGGGGAATACAAGTCATATGTGAACCACCAAGTTTCTACCACGCCGAAGGGTTCATCTTTAGAAACTTTTTCTCCGGCTTTGTCAGTTCGGATGTTAACTACCTCTTTGAGTTGGCCCTGGAAATAATCGGTTACTCCGATTTTGACGTTTCTTTGAGGAGTTGCCTTGGCCCAGATGTGTTTTGGCGTGTAGAATAATTGTACTTGCAGCTGAGGGATCCTGCTTTTCCTATCTCGCTCTAGATATTCCGATACTCTTTGTTTGGCTAATGTTTGCATGCGAAGTCGAATTGCCTCTGAAACGAATTCGGAGAGACTTTTGTACTGGCTTTTCTCTACCTCTTTTTTGATGTCCTCTACGAGTTCTTGCCGGATCCTTACAACTTTCCATTTTTTTGGCATATATACCCACCCTCCTTTTCTCGGAAGTGTATTTATAACGTTTGGTCGATAAATACGTAATGTTTATATTGTTTCTATTAGTAAATACTATAAACACTGAGGTTGAATCATATGGAGAGTAGAAAGTTACAAAAAGTTGGCTACTCGACCTTATCGGTCTCTCTGCCTAGCAACTGGGTGAAGGAAATGAATCTGAAACGTGGAGACACCATGTTCCTCGTGCCAGAAAAAGATGGCTCACTTAAGCTGTTTCCAAGCAAGATTCTTAAACCAAGAGAAGCAATCGAGGAGTACATCTGCAACGCTGATTTATGTGACGACCCAAAAATGTTGGAACGAATAATCGTAGGTAGCTACATCCTCGGCCGTGACCTCTTCTCAATAATATCCTCTGAAAGGATACATTCTGAACACATCGAAGAAACCAGGGAGATAATGCATAAACTTATCGGATTGGGAATCATAGAAGAGACGCCGGACCGTATTACACTCCAATGTTCTGTTGACCCAAGAAAGTTCCATTTGGACATGCTGCTTCGAAGGCTTTCCATAATTTCGCTGACCATTGTAAAGGAAGCAGTACAAGCACTCGTAGACTTCGACGATTCATTAGCAAAAGACGCCATAAAACGAGAGGATGAAGCCGACATGATGTATTTGCTTGCGATGAGGTTGCTAATTTCTGCACAAAGAAGAAGAGAAGTAGCCGAAGAAATAGGATTGACGGACCCATTGCACATTCTATACTTTGGACTGATGTTGAGATACCTTGAGTTGATTGCTGATTACGCTGAAGAAATAGCACGCAGAGTTATTGAACTATTACAAAGATACAGAGATCAATTGCCTAAATGGGTAATCGAAAGAATAAGCAATCTAAATGACCTTGCCCATGACCTAGTTCTGAAATCTGTAGACTGCTTCTTCATTGGCGACATCAAGATCGCAAACAGCCTCTTAGAAATGCGGACGTTCATTGAGCTGGAAAGAGACAGATTGATGCAGGAGCTTCCTGAAATACCGCATTTGAGGTTAATACTTTGGAACATCACCAGAATAGCACACAATGGTGCACGCATTGCCTTGATCGCGATAGACAACACTCTTGAAAAGAAAACTAACATATGTACGAAACGCTGGTCAACAAGCTTCAAATAGAAAGAGGAAGATCATTCATGGATTCCAGGCGACGGTCAATAATTAAAACCATCACATGGAGAATACTCGCCCTACTAATAACAATAACTGTATCCTTTGCCATACTGGGTAGTTGGTCGGTGTCTATTGCCATAGGAATATTATCAAACCTTCTAAAGACCCTGTTCTACTATATGCATGAAAGGTTATGGGAAATAACCAATTGGGGAAAAGTGTAACCTACGCGCGCGCATTTCCCCAGGGTGTGAGCCATGCTGATGGATTTGCGGGTTCAATAATTTATATGCGTAAGAATCTCGACAGCAAACTAGCCATGCGATCTGCAGTGTTTTGCACTTCTCGTGTCAGACCTTCACCGAAGCTCGTATCCCCAGGCTGGATTAATAGCAATGCGATCTTGGCATTTGTCGCTCTTGCCAGGTACTCACAGAAGATTCGAAGGGGGAGGGCATGGGTTGACACCACCTGTCGTTCCATCAGTTGTTTAGAGCTAAGAAGTTTTGAGGAGCCAGTTTTCAAGTTGAGCAAGGCAGCATCGATGATCAGTACATGGCTGGGGTTAAACCTGACTATTGGCTCTATGAAATTCTCAGGAACAGTCTCGCATTCTATCAAGTAGACAGACGATGAAACACTGTCTTGCAAGTCTCTGACTATCTTGACTCCAACGAAATCGTCTCTTCGAAGGGAGTTTCCAATACCCGCAATAACCACCCTATGAGCCCCAGAAAACCATTCTTGCAGTTCGCGCTCTATTTCGTCTTCATCTCGCTTTTTGAAATCGCTCATCGACTCGATTTTCTCCTCTCAGTTATAAGAGAATTTCGCTCCTGGTCCCTTGACCCAAGCATTCTCCTAGTATTTATAGTATTTACCAAGTTGTTCCGCGAATGGCTAAACTTAAATTTGAGAAGCTCTCTTTCTATCAGACTCTGGTGTAAGGTCTCCATATGGGTGGTTGTATGGAAAAACTGAAATTTGCCTTCTATTGGGCTGCTAGTTGTGGAGGCTGCGAAATCGCGGTTCTGGATATAAACGAGAAAATCTTGGACGTCGTTGCAAAGGCAGACATCGTCTTTTGGCCAGTGGCCATGGACATCAAGTACAAAGACGTAGAGGCAATGCCAGACAAATACATAGACGTCTGCTTCTTCAACGGTGCAATCAGAACCGAAGAACAGGAACACATGGCTAAGCTTCTGAGGAAAAAAGCGAAAGTCTTGGTAGCCTTTGGATCCTGCGCCTGTGACGGATGCGTCATAAGCCTTGCAAACCTCTGGAACAAAGAAACAATTTTTGAACGAACGTACTCTGAGACCCCTTCGACGAAAAATCCAGACCTAGTGACACCGAAAACTTCTGTTAAGGTTAAAGAGGGAGAGTTGAAACTACCTGAATTCTACGACACCGTGAAAACCCTAGCTCAGACCGTTGACGTGGACTATTTTCTCTCAGGTTGTCCACCACCAGTTCCCCTTATACTTCAGGCTGTTGAAGCCATATTCAAGAACGAGCTGCCTCCAAAAGGATCTGTTCTAATGCCAAACAAATCCATCTGTGATGAATGTCCAAGAGAGAAAAAGGACAGACAGCTTTCTGAAATAAAGAGAATTTATGAAATCGAAGACGACCTGAAAACGTGTTTCTGGGATCAAGGAGTGATATGCATGGGTCCCGCCACACGAGCAGGCTGCGGCGCCCAGTGTCCAAACGTAAACATACCTTGCACTGGATGTGATGGTCCAGGTCCGCTCGTGACCGATCAAGGTGCTGCCGCAGTCAGCGCGCTTGCATCCATCGCTGTCAGTCCTGCTGTCATTAGTCAGGTCGTGGACCCGATTGGAACCTTCTACAAATACTCCTTGGCTAGATCTATCCTGAGGAGGAGGGTGATGAAATGAAGGAAATAGTTATAGATCCTATCACAAGGCTGGAAGGCCATGGAAAAATCACCATATTCCTAAACGACGAGGGAAACGTGGAAAACGCCTACCTACAAGTTCCAGAGCTGAGGGGTTTTGAAAAGTTCTGTGAGGGCAGAAGGGCAGAAGACCTACCTATAATAACCACCCGCATCTGCGGTGTCTGCCCAGTTGCTCATCACATGGCGAGTGCAAAGGCTTTAGACGCGGCATTCAACGTAGAACCGACGGAAACTGCTAAAAAATTGAGGGAACTCGAATACTGTGCCTATTTCATCTACGATCACATACTCCACTTCTACTTCTTGGGAGGCCCAGACTTCGTCGTAGGACCTGACGCCCCACCAGCGAAAAGAAACATTCTCGGAGTGATAGAGAAGGTCGGCTTGGATATTGCTAAAGAAGTGATTAAACACAGGGCCTATGGACAGAAAATCACAGGCATACTCGGAGGTAGACCAACTCATCCCGTAAGCGCCTTGCCAGGCGGAATCGCAAAGGCCTTATCTGAAGAGGAAAGGCAGGAAATCGAAAAAATGGTCAGAAGCTGCATAGAGTTCGCAAAGTTCTCCCTGAAACTCTTCAACGACGTCGTTCTCAAAAACGTCGACTACGTAAACTTGATCAAGAGCGAACCTTACACCCTCCGAACATACTACATGGGAACAGTTGACAAAAGCAACAAAGTGAACTTCTACGACGGCGATGTGCGGGTAGTCGACCCAGAAGGTAAGGAATTCGTCAAGTTTGCCCCCTCAGAATACTTGGATATCATGGAAGAACGCGTTGAACCATGGACCTACGTCAAGCTACCATATCTAAAGAAAATCGGATGGAAAGGCCTGGTTGACGGTCCAGAAAGCGGCATCTACAGAGTTGGACCCTTAGGAAGATTAAATGTTGCGGATGGCATGGCAACACCCATAGCGCAGGAAGAGTACGAGAGGATGTACAAGACTCTCGGTGGGAAACCAGTTCACGCCACCTTGGCTTTCCACTGGGCTCGGCTGATAGAGCTCGTGTACGCAAGCGAACGGGCCTTGGAATTGGTCGCAGATAAGGAAATAACTAGAAAAGATATCAGAAACAAACCCGGAAAGCCCGGCGAAGGAGTCGGAATCGTCGAGGCCGCTAGGGGCACCCTGATTCACCACTATCAGTTGGATGAAAAAGCCTTAGCCAAGAAGGTCAACCTGATAGTGGCCACAACCCACAACACACCGGGTATCTGTATGTCCATAAAAAACGCTGCAAGAGGCCTTATACGCAACGGCAAAGTCAGCGATGGACTGCTGAACATGGTGGAGATGGCCTTCAGAGCCTACGACCCATGCTTTGCCTGCGCCACTCACTTTGCTATTGGTGAGATGCCCTTGGAAGTGAAGATTTACGATAACGAAAAACGGCTGTTAAAAACGATAAGAAGGTGAGGGATCAAAAATGGACGAAGTTAAAGTTGGAGTCTTCCTGTCTGACAGTGGAAAACAGCTCTCTGAAATCTTGGACTTCAACGCTCTAACCGATTATGTGAAAAAGGTTTCAGGCGTGGTGCTTGTCGCTAGAAGCAGTGAGTTTTGGCGTGGGAAAGGATTACAATTCATCGTTGATGCTATTAAAGATGGAAAAATAGACAGAGTCGTCGTTGCGGAGAGTCTCCCCAAGCTAAGCGAGGTGAACATCGTTCAAGCAGTTGAAGAGGCAGGTCTCAATCCCTATCTGGTGGAAGTCATCGACCTCAAAGACCACTGCGCATGGCCTCATCGGGAAACGCCCTCGGAAGCCACTGAAAAAGCCAAGGCCATGCTTCTAGCCGCCATCGAACGCGCCAAGCTTCTCGAACCCATAGAGAAACTCGAGTTTCCAGCCCTCAAATCTGCCTTAGTCATAGGCGGGGGTATAGCTGGTATGCAGACTGCTGTAGATCTGACGGATTTGGGATTCGAAGTGCATCTTGTTGAAAAGGCGCCGTTTCTCGGGGGCTTGGCTGCTCGTGCTGGTCGATTCTTCCCAACGGACGATTGTGCCATCTGCATACAGCCTCCAGTCTCGGATGTAAAAACCATCACCCACACCTCACGGAAGTGCGTATACCGTTCCGGTTTAAGCGAGATTCCCAACCTAAACATACTGACCAATTCAAAAGTCGTGGGCGTTGAAGGAGTTCCTGGAAACTACGAGGTCACGATAGAGAAGAAACCAAGATACGTTAACGAACTGAAATGTGTTGGATGCGATCTGTGCACCACCGTTTGCCCCGTGGAAGTGCCAGATGAATACAATGCAAAGCTGAAAACCCGCAAAGCCATTTACATGAACATTCCGAACGTTCATCCGCCAGTTTACGTTATCGACGAAAGCGTCTGCAAATTCCACGACTGCGCCAAATGCGTTGAAGTTTGTCCCACCGACGCCATCGAATTGGACCAGAAAAGTGAGCGGACAACCCTAAACGTAGGCAGCATAATAGTTGCCACAGGTTTCCAGGAGTTCGATTCCAGCATCATAAAGGAGTATCACTATGGCGACTACCCAGATGTCGTAACCAATCTTGAGCTCGCTAGAATGATCGACGGCTTCGGCCCCACAGGTGGCGTGATTATTAGGCCTTCAGACCGCAAGCCCGCTAAGAAAATTGTTTTTATGCAATGTGTCGGTTCGCGAGACAGGCGCTACAATCCCTACTGCTCGAGCATCTGCTGCATGATCTCCCTAAAACATGCCATATTGATCAAATCAGCGTATCCTGATACAGACATTACCATATGCTATATAGACATAAGAACCACCGGAAGGGAGCACGAAGATTACTACGAACGAGCCAGGGAGATGGGGATAAAGTTCGTCAAGGGTAGACCGACCGAAATCTTACGGGACCCAGAGACGAATAGGTTAGTCGTTGACGTGGAAGACGCTCTTCTGAGAAGATTCCTAGAATTAGACGCTGACCTTGTTGTGTTGGCTCCAGCTATGGTATCAGCTGAAGGCACCAAGGAGCTCGCCGAGATTATAGGCATCGAGTTGGATGAAGACGGCTTCTTCAAGGAGTACAATGCCAAACTGAGACCGACGGAGACCAAGCTGAGAGGGATATACCTCTGCGGAGGAGCAACCTTTCCGAAGGACGCACCGACGACTTCCCTGCACGCTCACTCAGCAGCTATAAAGGCTGTGAAGTTCTTAATCACCGGCAAGATAGTTAAGGATCAGAGAACCGCCGTGATCAACGAAGAATATTGCGGTGACTGTAATTTCTGCCCGGTCACTTGTCCCTACGGCGCGATAAGTTTGGAGCCAACGACTGAAGAACACTTCGTTGCTCGAATATCCGATCTCCTATGCGAAGGATGTGGTATCTGCGTGGGAACTTGTCCCCTCAACGCTATCGAGCTTAGGCATTCGAGGCCAAACCAGATGCTGGCCCAGATGAAAGCGCTCATGTCCGTAAACGGAACATCGAAGCCTCTGGTTCTAGCCATCTGCTGTTCAGAATGTGGCCACACCGCCGTAGACTCTTCTGGCATGGCTATGATGCAGTATCCAGCTAACGTAAGGGTCATGAAGGTTCCTTGCACGGGCATCCTGCAGGTTTACCAATTTCTAGAGGCATTCAAAGCGGGTGCTCAAGGATTGATGGTTGTGGGATGCAAAAGTGACGGCTGCCACTACGAAGTCGGCAGTCAGAAGGCTGAAAGGAAGGTGGAACTTGCCAGAATGTTGCTGAAAGAATACGGTATAGAGCCGGGGAGGTTGGAGATGTTCAACATGGTGTTTATCGAAGGAGACAAGTTCGCCGAGGCTGCGCAAACGATGACTCAGAGATTAGAAAGGTTGGGTTCACTGCAATTAATGGGAGGTTCTTAATAGGGTGAGGTGAATTAGAATGGAGCATGGAAAAGAAGAAAAAACTATCAGCTTAGCATTCTCTGATGTAGTTAAGGGTCGTTTAGGCGGCGAAACTATAACTCTGTGCTACCAGTGTGGAACCTGCGCCAGCAGTTGTCCAGTGGCCAAAATCACCCCACGTTTTAATCCTAGAGAAGTCATCAAACTATCGCTCTTAGGAGAAAAGGATGAAGTGATTTCAGGCGAAGCCATATGGCTATGCTGCTCGTGCTTCAACTGCCAGGAAAGATGTCCCCAAAAGGTTGAAATAGCTGACGTGATGTACGCGCTGAGAAATATCGCTTTAAAGGAGGGTTACATCCCAAACATTTATTCAGAGTTTACATCTGCCCTCTTAAATGACGGTTGTATAGTCAAGGTTTCCAAATTCGTAGAAAACAAAAGACCTGCCCTCGGCTTACCGCCTCTTCAACCAACAGGCGTGGATGCGCTAAGAAAAATTCTCTCTGCTACAGGGTTTGACAAGCTGCGACTGAAGAAGGAGGAAACATCATGACAAGCTACGCTCTATTTCTGGGTTGTACTATACCAGCTCGTCAGCCAAACTACGAGTTGTCGGTAAGGAAGGCTCTAGCCAAACTTGGAATTGAGCTTGTTGATCTAGCCAACATGACGTGCTGTGCCCCTGCACCAGTTCAGTCTATAGATTTAGAAACCAGCCTAGCCGTAGCCGCATACAACATTTGCCTAGCCGAAGAAGCTGACCTAAACCTAATTACATTATGTTCCGGTTGTTTTGAATCTCTTGCTGTGGCAAATGCTATGCTGAAGGCTGACGAAGAACTGAAAACAAAGATAAACAGAATTTTGTCCCAAGCCGGGAAAGAATTTCTAGGCAGCAAGGAGGTGAAACACTACCTTCAAGTGTTGATGGACGATGTGGGACTAGAGCGTCTCAAACAAAGTGTCTCCAAACCCTTAAGCAACCTAAAAGTAGCAGCGTACTATGGTTGCCATGCGCTTAGACCCAGCGAGCTAGTGAAGCTCGACGACCCAGAACGCCCACGCATTCTTGAAAAATTAATTGAGACATTGGGTGCGGAAAGTGTCGAATATCGAAATAAACTGAAATGCTGTGGAGGTCTCTTAAGGGGTTATTCCGACGACGTCGCCCTTGACCTCGCCAGAGAAAAACTTGCAAACACAGCCAAGGCAGGCGCCGACTGCATTGCAACACTCTGCCCTTTCTGCTTCATTGCACTAGATCTGGGACAACTACAGATAAAGTCAAAGTTCAATGAAACCTTCGACATACCAGTGCTCCATTACTCAGAGCTTCTAAGCCTTGCCTTGGGAATAGACCCAAAGGAGCTGGCGCTCGAAACCCACAAAATAAAGGCTGATAAAGTCATCCGCAAGATATCCTGACGAGAGTTCTGCGCGCACGCAATGAACATACGCTCTAACTGTCGAAGGAAAATCAACAATAAAAATGCAGAAATACTCTTGTATCAACTTACAAGCAGAGTATTAAAAAGCCGCCAAGCAAGAGCTCATCTCCCTTTTCATTTCTTGTTTAACGTTATCAAATATCTCTAAACCCTTTAACGCCTTCTACGAACTTCGAAGAAAACAAGATTTATAATGAACCTCACGCATTCACACTTTCTATCAAGGGGAATAAGCGATGGCTGAAA
>JREQ01001922.1_pt1 | contig 10933 bp, 16 predicted proteins | sample 210151 | NCBI WGS metagenome assembly JREQ01 (sample SAMN03019617, study PRJNA260268) | marine sediment metagenome | biome: Marine; feature: Sediment; material: Clay; isolation source: clay from marine sediments 31 meters below sea floor depth collected from... | place: New Zealand: Canterbury... | reverse complement strand
TCGCTGTATCCTCATCTGGTAGAATGAAAGATGTTGACATGACTTTGAGGTTATCTTTAGATACTGGTGTAATTCTATCGGCAATCTCTAGCTCTTTATCCATTGTTCCACTAACTCTTCTTATGCAGGGGTTCGTGATGTCTAGGTCTAGAAGACCAGTCTTATGTCGTTCACTCAAGGCTTTAGCTAAGGCTGTCGATATAGTTGTCTTTCCTACACCGCCTTTACATGAGAGTACTAGTAATACCTTCATCCTATCTCTACCTAGGCTTTAACCTTATCTCTTATTTTTTCAACCATTGTTCTTCGTTCTGCTATAGATGTCGTTGGTAATGTAGCTTCTCCTGGTCTAGAACCAGCCATCTGTTTAATATAAGGTATGATCAAAGTCCCAGGTTCCATACTGTAGGATTGCTCAAGAACTGCTAAGGTCTGTACGTATTGTTGTCCCATAAACTGCCTTATAGTTGATGGTATTGTATCTAATTTCTCTGCTACGTACTTAATAAGCCTTTCCTGAGTTTGCATCTTGAACTGCGATTCGCTTAGTCCTTTACCTTCAGTTAGTTCCTTTATCCTAGCTTCGTAAGGTTTAACAGCAGATTGGATAGCGAAGTATTGATTCATGGTGGTGGCAAGCTTTTCTACGCTTGCGTTGGTGCCACCAATATAAGATTTGAGACTATCGATCTTACTTTCAAATTCGTCTTTGATAACTTCTTTGGCTTTAAGTATTATTTTTTCTTCATCGACTGGTGGCTGTGTAGGTGCTCCACTAGTTTTCATATCTACAAGTTTACTTGCCACATCGAGCAAATCTTTGGGACCTATCTGTTGCCCAGTTGCTCCTCCACCAATAACAATTGGTTCTTTGACAACTTCAACCACTACTGGTTGTCCACGATCATCTAGCACAGGATTCCCTTTTTCATCTATCTTGTACTTCATAATAGTTCTTTCAGCGAGGCGTTCAGTAACTCTATGCTCTATTGTGCCAGATTGTCCTTGAGTTTTAGCTGGTGGAGGTGGACTAACTACAACTATTGGAGTTGAAGGTCCACCTGGAGTTTGGACAGGTACAGTTACTATCTGTGGTCCACCAGGAGTTGAAATAACTTGGGGTTGGGTAGGCTGATATTGAGTAGGCTGATAAGGTTGACCTGTAAATCTTGGCAATCCTGGCATTGGTGCTTGATATGGAGCCATTGGTCCTAATCTTCCTGGTGCAAACTGAGCCTGATATGCCGAGAATACGTGTTGAGAAATTATCCGAGCGGTGTTAGGTTCAATCTTAAATGCGTTTAGTAACCAATTTAATCCATCTGGACTTTGGTACTGTGGATTCTCGTTGAACATCTTGCATATATTTTGATGAAGTTTTCCCCGTACTCTGAACATTCCCAAAGTGTCTCTAAGCTTCATACCCATATCCTCGGTTATAGGAGCTGGTACTCTAGCTACACCCTCTCTGACATCCACACCATCAACGAGAGAGTAAAATTTCTCTGTACCAATATCCTCAAACGTAACGACACCCTCATCTACCAGTGATCTTATGTGTTTATTAAACCATGGTCGAGATAACGTTCTACCCTTCTCAATTATAGCTTTTTCCGTTGCTACGTAGAGTGTTTGGGCATTTGGGATTTCCTCAAATGAGGTTATAGTGTCAAGAATTACTTGGTCAATTTCGTCCAATGCAATCTCTGCCGTTCTCATGGTTGACATTCGCATTCTCTCCAATTCTTCGAGTACTTTAAATAAGCGAAACCTTAATAAAAGCTTTGCGCTATAGCTAGAGAGAGGGGGTAGGTTGATGAGCTTACAAAGATTCATCGAGAAGACAAGGAAAGACGTTGATCGAGAGCTTGAGGCTAGCATAAAAACTCATGAAGAATACGAGAAGTTAAAGTATGCGTTGGAGAAGGGTAAAAGGCTAAGACCGATATTGAGTTTGCTAGTTTTCAAGGCTTTAAAAGGAAAGGACTACAAAAAAGCAGTTAAGGCTGCTGTTGCCATAGAACTTGCCCACTCAGCATCTTTAGTACATGATGACATAATTGATCAGGACAAAGAAAGAAGAGGGAAACTTCCTATATTTAAATCCTTGGGATTTGAGGACGCAGTTCTTCTAGGACATAGGATGATCTCACACGGATTAAGGACGATAGTTAATCACGGGACAGAGATAATGAAAACCGTCATAGATACTTGGGACAGCGCATTAAGGGGCGAAACAAAAGATATTATGCTTAGTAGGAGAAAGCTGAAGGAGCTTGAACCACCGGCAAAAAAATTCTACTTTGACGTAATCTTAGACAAAACTGCTAGCCTATTCTCAGGTGCCGCTAAAGTTGGTGCACAAGAGGCTGGCGCTGATTTGGAAATTCAGGAGTTAGTTAATCAGTATGGTCAAAACGTTGGTTTAGCGTATCAACTTGCAGACGACTACTGCGACATGAAAAAAGGTAAAATCGAGACTCTACCAATAGTCCTAATGTCTCAACTTGAGGAAAACATTAAACGATCCTTCTTTGAGCTAATTGATGAGGGTAAAATAACTCCTGTAGCATTAATGGATAGGATGGGGTTTGATGCGAAAAACTTCTTCGTGACTGAGATCAGAAAAGCTATAGAGGAAGCAGAAAAAATTGTTGAAGATGAAAGAATGCCGGAATCTGAGTACAAGGAAATGCTGAAGCAAACTCCAAGCTTTTTTGTTAATGAAATGTTTAAGGAGATAGACGAACAATGGTCACTTTAAGGAGCGAAAGAGAACTACCGCCACCAGACTTTATTCCCCCTTTATGCATCTTCAAAAATCCTTATCTCATTGCTATCAGGATCCTATTCACTTTTGCATTCATTTCAGCCATGGCGATTCCAGCAACCTTAGCTCCAACATTTTATGTGGACAGAATGCTACTATGTATTTTAGCAACTTTCTTAGGCTTAGGCATAGGATCACATTATACTGATGTGCTGAAGGATGCAGAATACTTTAAGACTATCATAGGAAGCTTTGAGGAAGGTACGATTGCCGCATTACGTTGGATAGGATTATGTGGTGGCATCTATGTAGGAATTTATATAGCATGGCGGTGGAGTTGGATATTCTTAATCTTCGTCTTGATCGAGGGGTTTATCGCATTCTCTTATAGTGCAGAATGGCCAAGTTGGGGACATACATACGTATTATTCGCTCTAGGATGGGGATTCGTGCCATCATTAGCCGCTTACTACATTCAAGCTTTAACTATAGACTTAAAAGGACTAGCGTTGGCTATTTTCATAACGTTTTTTATAACAGCACTTTTGTATATATATGAGGGTGCAAAGAAATATTCGACTTCTTGGCTCTGTATCAAGGTGGTAAATATTTACATTCTAGGTCTATATCTTACGGCTATAACGTTGGTTGTCTGGAGAGTCTTTTTCTGAATGGTTAAGATTAAGAAGATCAGATGTAGCCATGTTGAAAGTGGAGAAAGACCTATATACAACACCGTTATAATAGAGAGATACCAGCTACCTAAAGGCGTTAAATTCCTAGAAGATGCCAAAGTTAAACGTAAGCTAAAGGATGCCGTCCATGCGGAAATATGTCTTTATTGTATGCGCATGTTAGGCTAAATTCAGCGTTATACGTGAGCCACTACTACCGCACTTTCATAAAAGCATTTAAACAACTTTTGGATGAGTAGAAGGGGCTATATCTCCTCGAATAAATCTTCCTGCTTTTTCACTTTGAATTACCGTGTCTAAATCAACAAGCTTTTCTTTTATGATGCCTGCAACTAAGCATCCGAAGTCTGTCAACCTATAACGGTTCTTCAAATAGTCCAAAGGAACTACTTCGGCTAATCCCATATCAACTAACTCTTTACATGCGCTACGCCACGTTAAGTCAGAGCAACGAAGCATATCTTTAACTTGTCCCCATTTTAGAAGTCCGTTTTCATATAAGTTCAGCATTATTTCAATGCGCTTGCGTTTCTGCATATACTCAAGTAACCTTTTTGTTATCTCATGCATTTGGACACCTCGTATTATTATAACAGTGAAGAATATAAAACCTAAATTTTCTTCATTTCAACCTTCATGAACTCGTAGGGCAAGAATGCCGTATGCTTCTCTGCTACAGTCCTATATCCTGACTTAGTGAATCTTATGCTGTATGGTATCAACAAAAGTTGCCATATTCCGACATCTCCACCAGCACCAGCTTTTTTACGAGTAGGCCATGCACCACCTGTTACGGCAACTGAAACTTCTTCTATCGGCATTCCAGTTTCTTTATCTACTATCCAAACTTGCAGATATGAAGGTAGAGTCATATCTATCACCTCAAACTAACAACTGCTTAAACTTCTTTGTAAATATCTCAGGAGTTAGCTCCTCTATTTCCATTAATTCTCTTAGAGCTTCAATAGGCGTGATGTCTCTTTCTCCAGAATACGCCATGAGAACCGCAATACTGTGTATTGGCATAAGGTCGGCAAATGGGAGAAATTCTACCAACTGAATCATAAACTCTTTCCTTTTTGCGTACTCTGGTGCTAGGTGGGCTCCTAGAGCAAGAGTTATAGCGTCAAGCACGTCTCCAATAATCGGTAATGTTCCGATAGGTGTTAAATCTGTTATGTCGTTTAACACAGCCAAACGGAATGCATCTCTATAATGCTCTATAACCCCGGACATTTTACTCTCCTACACAAACCATGAAAGTTTAATCGGTCCATATCCTTCACTTGTAGACTTTCCTCTTTTACGCCACTTCATCTTGTTCTTTATATCGGTAACAGTTATCTCCGGATTAGCTTCGCATAATAGAGATACTAGACCAGCAACATGCGGAGTAGCCATACTTGTTCCTCTCATGCCTTCGAACAGATCAACTAACATGTCGTAAAAACCGTCAAACCACCCAGTTGAGCCTGAATATATCAAATCTACCGGCTTTTCATCTTTTACTGGTCCTCCTCCAGGAGCTACGCAGTCCGGCTTTAGTAAGCCATTCCCGTACTTACTATAGTCCCTATTCCAAATATCTGGGTACTCTTTGTAAAACTGTGCGCTGGGTCCTCTACTAGAGAATATTGATGTTCCACCATATAAAGGTGAATATGATCCTATAGTTAATGCGTGAGGTGATGCTCCTGGACTACCTACAGTCCACTCAGCAGGACCTTCATTACCAGCGGCCACTACGAAAATCATACCGTAATTCTCAGTTAGCTCTTTAATCATTACGCATTCAGGGTCTTCATCCACAGATCCCTGTAGTGGTCCGCCTAGGCTCATTGAAACCACCTTAGCACCTGCTCTCCATGCTGTTTCTATAGCTTTTAAGACTGATACTGTTGATCCGAAACCGGCAGTTGACAAGCATTTAACGTGGATCAGATCAGCGGCTGGAGCTACACCTTCAACGTTGCCAAATCTTGACGATGATGGTCCACCAGCCGCACAACTACTACACCAAGATCCGTGGCCTTGCATATCTATCGGTGGTTCTGGGACTGTTGTGAACATTTTTACTAGTCGCAAAAGAAATTGCGGATGCCATGGTGGAGGTGCACCAGTATCTAGGACTGCAAGCTTGACTCCAACACCGGTTAACTCGGTTTCTACATCAACTACCATCTTTTTTGTTTCGCCTGTTGGTATGAATTGATATCCTGGACTTTTAAATGCTCTTATTCCAGGTAGAGGAAGCATTCCTAAAGGACCTGCTGGGATAGAGAACTTGAATCCTGGAATTTCTACAGCACTTAAACCGATTTCGCCAAGTAGAGGATCAACTTTCTTAAGCATAGGAGCTAGTCCTGGTAAAGGTGGGAAAGCGTAGATATATCTGGGCATCTCGTAGTGAACCTTTCCGTAGGGAACAGCACGTCCAACATCGTAGGCTATTTCGGGACTCACTACTATGATAGGGATATATGCTCTGGTTGGAGTTCTGGTGATCATCGCTCTTTTAACTTCACGCATACCTGGGACCGTTACTAATGCTGATATGGCGTCATCTTCTCTTCCTATTGGAACCTCAACAACTAAGCCCAGTTGTGGACTTCTATGGCCACCTTCAATTTTCTTGAGTTTCTGATCGAGCCACTTATTAAGTGGTATACAATCACTCTCCTTCTATCAAAAAGCTTATATGCAGTATTCGCTAATAAAAGATTTGTGATCAGTGAAGGTGAATGGCTTATGGCTAAAGAAGTAGAAAAGATTTGGCCGTTAGCTCCAGTAGATCAGATACTTGAAGACTATCTCGGTCTACCTGGGACAAAGTCTCTCATAGACGTGTTGCCGCTACCTGCAAAAGTAATGAAGATGTTGGGAATACCAACACCGGCATCTGTCGTCAAGGATGTGGTCACGAAGGTTAGTACAGCAGTGGAGGCAAAGGTGAGGTAAAGTGACTAAAAGCCCACAGACTTTGAAAGAGCTTGTTTCGACGTTCGTGGCTCCGCTAACCGAGATAGAGATGGGCGTTAAAAAGCCTTTTATAGATGCTGGATTTCCAGACATACCGACTCCAGCAGAATTTGGCATTAGGCTTGTAGAAGCTTTACCTGAACTACCCGCAATACCTGGACTACCTGGACTACCTGCGTTTCCTGCGCTTATCCCCAAAAAAGTTCCTCCAGCAGTTGAGGAAAGAGTCATTCCGGGTCTAGTGGTACGTTACGGATAAACTGGCGACACTCATCCAAATCTCGGCTTTACTCTACCTTTTTTGTATGCCTTAATCATATCGCTGAAAAGGTCGGCATTTTTAGGGTACGGCTTTTTGTAACCTACAAGCTCATCTACTAACCTCATCCACTCATCATAGGTTTCGTTAGAAACTCTTACACTCACGATTCTCGACATGGAGATCACCGTTTACAAGTAAACATGTTTTAGATAGTGAGGCAAAACCTTATAAGCTTTATCTTACTAATAGACAGACGGTGATCGTATGGCTGAAATTCCTGCGGAAATAGACCTCCTGACAGGAAGAATCGCAAAGTTAGCGTACACGGAGCCTACACCTGACGAGTTAGCGTTGTTCGATGAGTCTTGGAGCCAGAAAATGGAAGAGTTGAGAGCGGTTGATGCCGAACTCTCAGAAACATTCGACCTCAATAAGAGCTTCTACCAATACGTTCTAGGAGTTTCTAAAGGATACTTTGACAAGCCTTACGGTGGAAAGAACGCAAGCTCCGGTCAATTTGGTGACCGAATCCTGACACCATCAGACCTCTACTACATGTCAACAACGAAGTACAACGTTTGGAAGAAGACTATTACCACATTGGGTTGGCAGGACCTGTTTGGAAGCGAAGACGATCCAATAAAGGCTAGTACAACCTCTGAGATGAGGAGCATACTGGCTTTCCACAAGCTACTCTCATACAACCCAACACCGAAGGTCATGATGTACTTATGGTGGGTAAACAGGTTCCCATACATAGCTCAAAGCATCGAACCACACTGCAAGATTTCTAAAGCTCACAAAATCTTCAAAATGCTACCACTACCGGTTAGAGTACCTGGAGGAGTCGTAGTTCATCCAGGTGGAGAATTCTACGTCCGTGCGGCCTTCGAACAAACGGGAGATGTAGAAATAGCTACCTTAGGCTTAATCTTTGCTGAGTACGACTACATCAAGGCTGAGCTTTGGCACACTTAGAGGCGGTGGCTAACAGTGGTTATAGTATCACGACTTGCTGGCGGAAAGATTCTAGCTAGAGGTACAGCCAGTAAGGTTGTTGCTTCGGGAGCAGCCGATATAACCGTTACCATCGGTGACCTCAGAGTAGTCGAGTACGTCATAAACGTCCAATTCAGCACAAACCCCAAAACAACAGTCTATGGCCCACACGACAAATGGATTGAAGAAAATAACGTTGTCGGAATTTCGATAACAGATGTTGCGGCTGGAACCACACTAACTGGAACAGTTGATGCAGTAGGCTACTAGGCTAAATGGCCTGGTAGGTGATTCTCAATGACTGAGCGGCGACTAGTTCGTAAAGGAGACATTAGCTTAAAGACTGGTTCTACGACAGTCACTATTCCTCCTGGCGGCGGTACTGGAACATCGGTATTCAATGTTGGCGGATTAGCAGAAATTGAGATGATAGTCAACGTCAGAATCACCGATACCAACCCGAAAGTTAGCGACATATACGCTCCTCAATCTTGGTTTGTTGCAGGAACATCGATTGTTGGAATTAGCTTAGGTGGCGTAACTGGAACAACTGTAAGCGCAGAAGTTGATGTTATAGGGTATTAGCGATGGAAGTCACACTATTAGCGGTAGGGTTCCCAATTCCACTACCGTTACCAGCAACAGTTAAAGTTATAGACAGAAATTTCCAGAGAAAAGGCGATGTCAATTGGGACGGAGTAGTCGATGATACCGATGTTAGATTAATCATGATAGCTTGGGGTTCTAGACCAGGAGATCCCAAATGGAATCCAGACTATGATCTGAATGAGACTGGAAGGATTGATGTAGGTGATATTCTCAGAGCCAGTATTGGCTCTAGACTGAAGTACAAAGCACCTATCGAAAGCATACCAGCCACTATAGAAGTTGCAGAAGGTAAGTGCGTACTTATCGGTTCCTATATGGAACGGGAGTACAGGGTAGAAATCGCTAAAGACTCAACCGTAATCTTCGTATTTGATCCACTCGGCTTGGCTACTACAGCTATAATCTTCTGAGGAGATATGATTGGCATTACCACCAATAGAGCTACTCAAACCATTTCTTCCGCAGATAGCAAAAGGAGTTGTAACAGCACCAAGAAGAGGACTTTGGGTTAAGGCAAGTTATACTGATCCAATAACTGGTGCACCTATAGCATTTGCTGAGTCTCCAGCAGTTGTCGCAGTAGCAGAGTTGAGGACTGGTAGAATTCCATCCGTAACTGCACCAAAGATAAGCATTCCATCAATAACCTTGCCAAGAGCACCAACTTTCAGGCTTACAAGTGTGGCTATACCCAGAATCACTACATCCTATAGTACGCTCAAGCGGAGAGTTAGAGATAGGTGTGGTGATTGGAGACTTTTAAACTGGTTTAGAGACAGATTCTCTGAAGTAGTCGCTAAAGTCCTGAAGTTCGTTTGGGACATCTTGATTCAACCACAGATAGACAGAGTTAGGAACTCGATAAACTCCGGTCTTAGAACACAAAAAAGCAGAATTCAAGATGCAGTAGATAAAGGATTTGCTGATACTAGAGATAAAACCCAAGATGCTTTAAACGATTATCGTGACAGGATACAATCAGCAATAAATTCAGGATTGAGTGACGTTATACCCACGCTTTATGCAATGATAGGCTTACCAGACGGTCAATTGATTTCGCCTGCAAACATTAGAAATGTCCGGAAGGATAGTTTCGAATTCTATGGGTTGACGAGAGGCATGAAGGTACACTATGTAGCTATCGGGAAAATGGCTCTTCCTCCGATACCACTTCTTCCTACGCCACCTGTTCCTAGAATAAGATAGACTTAGAAAGGATTATGCTAGACCCGAAAAGATTTGAAAAGCTCTATTTCCCCTTCAACCTCGTCCAGCAGTTTAAACCACTTTGGCATTATCTCTTTCCAGTCGTATTTGAGAGCAAATTCCCTAGATTTTTTCCCGTATTCAGCAAGCTTAGATGGTGAATTATAAGCCTCTTCCATCTTCTCTAACAGGCTCGACATGCTTGGTACAGGATAGATTTGGAGAGTAGGAACCCACACTGGCACAAACTTATAATCTTTTTCTGGTATAGTATCTACTAACCACCCATGGCCATAAATAAGCTCTGTAACTGCGGAACAGTTTGTTCCAATGACTGGTATCCCACAAGACAAAGCTTCTAGAATTGGCATTCCTCTACCTTCTCCTATAGTTGGTGTAACAAAGGCATCGGCACTAGAGTATATATAAGCCATCTGCTGATCTTCTAAAGGTTCGAGTATCGTATCATATTTTGGATAGCGCAAATTCTCAATAATCCCTAACTCCCTCGCAAACTCTTCCAAGCTGTATCCTCTTGGAAAAGGTGCACTCATGTTCGTGTAAAGGTACAGGTATGAGTTCTTGTACTTTTTAAGAAATTCTTTAAACACCAGCATCAGAAGAGGTATCTGCTTTCTCTCTCCTATATTAGCTCCAACATCTATCATTAGATATGCATTCTCTGGTACTGGTTTAGGGTGCATCTGTTCTCTAACATCTTTCCTTACTTCTGGATAAGGTTTATAAACAGACGTGTCTATTCCATGATCGATGTACGCTATTTTAGATGGTGGAAAGAATCTTAGCAACTCCTTATAACCGTATTTACTATAGGCAACTATTCTGGTAGCATTTCTCACATAGTTTGCCATTTTACTAGTGAAAGGTGCATCTATCGGAATGTAGTTTATCGCCGGTACTGAAAGATTTCCTGTATACTCTACGGCAAAGCAGTCCCAAAAAGAGATAACTAAATCTAGGTTATATTTCTGGATATGAGTCTGTGCTACACCACTACCTGCATAGTCGCCAATTGTAGGTAGAACGTGAATGAGCTTACCGCTATCTATCTCTATATCCATCTTACCACCCCATACAGTCTGCCCTCCAATACCGCCTATGCAGTACACTTCATGCACATCAATAAGCCTTGAAACTATGTGCTTAGTTATTATTCCATATCCAGTAGTTGCGTAAGGCGCGGCTGAAATCCAACCGATTCTCATATCTTGAACTCCTCCATGCTACATAAAGCGATTATATAAGAGGGAAAAACTAGGTTTACGAAGTCCTTAGACTGAACCTGAGATAAGTATTTTCTAATAGGGAAACAAGATAGAATTTTATCTAGAAACTCGAAATTCAAACTGTGGATATGGTGACCAAAACCATAAAACTCGTAATCTTTTTTCA
>JREQ01002224.1_pt1 | contig 10989 bp, 12 predicted proteins | sample 210151 | NCBI WGS metagenome assembly JREQ01 (sample SAMN03019617, study PRJNA260268) | marine sediment metagenome | biome: Marine; feature: Sediment; material: Clay; isolation source: clay from marine sediments 31 meters below sea floor depth collected from... | place: New Zealand: Canterbury... | reverse complement strand
AATACGCTGCTCAACAATATGGAGGAGAAGATTTTGCCCTTGCTTTTGGTGGAAACGAAATGGCTGGATATCACACCGGTCCGGCTGCCCACACCGGACTTTTAGTTGGGGCAAGACACAGTCACCTGGATAATGCCGGATATAGTATAGACCAGAAGATTCTAATTAAAGGGAAAATCAGTCCTGAAAAAATAGCTAAAGAATTGCTATCTGAGGAACGCTGGCGTCAAATACTTTCCAGTCTGGTAGTCTGTTTTTTTGCCCGAGGGATTTATGGAGCAGATATTATCACTCAGGCTCTTTATTCTGCTGGATATGATATTACTTCTGACGATCTTCTTAATATTGGGGAGGAAATACATCGGGAAAAATATAATTTTAAAATTCAGGAAGGATTTTCTTTAGATAATTGTCGTTTGCCTAAACGAATATTTGAAACCTCTTCTTTAGTAGGTAAAATAGATAAGACCTTTGTGGATAAAGTGGTGAAGTGTGTTAAGAATAAAATTTTTAAATAAACTCTTTAAAATTTAAAGCTTGTTAAAACCTTGTCAAAGAACCGTCCCTTGACAAAGTCCTCTGACAAAAGAATTTTTTAAGTGAGATAAAATAATATCCCGAAAAAATGAGAAATACTACCGCCTAAAACAAATAGATGCCAGATAGGGTGGTGGTAAGGTAATTTTTTCCATAAATAAAATATTATTCCTGAAATATAACAAACTCCTCCGATAAAGAGCCAGATAATCATCCCCCGGGGGAGCATTTGCATCATTGGTTTGAAGGCAATGATAATAAGGAATCCCATGGCCACATAAGATAAGACCATCAAGATTTTAAGCTTATCCAGAAGAAGTACAGTTACAGTGATACCTCCTATGGCTATACCCCAGACGATACCGAAGAGAGTCCAACCCCAAGCACCTCGCATAAAGGTAAGGGTGATGGGGGTATAGCTCCCTGCAATAAGCAGATAGATAGCCAGATGATCCATGATTCTGAAAAACCGTTTTATTTTAGGATTTAAAAAGCTGTGGTAGAGAGTAGATATAAGATAAAGCAAAACAAGTGTAGCTCCATATATACTGAAACTCACTATTCGCCAAGCATCACCGCGTCTACTAGCAAGAACTACTAAAATTACCAGAGCAGTAATACTTAAAGCTGCTCCGATACCGTGAGTAATACTGTTGGCAATTTCTTCACCCATGCTCTGAGATTTAAATGGATGGGCTTCTTTTTTTGAAATATTTCTCTTGTTTTCTAAATTTTTCATTTAATAATATTTGCTACCTCCGAGACTTTTATTTATTGTTTAAAGGAATTAGTGATTCTTAATATAAATAAGTCTGCAAACATTATGTTCATGTTACAATTTGATATTATTGATGAAAACTTTTCAATAGATTATATCTATGTTAAAATTATTGAATATCACATAGTCAAATAATACCGCTAAACTAATAATACATCAAGATTTTTTTCAAATTTGTTTTAATGTATGTCATGTATATTGAGGTCTAACCTTTTTTTGAAATACGTAAAAGACATAATAATCTAAAGGATAAAAGGATAAAAAGAAGGGAATACTGAGTGTAATGGAATTTGTTTTAATTTTATTAGGAATAATTTGTATTATTATAGGAATAATTGGCTGTATTTTTCCCACAATTCCCGGGCCTCCCCTTGGTTATGCTGCCCTTATATTGCTTCAATTTGCCAAAGAAGAGCCTGTTTTTGGTAGAAATTTTTTAATTAAATTTGCTATCTTAACTATTATAATTTCCTTAATGGATTATTTTCTCCCTCTACTGGGAGCAAAATTATATGGTACTACTAAATACGGAATTTGGGGAGCAATAATAGGGATGATAGTCGGTATAATTTTTTTTCCTCCTTTCGGAATGGTTTTAGGTATATTTATTGGTGCAATTGTGGGAGAGCTTATTGCCGGCAAAGAAAATTCAATGGCTTTAAAAGCTGGTATGATCACTTTTATCGGAAGTATTACAGCAGTCTTTATCAAACTGTCTTTATCCTTAGTAATGGCCTTCTATTTTTTTACCTTCCTCTTCAAAGGCTAAAAGCAAGGTGGTTTGACATTAAAAACTTTTTAAAAGTGGGTGAAATATATGAATGAATCTGATGTAAAAAAATATTGGGAAGAAAACGCTGAAACTTGGACCATCCTTTCTCGAAAGGGATATGATGTATATCGAGATCATGTAAATACTCCAGCTTTTTTAAGGATGCTTCCAGATGTAAAAGGTTTAGAAGGATTAGATGTAGGTTGTGGCGAGGGACATAATACTCGAATAATTACCGAAAAAGGTGCCCTAATGACCGGGATCGATATTTCTGAAAAATTTATTAAGCATGCTCATCAAAAAGAAAATAAAGATCCGTTAAATATTAAATATCTGGTAGGAAGTGGATTAAACCTCCCGTTTGGTAATAATATTTTTGATTTCTGTATTTCTACAATGGCTTTAATGGATATGGCTAATTATTACAAAGCAGTGCAGGAGATATATAGGGTTTTAAAAAAAGGCGGATTTTTTCAGTTTTCGATAAGTCATCCCTGTTTTTTAACTCCTATTGCTGAATGGATATATAATAAAAAGGGAGAAAAGGTAGCTTTAGCTTGTGGTGATTATTTTAAACGAATGAATGGGGAAGTTGAGGAATGGATTTTTAGTTCTATACCTGAGGAACTTAAAAATAAATATAAAAAATTTAAAATTGCCAGATTTTCCCATACTTTAAGCAGCTGGTTGAATTTATTGATTAATACCGGTTTTATTTTAGAAGAATTTGATGAACCTTATCCTGATGATGAAAAAATAAAAAAATTTCCTCAACTTGCGGATTGTAAAATAATTCCCTATTTTCTAATAATAAGATGCAAAAAACCATAGTGTGGATAATTTTCGGTACCTTTCTATCTAAATTGGTTGGTTGTTAATTTTAAAAAATAGAACCGTTATAATTTTTCATTTTTACAAGGAGGCAAAGATTAATGATAAGAAAAAATGAATGGGAAGAATTCTTTGATGGTCATGCTCCTATATATATGGAAAACTGCTTTACAAAAAATACTGTGAAAGAAGTTGATTTTATTCTTGATGAACTAAACCTTTCCCCAGGTTGCCATATCTTAGATATGGGCTGTGGGACTGGCCGTCATGCTGTTGAATTGGCCAGACGTGGGTATCAAGTTACAGGTGTAGATATATCTTCAGGAATGTTGGCTGAAGCAAAGAAGACAGCCCAAGAAGCAAAGGTTAAGATAGAATGGATACATTCTGATGCGACCCAATTTATTTCAGAAAAGCTGTTTGATGTGGCGCTCTGTTTATGTGAAGGTGCATTCAGTTTATTGTGTAAGGATGATGACCCTATTGAGCATGACTTGACCATTCTTCGAAATATACATACTGCTCTTAAACCCGGAGCTTACTTTATTCTAACTGTCCCCAATGGATTTGCCAAGATTAGACAGTTCACTCAAAAGGATGTGGAAAAAGGTATTTTTGACCCGCTTACAATGACTGAAACTTGTCTGATGGACTGGGATACCCCTGAAGGTAAAAAAAGTGTTCTGACAAAAGAACGTGGATATGTGCCAACAGAGCTGGTTATGCTTTTTCGCCAGGCAGGGTTCGAAGTAGTAAATATCTGGGGTGGGACTGCAGGTAATTGGAATCGGCAAAAAATTAACCTTGATGAGATAGAGATAATGGTTGTCGCTAAAAAGGCAACTAATTTAACCTAGGCATAATAACAATGTTTGTACTGTTGACGATCAAAGAGGAATAACTGAATTTTTAACTGATTCGGAACTTGTGGTTGATTCATGCATTGCCTTGATTTATATTAAAAGAAGAACAATAATTCTTATAACAAAGATGGAGGAAATTTATTATGGAAAAAGTCTCACTATCAATCAAAATATATATTGGTCTTATTATAACCCTGGCTATTCTGGCAGCGATAAATGTTTTTTTGCCACAAGGTGCTTTCTTACCAACACAAACACTTCCAGCTTCAAAGCCAGTACTTGCCCTGGCGAATGCAGCAATTATGCTAATTCTCTATGGGGGTTTGGGTTTTTTAGGATTGAAACTTTCCTCAAAACTCGGTTTTACTGATATTTGGGATTTGAAAGTTTCCAATAAACAAAGATTTTTAATTCCTGCCCTTGTGGGAGGGGTTATAGGAATATTTTTTATTTTGGCAGATGTAATTTTTAGTAAATTTCATAGCTTAGGTTCAATTCCTCATCCCCCATTTCCTACTTCCCTTGTTGCCTCAGCAACTGCTGGTATCGGCGAAGAAGTAATATTTCGACTCTTTTTTATTTCTTTTTGGGTATGGCTTATTTCTTATGTAATCCTCAAAAACAGATGGCAAAATAAGGTTTTTTGGGTAGTCACTCTCTTCTCAGCGCTTGCCTTTGCTTTTGGACACCTTCCTTCATTTATGCTTCTGTTTGGTTTGAAGACAATAGGTGAAATTCCCCTTGTTCTTATCAGTGAGATAATTCTTCTTAATGGGGTGATTTCGTTTTTTGCTGCTTATTATTTTAGAAAATTTGGTTTTTTGGCGGCAGTGGGTATCCATTTCTGGACTGATATAATATGGCATGTTATCCGGGGGATAATTTCATGAAAGTAATAATTAATTGTTAAAGGAGAAGATTTAGATAAAAATACAAAAAGGAGAAATCTTATTAAATAAGGAGAGAAAAATAAATAAGATGTTTATTCTGGAAACCGAAAGACTAAAATTAATTCCCCTTGATGATTACACTTTTCCTTCCTATAGAGTTTTGGAAAAAGTTGGAATGCAAAAGTTCGAAGAAAATGAAAAAATGTTTTGGTGGAGAATAAATAAGATTTAAAAAAAATTTATGAGTAGATATCAAATTAATATTATAAAATGAATACAAAAGAGGAGGGCGGAAAAAATGATAATTAAAAATTTTAAACCATTTGAAGGTCAGCATTGTGAAACAACCGCAACAGGTAGTTTGCTTCATCATCAAGGAATTAACTTTTCTGAGCCCATGCTTTTTGGATTAGGCGAGGGATTGAACTTTATTATCTGGAATATGAAAACAATGGATTTTCCTTTCATTGGGGGAAGAATAAAAACGGATTTATTAACCCAAAATATTACCAGACACCTTAGCTTAAAATTGAATGTTTGGGAAACATCTTCATTGAAAAAAGCCTGGAAAAATGTAAAAGAAAACATTGATGCGGAAATTCCAGTTGGAATAAAGCTGGATTGCTATCATCTGGATTATTTTACTAATAAATTTCACTTTGCCGGTCATTATGTAGCAATGTACGGATATGATGAAAATAATGCTTATCTGGTTGATACTATTCAACAAGGCGGATTGGTTAAAACCTCTTTAAAGAACCTTGAACTGGCCAGGAACGAAAAGGGACCTATGTCATCTAACAATCTTTCTTATACCATTCAGGCAACTAATAGAAAATATGACCTAAAGAAAGTAATTATGCAGGCTATAGGTAATAACGCTAAAAATTATTTGAATCCTCCCATACAAAATATTAGTTATAAGGGCATTTTAAAGACCAGCAAAGAAATAATAAAATGGTTTAAGAGAAGTAAAGATGTTGAGGGAGACTTTAAAACAACTGCGATGTTAATGGAAAAAGCCGGTACAGGTGGTGCGCTGTTTAGAAATTTTTATAGAGATTTCTTAAAAGAAAGTTATCAGATATTAAAAGTAAAAGAAATAAAAGAATCCTATGATATGTTTGTCGATATTGCCCGGCTATGGAGAGCAGTTTCAAAATTGTTTATAAAAGCAGGGGATGAGAAGGACATTGAATATATTAATAAAGCTTCTGAAATATTAGTAGAAATATCTGATAAAGAGAAAAGAGCAATGAATATTTTGTTAAATGTTTGTCAGGGGTAGGTTTTTTGATAAGGTTTACTTATTTCAGGTGAAAGATTATATCCTTGAAATTTTTATGCTTTTATGATAAAAATTAATTAGAAAAATTATTATTTTTAATAAAATACTACAAAGGGCATTTGATAATTTTAGATATAAAATAATTATATTTATGGAGGATTAAGGCTCTATGTTTAAGACGTATAATGTAATGGGGGCATATGCCCCTAGGTCTCCCTTAAGTATATAATAAAATTTAATTTTTTAACAATTGTTCTTTGACAATTTTAATATATTCACTAACCAGGTTCTCAGATAATGAGGTGATATAAGCTATTTCGCTTAAAATCATATCTCTTTCCCAAAGGATTTTAACCCTCTGGAAATCTCTGATATATCTATCAACTGATGAAGGTGCATGGGAAGTAGCTCTGGCTATATCTTTGGTAGAATAGTTTTGGGTATACATTCTGATTATTTTCAGCTTATGAGTTATGGATCTGCCAATATCATGAACTACTCCTCTTAAGGGAAGCATCACCTCTTTTTCCTTCTGGTATGCCAGGATAAGCTTGGATACTCTGGCTTGGGATAGATTAAATATCAGGGCGATATCCGCTTGGGAGAGCACCCCACCTTGATGATATGCCTCATTGACAATCCTGGCTATTCTTTTAGCCAAGATGCGAGATGGCTTTATCCCCCTGCTGTAATCTGAAATATCTGAATCTGCCACTACAGACAGGATAACATGCTTAGACTTAGTCTTAGCAAGCGTTTTTCCATTTCCGTGTTTTTCGGTCTTTAGGACAGCAGGCCAGACCATCTGTCCGGGCTTAAGGGTCAAGGCATCTTTAGTAGAATCAGCCTGGATGGCTAACAGATCAATAATGAGGGCCTCAGCGACCTTGGGCTTGGACTGGTAACCATAGTTTTCCATCAGGTGAAGGATTAGGTTGTTTTTTAGGGTCTTTTCCTGAAGGCGACCGTATAATTGCTTATTTACGCTCATAGCAACCCCCTTTTTTGGCCGGATAGGTAGCCCTTGATCTCCTCTAATCTTTCGGTGTAGTCCTCATTTTCCCTATATCGAGCATAGATTTTAAGATATTCACCGACTACCTTCTCTGAAGTACCGGTAAGATGGCGTATTTTAACGATGCTGAATCCTTCATCATGTAGATAGACGACCTTGATGAAATTTTCAAAGTACCTGGTTATAGATGACAGACTATGTTTGGTCTTTAGGGCTACCTCGGTGGGCTGATATCTTTTTAGGAGTAGTTCAATGATCCTTGCTTTATGAGATATCCCGGGTCCGATATCTTTGATCTCACCTCGGGTAGGTATGCTGCCACCTTTTGCCTTTATTCTTTTGACGATTCTCTTTACCGTAGACTTATCGACAATTAATATCTCCGCAAGATCGGCCTGAGAAAGCAGACCTCCCTGGTGGTGTGCTTCCTGGGAAAGCCTGGCTGCCAAGTATGCTCTTAGGGCAGGAATTCCTAGCTTAGCCTTGATTTTCCGGTCTGTATGGCGGTATAGAGTAAGGTTTACTGGAATAAGCCTACAGTCTTTAATCGGTTTTCCCGCCGGTTCATCCGCTGAGACAGCATAGAATATGATCTGATTGTCAAATCTACAAGCAAGATAATGTTCTTTTACAAAATTATTCACGTAGTCCCAGAGCACATCGGCTTCAACTCTTGATAATCCATACCCATCTATGACATCTCGTTTGAAACAGCCCTCTGGTGACTTAACTAAATGATTACAAATACTAATTGTCATATAACTATTACCTCCTTGGTCTATATGTTATTATATTAGCATAGACCTGGGGGCATATGAGCTAATAGTTAATTAATTTTTTGGGAATCATAACATTTATATTATTATGCCTGACGTTCTTTCTTGGTATCACTCAGATTTCATATAATTTACACATAATTATGGGAGGGATAACGTTCTTGTTCTCATGCCTTTATGCGGGATTTATTATATGGTTTAATTACAAACGAAAAAAAAAGAGGTGAACATAGTGAAAAAAAATATAATTTTTTTATTTCTACTTATTATGTGTCTGTTTCTCCCCACACAAGCATTTTCTCATCCGGCCAGTAAAGTAATCTTATCGGTAGAAGGCAATATACTTCACGTTACTGTTCAACATAATGTTGGTAACCCTCAAACTCATTATATTAATGAAATAATTGTTACCTTGAACGGGAAGAAAATTATCACCCAGTTATTTTTCCTGCAAACAGACAACACACAAAAGGTTTCTTACACCATACCTTCCCTGAAATCAGGGGATACAATTACCGTTGAGGCCAGTTGTAATAGAGGAGGTATTCGTAAGAACACTATAACTGTTAAAACAACCGCTCCTTAGATATAAGTCAATAGCGAAAATATAATACCAATGCAGACTTTCTTCCACGCCTCCGGCGCGTTAACCGGCCGGTTATGTGGGAAATGGGGTCAAATCTTTATTCTTGACAGTTAATTAAATTGTTTGTCAAGAATAAAGATTTGACCCCATTTTCTCCTTTTAAATATAATTAAAATCTTCAAAAAAGAATTTATTCAGGAAATTATTCCGCTAATCTTTACTGCGGTATAGGCCAGAAGAAGGGATAGAATACTGTTTAAAATGATTCTTAATTTTACGTTATGCAAATATTGCTTAATAATTGCCCCGAATAAAGCCCAGGTTAAAATTGCACAAAAGCCCATGAGGGCAATGCTCAATGAGGATAGAACAATATAGAGAGGGTTGCTAATAATGGGACTTAGAAAAGTCGAGTACAAAGTCAGGCCAAAAATAATTGCTTTAGGATTCAAAAATTGAAGTAATACACCTTTGTAAAAACCCCAAAGAAATTGGTCGGACTTTTCCTGAAAGGAAAAACTGGCTTTAAAAGTGCTATAAGCTAAGTAGAAAATATAGGCCGCTCCAACCCAGCGCATGATGGGTTCGACAGAGGGAATGGCTGTAAAGAGCAGGTTAGAAAAAAATCCACAAAGCAACAAAAGCAAGAAAAATCCGGTAATAATTCCATAGATGTAATTCATGGTTTTTTTAATTCCAAAATTAATACTCATGGAGGCGCAGCTCAGGTTATTGGGCCCCGGGGTGAAGGTGGTAATCAAGGCGAAGGGTATCAAAGTGCCAAAGTCAATTAAGTTCATTTTTATTTCTCCCCCCAATTATTTATTTTGAATTATAATTTTTGGATTCAGGCAGCAAGTAAAAGTATTTATCAATTTACAGTAAAAAAGTTCCATTGTCAAGGAGAGTGTTATTCTCCCAGTATCTCAGGGTAATTTTTATTGTTTCGGGACTGTAATTGCATATTTTTAGTTTGATTTCTGTACGAAAGTAAGACCTCATTTCAAAGAAATTATGAAAAGGGAAACACCAGAAATGAGGGAGATATATTCGGAGGGACTTTAATTCGTTTGGCAAAAGAATACAATGTCTCAATTTCCACCATTTCAGATGTGTATGAAGTTTTAATGTCGCGATAAAATTTGAGGGAGCCTTACTTTTAACAAAATTTTTGAATAAATTGCCAGGATAGTATAGAATAAAAAAGGGGTGAGAATTATGGATAAGATGATTGCTTTTTGCGGATTAACTTGTACCGTATGCCCGGCATTTATTGCTACCCAGAAAAATGATGATAAGGAAAGGGAAAAAGTGGCAAAAGTTTGGTCTAAAGAATTTAACAGTGATATAAAACCAGAAGATATTAACTGTGATGGTTGTTTACAAGAGTCTGGCCGACTTTTTAGTCATTGCAAAGTTTGTGAAATAAGAAAGTGTGGCCAGGAGAAGGAAATTAAAAATTGTGCTTACTGTGATGATTATGTTTGTGAAAAGCTAAGTGATTTTTTTAGTATGGCTCCCGAGGCAAAAACTTCTCTGGCAGAAATCAGAAAAAATCTTTAAAGAAAACTATACTTAAGACAGCTTTGCTTGCAAGAAAAACTACTTATTATTTACTATTTATTGAGAATACAACTCTACAATTCCTCTAAATCAAAAATTTCCGTAGGAGTAGTGTCTCTACTTAAGGGCTGTTAGATGATGTGCCAGGTGATAAACTTTAAGATAATAACTCAGTTATTTTTTCACTAGTAGAGCAGGATTCATTCTCCATAATAGCGAATAGTAATATATAGGGTTAAAGTATAGCTACTATTTCATAAAGGAGGTGAAGATATAGAAAATAGAAAGAGGGAATATTATTAAAAATTTTAAAATTTAAAATTTGGTTACAGAGATGAGAAGAATATTATTTTAAAGAGGAGGTATATGTAATGAGAAAATTTATAAATTTCCAATTAATAGCTATCTCTGTATTCCTGGTATTAATTTCTTTCTGGTGTATAAGTTATGCAGCAGAAGAAGCCCAGATATGGGAAAAGACCTTTGGGGGAAGTGATCGGGATGTGGCGTTATCCATTATACAGACAGAAGATGGGGGTTATGCTATTTCAGGTTATACAAGATCAAAAGGTAAAGGAAAAGCAGATGCCTGGGTAATAAAGCTGGACGAATGGGGAAATATGGTTTGGGATAAGACCTTCGGTCTAAGTGATAATGATGCGGCATTTTCTATTATACAGACAGAAGATGGGGGTTATGCTATTTCAGGTTACACAATATTTAAAAATATAGGAGAAGCAGATTTCTATATAATAATATTAGATGAAAAAGGAAATACGTTATGGAATAAAATATTTTTTGAAAGTAATTGGGATTGCGCATATTCTATCATACAGACAAAAGATGAAGGCTATGTTATTTCTGGCTATACATGGTCAAAAGGTGTAGGAAAAGCAGATGCCTGGGTGATAAAGTTGAATAATAAAGGGAATATGGTATGGAATAAGACCTTCGGTGGATATGATAATGATATAGCAAGATCTATCATCCAAACAGAAGATGGAGATTATGTTATTGTTGGAGAAACACAATCGAAGGGTGCAGGAGAATGGGATGCCTGGATAATCAAAATGGATGAACAAGGAAATAT
>JREQ01006074.1_pt2 | contig 11001 bp, 12 predicted proteins | sample 210151 | NCBI WGS metagenome assembly JREQ01 (sample SAMN03019617, study PRJNA260268) | marine sediment metagenome | biome: Marine; feature: Sediment; material: Clay; isolation source: clay from marine sediments 31 meters below sea floor depth collected from... | place: New Zealand: Canterbury... | reverse complement strand
ATCTATGCGTGGTTTCAATGGACCTGGAGGACGGACGGCTTCCTTAATTTTCGTAGTGATAGGTGTTTCGCCTATTCCTTCTCCCCATCTTCTAGCGAACTTTTCAGACAATTTTGATTCCTAACAAGAAGTGGCTGTTTGAAACGTATTATTCTATTGCTAACATGCAGAAAACATACAAGTATACACCTAGCAGTATGTCTCTGTTTTGCCGTCGTTTTGGGCTTTAAATCTCGTATGGAAACAAAGACGAGGTTCACCTGCGCTAGTAAACAGTTTCGTGTAATTTAGACTCTCGTGCGCGCAAAAGAAGAAAAGATAAAAAAGAAAAAGGATTGTGAACGAAGAATAGGAAGTCAGCTTGTGAGTTTAATATCTGTTTCTTCTTGGGGGTCTTCTCTTTGCATAGCATTCTCGGCAGTATACCGGTCTGCTTCCATCAGGCTTGAACGGAACTTCACATTCCTGGCCACACTCAGCACAAACTGCCTTATGCATTTCTCTTGGTTCTCTTCTTTCATACGACATCTAGATTGCACCTCCGATTCGCTGAAAGAACTAGTTTTCGTTTAGAATACTAATTCTTGAACGCTTAACGTCGAAGATGCCTTATAAACTTATTGCGCGCGCGCCATCACTTCTTCAAGCGTTTCTCCTTGCGCTTTCTTCTCTTCTCCTCTCTTTCCTTCTTAGTCATTGGTTTCTTCTTAGCGCTTCTCATGCCCATTATCTTCAATCTCCATATTAAGATAATCAGAATAGAAATTAAATTTTAGCTTTGGGTTACTGGATATATGATCACCACTTGTTACATTTCTTACCTAAAATCGGACTTTCTCTTTCTTAGAAGTTTTCCCGTTAGGTTTTTCTGTCCATTCATTTTTACAAACTTTACATTTTTTCAGATCTCCAGTTATCGTAATCTTTTTACTCCCACATTGGGGGCATCGTTCTTTTCTACCCATTTATTATACATCTCTTCAGCCAGAGTTTAAACGATTAGCATTGTTATCAAATAATATATCACTTCAAGTTGTTCTAAAGATTTAAGACCCAAACCCAAAAGAAAAGACCAAATGTGTGCGCGCTTTTACTACACAGGGTCTTTTGGTTTGTATTTTCCCCTTCCTTTATATTTGCCTGTGTATCGTCTACTTTTGACTCTTTTTTGAATGGCCTTTCTTACAGCTTTTTCATTATCCATCTGCTTCTTCGCCTTTGCCTGATTATTCATCCTTCACTGACGCATATAAACATTAATACATACATTCTACATTGGGTCAAAAAACACGGTCTGTTCCTTTATGTTTGACGATAAGGACTAGGAGAAAACCTCAGGAAAGTAAATGAAACGGGTCTCAAGAAGGTCTTAGGAAGTTTGATGACTACATCTACAACTTTTACCAAAATTGCTGTAGCACTTTTTGATTTCCCGTTCCGCGACCGATGCGGCTTCTTCCAGAATAGTTCGGGCGTCTTCTTCGGCTGTCTTCATTTGGATGCCAGCTTCAAGCAAGATCTTCGAAGTTTCGGGGGCAAGGGTTCTTCCAAGCTAACGTAAACTTCAGGTGGTTCAACTTTGCCGTGAACAACATAGTGAACTTTGCCTTCAATAACCATCCGCTTTATGACTTTTTCAATCCCTTCTGAAGAGTAATTGAATTTCTTTACGCCGTAGTTGATTAGGCCGCTTTTCCTTGTGTTTCCATATTTGTATAAGTATGAAAGAATTTCTTTTTCTGCGCGCGCGCTTTGCAATATTTCTCGAAGGGATTAGGATTTTTTTACTGGTAAATTTGTGCCCAAATTTAGCCCTCCACTAACAAATCCACAAATTGAGCTTTCCTAGCTAAAATAAGCTTAAAATAAGCCTTAATTTTGGCGCCGGGAATGGGATTCGAACCCATGCGGTCCAACAGGACCACAGGCTCTCAAGGCCTGCGCATTATCCACTCTGCCTACGGGATGTAAGACATACGTCTCACCATTATCCCGGCACATTGCCCCGGCACCAATGTACAAGTTCATCTAATTCACTCCATCTTAAAATGTTTACCCGAAGCATTTCTGCAACTTTTCCTAGAAAGAGGAAGTATGTACCGCAATTACGCGTTGAATGTTGAAAACTATATTAAAACATAGGGAAGTGAGACCAGAACGAGGCTAAACATTTAAACCATAAACCCAACCAAGTGTTTAGTTACTTAGGGAAGTTGAACAAAACGGCGAAGTGTCAACACTGCGGGATAGAAGTTGTTCTACCCTTCAAATGCTCCTACTGCCATGGATACTTCTGCTCCGAGCATCGACTCCCAGAAAACCACGCGTGCCCAGAATACTGGAGGGCAAGGGCTCCTCGTGAGGAGACACCGCCAATCATTGTAGAAGCAGAGCCTACGAGACCTGCATACAAGTACACCATCACCTACCTGCCCAGACCTACAGCCAAAGTTTTCTGGTTCAGCACAACCGAACTCAAGCACCTAGCCTTTGGAGCACTCCTTGTCATGGGCGTTGGTTTATCCTTCATCCCCCAACTCGTAGTCCGAAGAGAGATGACTCCGGGAATTTTGGCAAGCCTCGTGATATTATTCACCCTCAGTTTCTTTCTCCACGAGCTAGCCCACAAAATATCAGCACAACGCTTCGGATTGTGGGCGGAGTTTCGATTAACCATGCAAGGGGCGCTTATCACCCTTCTTTCGATGCTTCTTCCCTTCAAAATAATTTCACCCGGAGCCGTGATGATCGCGGGACCAATGACAAGGGAAAGTGTAGGTAAAACAGGCCTCGCCGGACCCCTGACCAACATTATCTTATCAACCGTATGTACCATAATTGCAGTAATTACACAAAATGCGTTTTTCTGGATCATCGCGTGGATCAACGCCCTCATAGCCTTCTTTAACCTCATTCCCTTCGGCATCATGGATGGGTTAAAGGTGCTCTGGTGGAACAAAATGATGTGGGCCATAGCATTTATCGTGTCCATGGCGTTGACGACTTTCACTTTATGGAACTATTTTTAGCTCTTATCAAGAACAGAATCAATAGTCTACAACTACATCAATTCGATGCTGACAAAAACTTCCTCGGGCACCCGGATTCTCATGATTCGCCTCATGACGCGTTCTTCCGCGTCGATGTTGATGAGACGCTTGTGGATGCGTAGCTCCCATTTGTCCCAGGTGGCGGTTCCTTCACCGCAAGGGGTTTTGCGCACCGGCACCCGGAGCCTTTTGGTGGGCAGGGGGATAGGACCCGTCATTTTCACCCCAGTTTTCTCGGCGATGGCCTTCAGTTCCTTACACACTTCTTCAAGCTTTTGATAGTCAGTGCTGGTCAGTTTGATCCGCGCTTTTCTTACCATCGCCACAGATTCTCCATAAGCGTTGCCTTTATCCATTCGCCAAGGTTTTAAATACTTTTTGCCACAGCGCCGTTTAGAAAGCTTTTAACAAACTTAATTTTTTGTGTTCACACTCACGGGTTATTCCAGTAGTTATAAGATAGTACTTGTTGAAAGTGAAGTTGATGGGTACAGAAGTGGCTATTATAGAATACGCCTTTAGGAAAATAAGACAATGCTACTAACGAAGTCTTTCCCTGTTGAGGGTCTTAGTTTGCCACGAGTATCGCCTGATCTTGGTTGATTCTCCATAACCGCAGGCTGAGCATCGCTTTTCCTTCACATTGTACGCCCTTCTGCCGCATCGTCTACATTTAATGTGGAGGGTTTTTCCTGCTCGTCTCCCAAAAGACGAGGTTCCTTTGCTCGTTTTTCCCAATGGTTTTCACCTAGGAGGAGGACTAATTATAACTACGTTGTCCCCCCGAACGATGATGGCGCCGAGTTTCTTCACGTTCTCTACATTCGTTGTGTCCTCTGTTTCTTCCAGCACCAAATTGAGGTGTTGGTCAAAACCCTTCAGTTTTCCACGCAAACTTTTTCCGCCCTTCAACCGCACAAGAACGAATTTTCCAAGGCTTTCCTCCAGGATTTTGGTGGTCACTTCGCTCATATGCGCCCTCTCGCCCACTTCTTTAGTCTTATTCCCTATAGGTTTAACATAGATAATTTAAAGGTATCTACGGTCTTTGCGTCATCCTCACCTTGATAGCGCTTGCCTAGTGGAAAGAAAACTATAGGTGTCAGATACGACTAACTTATTATACATTGTTATTTTCATTGAGGGGGATGACAAAAATTAGGCGGGAAATCTGTGGCTTGGAATATGTTAACATGATTAGAGATAACCTTGTAAACGTGAAGAAAGAAAGTTTGCTTCCACTGTATGACGATTTGAGGTCTGCGGATTGCATAGTTTGCGGTGGTTCTGGCAGGTCTTTACATTCGTTGAATATTGCCATGAGTCAAATAGCCAGCATGAAGGACTCCAAAGCTGTGATCACCCGTGAGGATGTTGGATTCCCCGGAAGGGGAATGTATGACGCCGCATCAGAACTGAAGAAGAGGTACAGAAAGATTCTGCTTTTGATTAATTCTGGAAGCGGCGAATCCGAAGACCCAAAAAACCTCGCCGAAAATTTGGAGAGATATTTGGAAGAAACGGCCAGCGAGAAATTTTCGATGGGTCTGACAACCTCCAATCCTGATTCCTCAATTGCCCGCATCGTTCGGAGACATGGTCACGTGGTTAAGTTGGGGGGAAGGGGAAGGCAGTTGCCATCTGAGGTTTACAGTGAGGCTGGCATAATGGGAGATGTCTTCGAGCTTGGAAGTCTCCTTCTTCTTCAAATGATGACTGAGGCTATATTCGAAGGCGGCTCTGTAGAAAGGGTCTTTGAACTCATCAAGGAAGAATCCTCAATTTTAGGAGAGATAATCAATACCCACGTTAATTCTGAAGCCTACAAAGTTTCCATTGATTTCCTAGAAAGGCGCAGCGATGTGTTCTTGGGCGGAAGGGGAACAGCTGAAGAGGTTGCTAAAATGACTGCCATAAGGTTGTTCCACATCAAAAAGTTTCTGGGCGACAACGTCTATATCGCAAGGGGCGTCAACACTCCTCGCCCAAGGGCTGGAGATTTTGAAATTCTGATATCATACTCCGGTGAAACCAAGCCCGTTGTCAACTGGGGCAACATATTCAAAAATTTAGGGGGAACAGTCCTTTCCATAATTGGAAAGAAGGGCTCACCACTGGAGGAAAATTCGGATTTAAAGATCCTTCTGGAGGAGAGGGTCAAACCCGGGCGTCCCAGAAGGTTTTACATGAGGGCAGCCTTTGTGCTAAGCCATCTTCCCATCTTGTTGACAGAAAAATTGAGTCAGAAGGGACTTAAACTACCAGAGTACATCCTAAAGTGGTACCATTCCGTGATTGAGTAGACGCCTTGAGAGTTTGGTGGAATGCGCGCGGCATGCAGTCTCAGTCACCGACAGCCATTATCCCCTTTTGATTTTCTAAACCTTAACGTAGAAGAGTCTAGGCTGGGAAAGGCCTGTCAGCAGCCTAGCTATGTAAAAACGTTCACTGTCAAGCAAGCGATCTTGCGATCTCATCAACCGTGGAAACAAGCTTCTCAACTTCCTCTTCAGTATTGTATAGATAGATGGAGGCCCTGACTGTTCCTTCGCGTCGTTTTAGAAGCTTCTTGATTAAGGGGAGGCAACAGTGGTGTCCCGACCTAACCAAGATGTCGGCGGAGACGTCTAAAGCTAAGGCCACGTCATGGGGATTTAGATCTCCCACATTAAAGGAGACTATACCCGTTCTCTGTTCAGGTTTTTCGGGACCGTAGACCTCAACACCAGGGACATCTACTAATCCTCGATACATCCTCTTCACCAGCTCTCTTTCATGAGCCTCGATGTTCTCCACCTGAACTCCCTTCAGATAATCAACCGCGGCGCCTAATCCAATGACCTCGGCAATCGGAGGCGTTCCCGCCTCAAACTTCGCAGGGCTCTCAGCGAGTTCGTAGTAATCCAAGCCAACATCATCGATTGTTCCTCCGCCAATGCTCAGGGGTTCCATATTATCTAGCAACTCATTTCGTGCATACAGTACGCCTACTCCAGTTGGTCCAAGCATTTTATGACCCGAGAAGGCTAGGTAGTCACACCCAATTTTTCGGACATCCACCTTAAAATGCGGCACTGATTGGGCTCCGTCTATCAGTAGGTGGGCGTCGTGCTCGTGGGCAATCTTTGCAATTTCCTCAACTGGCGTTATCACGCCTAAAACGTTTGAAACGTGGGTTATGGCCACCAACCTTGTTTTGTCGTCTATTACCTTTTCGAAATCGGCAATGTTGAAAAGGCCCTGTTTATTCGGTCTGACGATTTCTACGTCTACTCCATATCTTTTTTTCAGGCGTATCCAAACGATGAAGTTGGAGTGGTGTTCAATAAGGGAAGTTACGATTTTGTCACTTTTCTTCCAGTCAAGGCCGTTTGCTACAAGGTTTATGGCTTCGGTGGCGTTCCGGGTCATTATAATTTCGTTTTCTGATTCAGCATTTATGAAGTCACCTACTTTGGCGCGGGCCTTCTCATATTCTTCGCTAGCCTTCTGTGAAAGCCTGTGGATGCCCCGCTCGATGTTGGCTCGGTATTCACGATAAAACTCCAACATCTTCCGGATTACTGGTTCAGGGGTTAGACTGCTTGCAGCACTGTCCAGATAGATGATGCCAGAATTCAGTATCGGGAAGTCTCGCCTAATTTTCTCTACGTCTAGCAATTGTGTAGGCCTCCGGTAAGTATTTCCTTTTATAACACCGTTATAAAGTTACCGATAACAACGGCATCACACGACAAACGTGCTTAGAAGCGTATTCTCAATCTTATTCCCGTTCCGGAAGTTCTTACCATCGGGTTACCTAAGAAAAGCAGCCATCCATAACTCAGCATGTACCGGAAGTCTCGATTTCTATGTTGGAAGTATATATAGGAGGGCTATATAGGCATCTATCTATCAGAGAGATGACAATTACTTCATGATCCTTGCTTTTATCCCAACAAAAACGGGTCCCTTAACAACGATTCTCTTATTTTTGCTAGTGATGCTGCTTACTCCAGCAGCTTGAACTCTTATGTTGACGTCGCTTGGAAGCTTGGCGATCTTTACTCTGACGTCCACTTCGCCAGTTTCTCCGGCATTTATCTTTTTTTCAATGGCGGCTACGGCCTGAGCCGCTATGGCATCTAGGTAACGGATTCCGGTGGAAACGCCTTTTTCTCTAGCTTCCCTTACGATCTCGGTTTTCAGCAGTCCCTCCTCTGGTACTCCAAGAACGTTTCCATCATAAACACATATGGTGTTCAAAGCCGCCGGGCCTAACAGCTTTTTTCCTACATCCGACTCGTAAACATGGACCTCAAGGTTATGATCTAGAAATTTGCCTTTGTAGGCTAGAAATTGGCATGGACTGGGTTGGTTCGCATTTTTTATCGCTGTCTGAATTATGGCTTTGACAAGTTTTTCTCCCTCTCTGGTCGAGGGGGTTTGATCGACTTCAACCATCTCGGCTAATTGTTTATCTGTATATTCATTTTTAACGTATAGATGTGGATAAACCAGTTTCCTAATGTCCTCTACGCCGGTTTTTATCATAGCGATTCTTTCTAGGCCAGCCCCAAAATTGAAAACAGGGTAAGGAATCTTGTACCTCGCTAAGCTAAGTGCATTGTATAAGCCTCCGTCGCCCACCTCGATGAATTCTCCGGTTTTTGGATGCCTGACAAAGGCTTCAAACTCTGTTTTTGGCGCATAGTATTTCGAGGTTGCCCTTTTGACTCTGAATTCAACCTGACCGAAGTCAAGTTTCCTAAAAATCTCTTCCACAATCTTCTGGCCATCCTCTAAACTCATTTCTTCGACCATGATAGCCAGGGAAGCCGTCCAAGATTCGTAGAGGTGTGTAACGTCCAGTTTTTGTTCTCTTCTAAATTTTGGACCGATAGAAAATAGTTGTAATGGTAGTGGTTCTTTGAATTGCATTTCTTTTAAGATTGGAAACCAGGAAGAAGTTGTATGAGACCTGAGTGTGAGTTTGGTTGGCACAGGAGTTAATTGTCTGAATTCTGGAAACAACGAAATCATTTGTGTCGCCTGTTCTTCCCTTACGTTAAGCTCCTTTACCATAACCTCCGTTAAATCATCTGATTCTATTTCCCCCCTTTTGTATCTCCTAAAAATGCGCTGAAGCTGCCTGATTTCGTTGAAACGCGGTATAATTTTTTTAATCTCGGAAATTTTCTCTTTTGAAATCCCTATGTCCGCTCTTGGGAGGCCGGCGAGATAAAAAATTCTGTCTAGTATGACGGGGGCTTCAGGCCCATATTGTAAATAAACATGGCACTCCTCCGTGATCAACGGGGTTATGACCTCTTCGAATCCCATTTCTAAAAAAATGTTTCGAGTCTTGATTATGAGATCAAAAAGTGGATGCGCTTTCCTCTTGTCGGTCAACGTAAAATATCTGCCTTTCACCTTCAAGAGTTTCGCCGATTCGGCCCAAGTTTTTTCGTAGTCTTCTTTGGCAGCCTTAAGCAACTTTTTAGTATTTATTCTCATCTTGGACGATCACCAACTATGCTACATTTATCTCGTATTTCTTTGCAATACCCTGAAACGCTTCTGCTAGGTATTTTATTTGGTCCCATGTAAGCCCGTACGTATTTAGCTTCCATTGCCTTGTGGCTCCCGCGAACTCGCCGACAATCCGCCTCTTTTTTAACTCGTCGCTGAAGAAGAAACCCCTTCTTTTATGCGTTCGCGCAATTTTATCAAAGCTTCCAGTGGTGTCCACTTTGGTCAGGGTGTGCTTCCTCGGCATTTCGCTGAGAACCTTGTTTCCTTCGATTTTGAGGAATTCGTCTATGAAATAGTTGGCCTTCTTGATTTCATCGTCCCAGTGCTTCACCCTTTCGCGCACTGCAGGGAAACTGGCCATCATGGCGATTAGATTTGCTCCCATCAAAGTGCATCCCATCATTTCAACCTCCTTTATTCCAAATTTTCTTCCTGTCACGTCGCCGACCATCTGGGTTGTTCTAAAAACTTTTTCAGCCCATTCATTAGTTGTTGCCAATATTCCTGAAGGAGCCGGCGAAGCGAAACTTTTGTGTCCCGAACCAACCAGAAAGTCGGCTCCCATTTCTCTTCCGTTGACGGGCATCACTCCTAAGGAATAGGCGCAGTTAGCTAGAAAGGGAATGTCGTATTCTTCTGCAACCTTCGCTATTCCATGAGTGTCGTGTTCATTCCCGAGCATGTAGTCGAAGTGATCCATCATAACCAGCTTGGGAAGTTTTCCTGTCTCTTTCTTCACCTTTTCTATCTTTTGAGCCGTGTTTTCTCCAGTGATGATGTTTTCCTCGTTCAAGGGAACCTCTCTCACGATGCCTCCAACGTTTTCCACAGCCAAAAACTCCGTGTAGTGAGCCAACGAAGAAACGATCACAGAATCTCCTTTCTCCACTAGGGATGAAACAACGGCTTGGAATCCTCTCCTCGCCCCTGGAACAACCCTGGCCTGGTCCATTTCAACGAACTTGGCTAGTTCAACGTGGAATTCGTTTATTGGTGGCCTACGAATCTTGTCGAGTCTGAATGGTGCCATGCACCAGTCGCAGGTTGAGTAGCCGTCTCCGTAGGCGATGATGGCTTTCATGGCTTCTGGGGTAAGTCTACCAGCAGCTTGGATTGGGTTAATGTTTATGAAAAGCTCTTCTCTCGCTCTAACTTCAACATTTTCAATCATTTGTTTCATTTCATTAACTCCCTTTCGATCACATCCAAGCTATGTCTCACTTTCTCAATGATCTCCTTAACCTGCCTCTTTTGTTCGCTGTTGAACCGGTAGGCTGGCTTAGTGTCTCTGAAAATCTGCCTCAGGTCAGTTAAAGCAAACAAGGCGGAGAATGTTTCTTCTACAGCTTTTTCCGTCATAACTCGTCAACTCGGGTGACAACAAGATAGAGACTACTTCATTTTAACACATTGGAGCCGGGGGTGGGAATCGAACCCACGTATAGCGGGTCTGCAGCCCACCGCCTGTACCACTCGGCCACCCCGGCAACCCAACGATAACATATAACAGTGTTATAAAGTTTTTTGCCAGCAGAAATTTTATCATTCCCAGAGATAAGAAAGTTTCTCTAGCTTTTTCTTTCTGCGTTATCCATCTGTTTAACTGCAAAACTTCAAAAACTAGCTTCACGGCTGGTGAATGTCTAGATCGTACAGCAAACATCATCCCTCAAGACAAACACCAAGATTACACTGGAGTTATAAATTATAAAACTTCCGTTTTGTTAGTTCTAGATTGGCCAGTGTATAATCTTGGACGCCTTCTCGCCGAGGATTTTTTTGGCAACCAGCTGAGCCACCTTGACTCCACTTAGAAGCATCCCTCCGAATATCGGACCCATCCGTGGTGTTTGATGCAGTGCTGCCACAGCCATTCCCGCAGCGAAAAGTCCTGGACAGACTTCTTTAGTGTTTTCGACTGTCAGTTGTTCGGCGCGGGAGGCCCACATAGCCTTTTCACCGGGTACCTTGATGTTGAGTTCTGGAAATTTTTTAGAAGCCACTGCAAGAACCTCTGCGTCATGGCCTGTGCAATCGATAACCGCTTTAGCCTTGACAGCCAGAGGATCAACGTGCAATTTTGACATCATGACCGATGTCCATTGGACGACGACGCCTGTTATCTGAGGTGGAGAGCCTCTGTACACTAGGTCGTTCACAACGACGCCGAGAATAATTTTTGCGCCAGCGTCTATGGCTCCTGCGGCTAGTTTCGCTATCATGGCCGCTGTGTCGACGATGTACACTCCATCCTCCAGCTTTTCTAAGTTGCATCCTACCTCTCTTAGAATATTATCTGCAGGAGACTGCACCACCAGCTTGTGCAACTGCATTCCTCCGCCGCCTATGCCGCCTCCGAAGGACAGTTTCCTCTCGAAAACCACGGTTTTCAATCCGGCCTTCGCTAGATACATGGCAGCGGTTAAGCCAGATGGGC
>JREQ01006014.1_pt1 | contig 11038 bp, 18 predicted proteins | sample 210151 | NCBI WGS metagenome assembly JREQ01 (sample SAMN03019617, study PRJNA260268) | marine sediment metagenome | biome: Marine; feature: Sediment; material: Clay; isolation source: clay from marine sediments 31 meters below sea floor depth collected from... | place: New Zealand: Canterbury... | reverse complement strand
CGGAACAGCCTCCTGGACCACCAGGACCTGCGCCAGAAGGCTGGCCATGGTACTACTATGCCATAGCAGGAGTAAGTGCCGTAATAGTTATTGCAACCATAGGACCACCACTAATTCGTGCGTTGACTAAGAAAAAATAATGCTGTTAATGCCAGCGTACACCATTTATCAGCAAGGATAAGTTTTATATGGGAACTTAAGATATTAAATTAAGGTGAATTAGTTGAGTGTAGGGCAGAGAGAAATGTTGCGTAGAGTGGGAGTTCTAGGTGTTGATGGAACTCAAAGCTTTACCGTTATACCTATTGGTGAACCTTTCGGAACTATAGTTAGAATATTCATCGGCGACGGAGTTACAGGCGCGTCATATGAGGTTTATCCAGTGGGCGAGCAAGCTTACTGCACTCCAGGCTTTAACCTTAGTGTAAGCGTTCACGTACGCAATGATGGGGATGTGGACGGAAATATATTCGGAAGGATCATAGACGCTGACACTGGAGAAGTTCTTGACGAGCGTGCAAGATCTGTTTCAGTTGGTGACGAAACGATGCTTACTACAATTATAACCATGCCCAGCTATAATTTAAACCTAATAATCGAAGTTGGCCACTAAAGTGCCAGTAAAAGGAGTAGTTGACCAGAGGGTAAAGTTGAACTTCAACGGCTCTGCGGATCCCATAGATCAAACAGCGGAATTTACCGTCGTACCACTCGTTGCTCCACCACCACCCATATGGCTCATCATACCGATTGGCTTAGTTTTTGCTGGTGTAATCTACTTAGCGATAAGAAAGTAATGCCGTTAACTATCCTTAAACGCAAACTAACTCGCTACGAAAACTTTAAGAGTTATCTCGTTTTTATGTTTATTGGGGCTTTTCATGTCTAAGAAAAAGGTTGACTTGGTTAAAAAGTTCGCTGAAAAGATTGAAGAATTAGCAGAGGATATAGAAAAAGGAAAAAAGAAATCTCCTGGATCAATGTTTGCAAAGTCGAAGTGATCTAGGTGAAGGAAGAGAAGCGAAAAATTTAGGCTTTAGGTATGGGACATTTAATCTGGTAACTTTCTGTTTGGGGATCGAGTTTAATTCCGTAAGGTTGCATGACATTTTGACCAATAGTTAAAGGGAAAATACCCTTCGGTTTTACAGTAAGTAAAGTCGGTATGTTACAGTCCCGAATATTTAGGACGGCAAATCCAAGTTCTGCATCAATAGTGCGATTATCTGCGGTTGTTAAATGAACCTTTTGACCTAACATAATTACGCCAACTTCTTTTGCTACTGCTTCATCTACATGGCAATACGTTGCACCAGAGTCAAAGATAGCGTCGACCTTTTTAATTGCCTTCCTGCCTATGATTGTAATTTTGTCCTTTATGTCGCCCATTAAACCACGGAACATTAATTGTTACTAACACTAATAAAATTTTGCCCTGCAGTTAAATCACATTAACAGTAGAAGCCTAGATAAGCGTTCTAAAAAGTTTAATATAGACTAGAAGCTTATTTTATAACGTATTCAATGTTGTGATTTAATGCCTCAAGCAAGTGCAGGACCATATGTTAACGTGCAGCCTGGTTCGAGTATTGGTTCTGGACAGACTGTGGTAGCTGCGGCTGGAACAAGGGTTCAGTTGACTGCTACGAGTACGCCTATTTTGAGTGTGACGGTGAAGGCTTTGTCTACAAACACAGGTATCATCTATGTGGGGGGAGATGATGTTTCAGCTGCAATTGGGCTTGAGCTGATTAATCCTGGTGAGAGTGCGAGTGTGGATGTAGATAACTTAACTGATGTTTGGATAGACGCTGCCGTGAACGGTGAAGGCGTAAGCTACATATTCTTGAGGGAGTAAGATGCCGACTAGAACTTGGGCAACCGCACCTGCCGCTGTCGCAGTACCACCGATTGTTCCCGTCACGTATGTAGTGGCAGCCGTTGATAGCCAAGACCCGACACGGGCGGATGCTCTGTACCGTTGCGACGGTGTTGCGGATGAAGTGACTATTAATGCTGCTTTGGCTGCTTTGCCTGCGGGTGGCGGGTGTGTTAAGCTTTTGGAGGGTACGTATACGGTTGCTGGTAGCATTACGATTACGGTGAGTAATGTTAGTTTGATTGGGTGTGGAGCGAATACGTTGATTCAGGGAGCCATCGCTGTTACTTATATTACTGTGGCTGCTGGACTCAGCGGAGTTAGGATTGAGGATTTAAGGATTGACGGAACGAGTCAAACGGCTGGTCAGGGAATACACTTTGTTGGGGCTGTCGGTGAGGAGATTACGGATTCGATTGTTCGAGGATGCTACGTTAGCAACTGTTTTGCCCGCGGAATATATTTCGCTTATACCGATTTCAGCCAAATCATATCCAATTGGGTGCGAGTTAATGGGAGTAATGGAATAGACTTGTGGCGCTCCGACTATAATTTGGTCGTGGGCAACTATGTTTATGACTCAACAGTCGATGGAATCAAGGTAGAGGGAGGTAGCGTCTATAACGTCGTCAGTGATAATGTTGTTACGGCAAATGACGCTCACGGCATCATAGTAACTGAAGCTGACAATAACTTGGTCAGTGGAAATCAAGTTTATTTGAACGGTACTGACGGAATTTTACTTTATAGTGCTCACTACACAACTGTCGTGGGAAACGAAATCCTCAATAATGGTGGCGGCGCTGATAACGGCTTACGCTTGAACGCCTCAGATTACTGCATAATAATAGGCAATCACATTAGCCTTCACACTGGAACTGGACTGAACATAAGTAACGCCGCGTGTAACCTAACATATGTCGGGTCAAACTATTTACGAGCCAACGGAACAACAATAGTCGACAGCGGCACAGGCACTAGGCTCCCAGAAATCCGTGTAGACAGCATATTCGACGACAGTGACGCTAACGTTACACTAGGCAGCATCGGCGACCACGTTGCTTTAAGCATGGCAGACGCTGTGGCTTCAACGATACGGTTCAACTTCAGAGTGCCAAGCGACTTCCAAGCGATGGTGAGGGCTAGATTGGTGGTTGTTCCAGCGGCAAGCGGAAACCTTAGAAGGGCAGTGGCGACGGACTGGGGAGCCTGTGACGAAGTTTATAATGCTGATAGCGACGCAATAGCCGAAAGTACAGTAGCAGGCTTAACGATAAACCAGCTTGAATGTTTAGACTTAGACGCGGCTTTCACTGGTATAGTGGCTGGAGACCACGTAGGCGTGGCTTTCACCCGAAACGCAGTCGACGCTGAAGACACCATAGAAGATGTTGTGTATGTTCTTCAGTTCTGGATGCAATACGTATAGAAGATGAAAAAATGCCAACTACAATCGTTGTTAAAGTCAGCCAAGGCATAGACGACGGTTTCAGGTGGATAGAACTTGAAAACGGAGTGCCTTACACCCATTATATTTACAGATACGGAGTCTGTTACGATGTTGGAAAACACTGGGACTGGTACAGTAAAAGACAGTTAATAGCCGATTCTTGGTGGCTGTTCCGCAACGTGCCGATTCCACAGGGCGTTCACATATTAGACGCAAAGTTACGTTTCACCTGTTCGGCACCAACCAAAGGAAGTGTTTGTAACACGGTTTTCAGAGCGGAAGCCGTAGACAACGCTGAAACACCAATTCAAGGCGATTATAAAGAAGGTTGGGACGACTATGAGAACCGACTTAAAACCGTTTCTGGTGCTCTTTGGCACGATGTTCCTCCGTGGAGCGAAGGAGCCAGATATGAAACTCCGCCTGAATGTAACTTAGCAAGCGTGATTCAAGAGATAGTCAACAGGCTAGGCTGGAAGAGTGGCAACGGCATACAGATTTTCTGGATGGATGACGGTTCATCCGAAGGAGTTGAAAAAGCCCGCAGGTCTGCCGCTGGATATGAATATCCATTGGCGCCTGGAACTGGACAGTATGCGGTAGAGCTGGAAGTGACGTATGAAACGGCAGTACCTAAAGGAATGTTAGAGGTTCACGCATATGTTACGTAAGGAAACTGCTAAGATTTCACATGAACTTGAAATGCAATTAGTGAGATTGCGAGCGTTAGCCAAACCACAAAAGATTCGTGTCTTAGTTGAGTTTATTCGCCGACCAACAGTTCAAGCCTTAGAATCTGCGAGAATAAAGTTTATGGCTAGAATCGTTTACCAGAGCAGAGTAACCCCTTACGTTTCTGTGGAAGTGGACGTCGAGCAAGTTGAGAAGATAGCTGCACTTCCTTCAGTTAGGAAGGTCTGGCATATACTAAGATACTATCCTTTAGAAAAGCCTGCGTATTTTGTTCCTACCGAGGGAGCTTCTATCACGCTTATGGAAACTGCGAAGCACATGAATATAGACGTCGTGAAAGTAGCGGGTTATACTGGAAAAAACGTGTTAATAGTCTTGGTTGATTCTGGCGTGGATAAAACACACCCGATGCTTGAGGGGAAAGTGCAGGTTGAAAAAAGCTTTCACCCAGACGATCCTAACCCTACGGACTATATGGGACATGGAACACACTGTGCGAGCACTCTTGCGGGAAAGTATTGGAAAGACACAGTTAGTGGGCGAGAGTTTGAAGGAATGGCTCCCGACGCGATGCTTATCAACGCTAAAATTTTCAGCATGGCAGGTGCGGATGCTGACTGGATTATGCAAGCTTTAGAGTGGTCATGCGAATTTAGACCTCAGATTTCATCTAACAGTTGGGGGGCTTCGGCTGCATATGCACCGATGAGAACATTAATAGCAAAACTCAAGGAATTATACGGAACTATATTTGTCTTCGCTGTAGGAAATACGGGTCCAGAATACTATTCAATGGGTTATCCTGGTGGACACCTTGAAACTGTCGGCGTCGGAAGCATAGCAGTGAAAAATCCAAGCCCAAACTCCATAGCCCCCTTCTCCAGTCGTGGACCGAATAATTTGGGCGAAACAAAACCCGACGTAATGGCTCCAGGCGGAGTGGATACTAGAGATTGGCGGTCAGCTGAGGAAATTGTGTGTGCTGCTGGATTAAACCAAGGCGTACATTGTACAAGAGGCACATCGATGTCTACGCCACATATTGCTGGAGGTTTAGCTCTTTTAGTGGAGGCTGGCATCTCCAATCCAGTAGCCTTGCTTTACAGTAGTGCACATGACTTGGTGGATTTTGGAAAGGATAACGATACTGGTTTTGGTGTAGCCGATTTTGCGAGGGCGTTAAATCTGCCACTGCCAAACTCGCACGCCCTAACTGTTGAAGCTTCAATTAGCGGGGTAAAATTTTACGTGAACGGTTGGGTTTTGAAAACCCCTTGGAGCGATGAGTTGAGAGAGGCAACCTATGCGATTTCAGTTCCGAAAGTAGTGTTTGTCGACAGTTACGTTTACGAGTTTACGCAATGGCAGGACGGAGAGCTATCTCCAGAAAGAACGGTTAACTTGACAGGTGACACCGTTTTGAAAGCCAATTATAAACGTCTGAATGCTCATGTTATCATTGGAGTTGAAAATCGCAAAGTTGTCGCAGCTTATCCAGATCATAACCCAGGTCCTAAGTTTCCTGATCCTATATTCACACAAGCGTTAACTATAAGACTTGGCGAAACCTTACCTACAAGGTCGTTTCTAAAGTTCAACTTAGCCAATCTACCTAGAGGGCTAACAATCACGGGTGGAAGGCTGCATATGCGGTGTTATGATTTGGACGTACCACGTAATATTGAAGTTTATGTGGTGGAAGATGATGGGTGGAGTGAGGACACTATCACATGGAATAATAAGCCACCGTTGGGAACCCTGCTTTCCACCACTCAAGTAGATTCGAAGGACGCCATTTATGAGTGGGATATTACTCCGTTTGTGAAATCAGAATATTTAGGCGACAAAATTGTAAGCCTATGCGTGAAGGACGCGGTTGAAGAAACAACCCCAAGCTACTACTACACGACCCAGTTTGAAGGAGTTAAGGTTCCGAAGCCTCCATTAGGGAAGAATTGTCCTCCTTACATCATTATCACGTATGAAGCAGTAGGCAAGGGAACGTTGGAGGTTCACGCGTATGCTGGCTAAACCGTTATCTTTAAAATTAAAGAGGTAACATATTAAAGAGGTGGAGTTTAAATGCCAACAATAACCGTAAAAGTAAGCGCGGGTGTAGACGACGGATTCGTTCAAAAGGGTATGCTTTTCAACAACGTAATCATGGTTGACATCGGTTACAACTATAAAATTGCAGGGAAGAGTGATGCCTTTCTACGCTTCACTTCAGTCAACATTCCCAAAGGAATGACCATAACAAGTGCAAAGTTGAGGTTTCTTTCCGCACAAACTTTAGCGGAGCCTACCGTTAACTGGCTCATACAGGCTGAAGCCACAGCAAATCCTATTCCAGCAGACTACGATTATTACGATCGACCGCGAACTGTTGCATCCGTTCCGTGGCATGATGTTCCACCATGGATAAGTGGCTGGTACGAAAGCCCCAACTTGGCTAGTGTAATCCAAGAGATAATCAACCTTCCAGACTGGATTGCGGGCAACGCCATGCAACTATTCGTACAAGACGACGGTTCACACGACTCGGTAGCGAAGGATAGCGAATGCATCCGCCGTGCTTGGGCTTATGAACAAAACCCTGAGTACGCTGCTGAGTTAGAGATAACTTACGAAGAGGCTCCCCCACCACAATACACTTTAACTATTTCGGCTACGGCTGGAGGAACCACAGATCTCGCGCCTAATAGTTACCTTTATAATGAAGGAACCGTTGTCACCGTCACCGCTTTACCCGACACAGGCTACACTTTCAATCATTGGGAGCTTGACGGAGTAACCGTTAGCACCGAAACTTCCTATAATGTCACGATGGATGCAGACCACACTTTACACGCCGTCTTCTCTCCAGCTCCACCAGCGAAAGGATTTTTAGAGGTACATACTTATATTAAATAGGTGAAAAAAATGGCTCTACAAGCTGAGGTTTCCGCGGAAGTTCTAATCGTTGAGTTAGGCGTAACGTACACGACTCCCTTCACCGTCGAAGTGGATCCTGGAACTTACACATTGCGAGCAACATATCCCACGACTGGAGAAACGCTACCCGACAGAACAACTACTATAACAGAAGGAATAAGAACAAGAGAAGACTTCTACTTTACAGCACCCACTCCAACATACACTTTAACAGTCGCGACTACTGCTGGAGGCTCAACAGATCCAACCCCTAGAAGCTATGTTTACGATGAGGGAGCAACTGCAACGGTTACGGCAATCCCCAATACAGGCTACCAATTTGACCATTGGACATTAAATGGTACTTCAAGAACAGAAAATCCAATAAGCATCATCATGAACAGAGATTACGCTTTAACCGCGTATTTCACAGCCCTCCCGCCAGTAGAGTACACTTTAACAATCAACACGACGACAGGAGGCACAACCCTACCTGCACCAGGCACTTACACTTATTCTGAAGGCACCACTGTAGGCGTTGCGGCATTCCCTGACACTGGCTACGTTTTTGACCATTGGATATTAGACGGAGAAACCTACACAACCAGCCCACTACCGATATTAATGGATAAAGACCATACGTTAACAGCGTACTTCTCCGAAGAGGCTCCGCCACCACCAGAAACCTATAAATTAACCATCTCAAGCACTATTGGAGGAACTACCAATCCCACACCTGGAATCCACACATACGATGCGGGAACCACAGTAACCGTCACAGCCACTCCAGAAAACGGCTACTACTTTAACCACTGGGAGCTAGATGGTGCAGCAAAAACCGAAAATCCAATCAACGTGTTAATGGATAAGGATCACACGCTACTCGCAGTATTCTCAACAGTACCGCCACCACCCAAAATACCAAGCTGGATAATTCTACCCGTGATAATTGGCGGAGTCTTCATAGGCTACCTGTTAACGAAGAAAAAGTAATGTTCGTTTAATACCGATTGTGCGCAAAGACCTACTTGACTCTATTCCAGCATTTAGTAGCATCTATTGCCAAGATCCAATCTAAAAAATCGTCGTTTTCCACAGCTTTAACTTTCCGTTTTTTCTTGGATTTCACGTTCCCTCTATATATATTGGTATTTGAAAACGATATTAAAACGTTGCGGATAACTTGAATTAAACGCAGGTGTACGGTTACCATACAACATTAACAGTAAATTATAAATATTAAATAGACTATTTGTATAGAATGATGTTCTATGTTGAAGAGTAAAGGTAAAGTTTGGAAGGCAACTAGCCATTCTCGAGGACATGTGATATACATTCCAGCCGACATCACCATAGACAGCGCCTATCCATTCAAACCGAAAGACGTTGTAAACATAGAAGTGGACACCAAAGAGAACAGAATAATAATAACCAGAGATGAGCAAAATGAGTGACGCAGTATCTAAGCTTGTCCCTCTAGCACGCGAATTAGCATTCGACGATACTATGACCGAAGTTAATGCTATAATGAGGTTTGACGCGAAAATAGAAAATTCTGATTTGAAGGTGCAACTCCTTATTGATTTGCGACATAAAAAAGACAAGTGGAAGAGTAAACCGCGATTTTACGGAACTATGAGTCAGCCACGACAATTCGAGGATTTAGTGACTGCAAGCCTAGCCATGGCTTGTTTCCATCACCTCAGAAAAAAGGCGAATCCCACTAAAGAGGAAATATTGGCTTCATATAATGAAATGGTGAAATTCATAAGACCAGACGTTGAAAATCTAGTTGAAATCCTATTCAGAGATATAAGAAAGAGGCGGGAAGAATGAAGATAACCATAACCTTGAAAAGCATCCCTCTAGCCATAACGCTTGAGGGATCAGATGAGGAGATGGAGCATATGGTTGACGTAGCAGCAGAAACGATGATTAGAATGCGAAAAATCTGGTTGAACACTTTAAAAAGACAAACAAAACTTAAAACAGAAAAGGAGGAGGGAGAGAGATCATGAAAGAAATAGAGAAAGGGGATGTAATGATACAATTCGAACTTAAAGATATCATGTGGGATGAATTGGTTGAGTTGCTCGAGTATCTACAAGACAATCCGTTAGGCGCTGTTGCAAAAGTTATAATCGGGGACCAAACCTTTGACGCATAATCATTAGTAAACGAAAAGAGGCTGAAAAACGTGGTTAGGATGAGTAGTAGGGAACAGAGTCGTAAATATCGAAAGGAACATCCAGAGTTTTATAGAAGAGAACTTGAAAGGAATCGAGAATGGAAAAGAAGCCACCGTGAATTATGTAGAGCTTCCACTCATAGATATAAAGCCAAAAACAGAGAAATAGTAGCAAAGAAACAAAGAGATTATTACAAGGCAAACCCAGAGAAAGTTAAAGTCCATCGTCAAAGCAAAGACCTAGAATTGGCAAAAGAGTGTGAATTATGTCCAGAAAACGATAAGAGGACTGAATCTCTTCAGAAGCATCATCCAGACTATAGATTTCCAAGTATTTTCGTAACTGTTTGTGCATCATGCCATAAATGGGCAGATAGGGAGAGGAATAACAGTAGTTAGATGCGTGTATTGTCCTAATTTCAACCGTATAACTAGATTCTGTTCATGGTGTAAGGGCAACATCAAACGAAAAGACATTCATAAGCAGATTCCATGTGAAGGCTACCCAACCAAGAAGAAAGGTGAAATAAAATGAAGTTTAGAGATGCAACAATAGAAGTCTTGCTTAAGGTACCAATAGTCGGCAGGGTTGTAGCGGCATTTGCGGTACTATACTGCATAATAAGCCTCATGGGCTCCTCCAAACAATATGCGTGTAACTGACATTAAACGCAAAGGGTGAAAAAATTGGTCGAGAAAACAGTCAGAATAGTTAAGACGTATGAGGTAGGAGGGCAGAGCCCAGTTCTTGTTTTCACAATCCCAAAAGAAGTAAGGGAAGAATTTAAGCTCAAGAAGGGAATCAAATTCTATGTCAAAGTAGACAATAGGGGAAGAATAATTTACGAGCCCCTAAAAAGGATAACCTAAACGAAAAGGGTGGTTAGATGAAAGTTAGTCAGTTGTTGCCCTCTATTCGTTCTGAAGTTGAGAAGCCATTCGAGGAAAAACTACGCAGGGCAAAGGAACTCATTCATATTTTTGTGAGTTTAGCAGAAGGTAAGTCATGTGTTAGCTGTAGTTTCGGAAAAGACAGCATGGTTGTTTTATGGCTTGCCTTACAAGAGTTTAAGAACATAGCGGTAATCTTCAATAACACAGGTGTCCAATTTAAGGAAACTTACGAGTCTAAAGAACGAATTAAGCAGGAATGGAATTTAAATCTGATAGAAACAAAACCGCTTAAGTCGTTTTGGCAAGTAGCGAAGGAACGAGGCTTGCAAGATGGAACGAAGAAAGGACATAATGCTTGTTGTTACTATCTTAAAGACAAACCAAACCAACTGGCAATGAAAAAGCATAGATTTACTCATGCCTTCACAGGTCTTACGGTTTTAGAAAGTCGAATGCGAATGTTTACCGCCTGCCAGAAGGGGCAAGCTTATTACGTCAAAAGATATGGGTTCTGGAAGATTCATCCATTATTATTCTGGACACCACAAGAAATTTGGCAATTTACCTGGGAAAATAGCATTCCAATCAATCCTTGTTACGAAAAGTATGGTTTGGACAGGCTTGGCTGTGTTCCCTGCACTTCGCATAAGTTTTGGCGTGAACAGTTAGCAAAGGTCAATCCGCGAATGTATAAGTTTATCCAAGAGAAATATTTCAAGCAAAAAGTCTTCGTTTAATATATGATAACCGCAAGCTCATAATACTGAATGTACTCCACTATCTCTACAGAGTAACTATAATGGCATTCGCCTGATGTATCCCGCGTGAACATTGTATGATATTATTCCGTTCACAAACCTCTTTTGTATCCCTGTCTGATTGCTGATGTCTATGAGTGTTAAAGGTTTTTCCGATTTGCGTAATAGGCGAAAGATTTTTTCTGTGTAACCTTTGTATCTTGGATTAGCTTGCAGATAAAACTCGTCTTTGACGCATCTTTTCGTCCCTCTTAGTGTTAAAG
>JREQ01003179.1_pt1 | contig 11050 bp, 13 predicted proteins | sample 210151 | NCBI WGS metagenome assembly JREQ01 (sample SAMN03019617, study PRJNA260268) | marine sediment metagenome | biome: Marine; feature: Sediment; material: Clay; isolation source: clay from marine sediments 31 meters below sea floor depth collected from... | place: New Zealand: Canterbury... | reverse complement strand
TACAATAAGCATGTGTTTGTTCTGATAATGGAGGTAGGCTAGAAATGAAATATGAACATTTAAGAAATGCCGATAAAGCTGTTTACGAGACACTGCTGAAGGAGCTAGAGAGGATAAACACTAGCCTTGAATTGATACCTTCAGAGAATCTCCCCAGCAGCGCAACTCTAGAAGCTCTGGGCTCTGTCTTCAATGACAAGTACTCTGAGGGATACCCTGGTAAGAGATACTACGGTGGGAACAAGTTTATTGATGTTATCGAGAATTTAGCCATTGAAAGAGCAAAAAATTTATTTGGAGCGGAACACGTGAATGTCCAGCCATACTCTGGCAGCCCGGCTAATATGGAAGTCTACCTTGCTTTCATGAACCCTGGAGATACGCTCATGGGGATGAGATTGGATCATGGAGGACATCTAACTCATGGACACAAAGTAAGCTTTACTGGCAAGTTATTTAATGCAGTTCAATATGGAGTAAATAAAGAGACCGAACGATTAGATTATGATGAAATCAGGAAAATTGCTCTGGAAGCAAAACCTAAGGTGCTTGTTTGTGGAACGACTGCCTATCCGCGCGAGATTGACTTCAAGGCCTTTCACGAAATAGCACAAGCGGTAGGAGCAATTTCCATGGCTGATATCGCCCACATTGCTGGACTTATTGTTGGTGGTGTCCATCAATCACCTTTCCCTTGCATGGACGTTGTAACAACAACGACGCACAAAACTCTTAGAGGACCAAGAGGGGCAATGATAATGTGCAAAGAGAAATTTGCCAAAGAGATAGATGAAGCGGTTTTCCCCGGAATGCAGGGAGGGCCTCACGACCATGTCACAGCAGCAATGGCTGTTGCTTTTGGTGAAGCTCTAGAACCGGAGTTTAAAGATTATGCAAAGCAAGTCGTGAAAAATGCCAAAACCTTGGCAGAATCCCTGATGGAGAACGGTTTCAGATTAGTAACTGGAGGAACAGATAACCACCTAATGGTTGTTGATTTACGGAATAAAGGCATTACTGGAAAAGAGGCGGAGATTGTATTAGATATTGCTGGTATATCTGTAAACAAAAATACGATTCCATTCGACCTGAGAAAACCTTTTGATCCCAGTGGTATAAGGTTGGGAACACCAGCAGTAACAACCAGAGGGATGAAGGAGGAGATGAAACAGGTTGGAAAGTTTATAGCAAGGGCGATAGATGCGAAAGATAATCGAGAGAAACTAGAAGAAATCCGACAACAAGTTAAAGAGTTATGTCAGGCATTCCCTGTATATTGATGCTTACCTTAATCTATTTAAATCCGAAAATTTATTAGGAGGTAAAATGGTAGATTGGCAAAAGCGAGGGCAAGTTGCTCGGAGTGTATTTGAATCAATAGGTTTTACCCCATTAGTAGAACTAAGTAGAGTAAGCAAAGGAATAAAGGCGGATATTTTAGTGAAAGTGGAGTGGTTTTCTCCTACTGGCTCGCATAAGGATAGGATCTATTATCAGATGATTACGGAAGCAATAAAAAGACAGGAGCTAAAACCAGGTATGGAAATTCTGGAAGTTTCCTCTGGCAATTCTGGGATTGCTTGTGCTTTCATAGGCAGTCTGTTAGGTTATCCTGTGACTATTATTATCCCCGCCGGAATGAGCGCTGAGAGAACAACAATTATGCACGCATATGGAGCAAAGATTGTTTATACACCTGGTACAGGAACAGATGTGGACCTGTGCTTAGAGAAACAGGAAGAAATTATAAAAGAAAACCCCGGGAAATATTGGGTACCCAGTCAATTCACCAACCCCAATAATGTTATGGCCCATTACCTTACAACTGGTCCTGAAATTTGGGAACAAACAGAGGGTAATGTTGATGCCTTTGTGGCTACTCAAGGAACAGGGGGAACAATTACTGGTGTGGGGAAATATCTCAGAGAAAGAAATCCCGAGGTATTGCTTTATGCCGGTGAGCCCAGTGAGGCATCAGTACTGGTCAGAAGAAAATGGGGTTCACATCAGATTGAAGGTATCGGTGATGGATTGGTTCCTCGAAACCTAGACCTAAGTTTACTCAACGGCATTTTTCTAGTTAGTTCAGAAGAAGCCATTGAAATGGGAAAGAGGTTAGCTAGGGAGGAAGGATTATTTTGCGGGATTTCCTCGGGGGCAAATATAGTTGGGGCTATTAAACTGGCCAAGCGACATCCGGAACTTAAGGTAATCGTTACTATGATTAACGATACAGGGCAGCGCTATTTTTCCACCCGGTTATGCGGTGTGGAAAAACATATTGAGATTCTGGAAAGAGAGCACCCATTTGATGATTACACTATTGCAGAACTCGATAAATATCAGGACAGGTGGGAGGTTATAGAATAAGATGAAGTTTGAACATAACAAAAACGCTAAGTCAGCACTATCGTTGGACTGTGAGATCAGGGATCCTTAGCGACAAATCATAGGGTGCTTGGAACGATGCCTTTGCCAGAAGATGAGTTAATCAGGTTCCGCCAAGAGCTGATTCGTTTCCCTTCCCCTTCGGGAAAGGGAAAAGGGGTGGCAAACTGGGTTGCCTTCAAAATGAAAGAGCTTGGCTATGACGAAGTAGTAGTCGATGACTGGGGCAATGTAGTGAGGAAGATCCAGGGGGAGATCGGAGAATCGACCGAGTGTAACTTGAACATCGGCCAGCGAGGACGGGCTGAAATCATCATCAAGACCTTTGGTAAAAGCGCCCACTCATCCAACCCTAGCTCGGGGGTCAATGCCGTGTACCACATGATTCCTATAATTAAAGCAATAGCAAATATCAACCTACCAAGAGATGAATTCCTTGGCGAAGCAATCATCGAGCTCACCGACATCATTTCCAGCCCTATCCAGGGACGTCTATGCTGCCAGACCTATGTATGGTGACCTATGACCGGCGACTGCTGGTTGGTGAAAGTAAGGAAGAGATTTTGGAAGCGATCAAAAATGCAATAGCTCAAACAAGTAAAGGAGCCCCACAGCTAAACGCCACCGTGGAATATTGTCATGGCCGAGCAACACTGCTACACTGGGGTTCGGATTTCGGCTGAGAAATACTTTCCCGCCTGGTTAATTCCGGAAGATAGTCCGCTGGTAAAGAACGCCTTATCCACTTTAATAAATGTCGGCTTAAAACCAAAGTTAGGCAAGTATTCCTTTTGCACTAACGGTAGCGAAAGCGCAGCTAACAGGAATATTCCCACTATTGGTTTCGGGCCTTCCCGTGAAAACTGGCTCATATAACCAACGAACATATTGAAATGGATCAGCTATCGAAGGCAGCCCAAGGATATGCAACCATAGCCGATGAGATCCTTAAGTAACCGCTCTTCAGGTAAGCCAAGCTTAACATCTCGAATTACCAAACCACTGGCTTCCACCAGATAAGCAAAGCCAAGATTATTTAAGGAATTACCGGTCATTTTCTCAGAGTAAAACCTTATTGCTCCTGGCAATCCTATAACATAATGCCCCTACAAGCAAGTTCCTGTACTGGTTCATATGATTACTATATTGATGCCAACTCCTTGCTAGGGCAAGATGGCGGTTCACCTCCCAATCAGGGTCGTAGGGTAGACCCCTTTTCGAAATAGCATAGAATACAGAGAGTAATTTGCGTCCTATGGCTACAAGAATATGCATTTTAGCTTTGCCCTCTGCTACACGTCGTTGGAAGTAAGCCCGATACCTGGGCACAGTCCTGACAGACACTATGGAAAGCACCCAGATAAGCCTTCTGACATACTTGTTGCCCGCATGGCTCATTCTAGGATGTTCTCGCTTATAGTTACCGGCCTGGAAGCTTTTGGGGCACCAGACAAAATGAGAGAGAAATTGTTTCAAACTGGGAAAACGATGGATATCCTCAATCTCAGAGATAAAAGTGGGAATCCTGCTCAATGGCGTTTTCGATAAGTTCGATACGCCTGGCTTTACCTTTCTGGTCAACTTCTACAGCTACAACATCTATACGCCACAGCAGCGGTAAGTTCTGGTGGGCATTAATATAATCTAAGGCTAAGGCAATGAGCTTTTCCTTTTTGCTTTGCGTTATAGATTCTTCCGGAGTGCCAAAGTCTAAACTGCTCTTGGTGCGAACTTCGACAAAGACAAGGTAATCTTTTTGCTGAGCGACAATGTCGATTTCCCCTCTGCGACAATGGAAATTCGTCTCGCGTATACGGTATCTTCTCTTTTTGAGGAATTTCTGGGCTAATTTCTCTCCTAGCTTACCAACTTCTTCACGATTCATGTGCATTTGAGATTGCTTCACCTTATTCATCACCCTCACCTTAATCCTCTCCCATCAAGGGAGAGGAAATGCGGCTCGCAGCGACGTTTCTAACAGGAGCAAAAGATAAGCGGTGAATTGACAAAGCCCCCAGTTGCTGTAAATGGGAGATGTGCGCACGTGTCCCATAACCTTTATGTTTGGCAAATCCATAGCCAGGGTAAACCTTATCGAACTCCTCCATAATGTGGTCCCTGGTAACTTTAGCCACAATGGAGGCACAGGCAATGGAGAAGCATAATTTATCACCTTTAGTTATGCCTCTTTGAGGGATGGAACATTGAGGCAAAGTCAGTCTATCGATAAGAAGAAAACTTGCTTTCACAGGTAACTTTTCTACCGCCTGCATCATAGCCAGTTTAGTTGCCTGGAGGATATTTACGGAATCAATTACTTGAGAGGGAACAATGCCAGTGCTCACCGCCAAAGCTTCCTGGCTAATTAAGTTAAAAAGGAACTCACGCTTTCTCGGGCTCAATTCCTTGCTGTCCCGAACCAGCTTGAGCCAAGAGGGGTAACTAGAGCTAGGCAGAATGACAGCACCAGCAACCACAGGACCAGCAAGAGCTCCTCTCCCGGCTTCATCAAGACCAGCAATGAGCCTATAGCCTTTCGACTTAAGCTTATCCTCTTGATCAAAGTTTGGCGGCTGCGACGTATCTCTCCCTCCCCTTATCCAAAGTCCCTAATTGCGAACTTTCAATGATGCCACCGCCTAGCACTTCATCGCCTCTATAAAACACGATGGCTTGCCCTGGTGCGACTGCCCGCTGTGGCTGGGAAAACCAAACATCGGAGATTGCTTCCCCTTCACTTCGTTCAGACTCGCAATGACAGGGAGGAAATAGTGTAGCTGCCACTTCCCTTGATTTGTAGCGTATCTTAGCAGTTACAGGGACAGGTTCAGATGGCACCTCATCTGCTATCCAGTTAAGCTCTCTAATAGCAAGTGTCCAGCTATAAAGCTCCTTCTCACTGCCAAGCACAATTCTATTATGCTCCGGCTTTATCCTTATAACATAGAGTGGCTTGCCTGATGCTAACCCCAAGCCGTGCCTCTGCCCAATAGTGTAAAATGCTATCCCCTGGTGGTGACCCAATATCTTCCCCTGGGTATCCACAATATCTCCGGGCAAGCTCAAGAAACGCTGGCTGAGAAAAGTATGGTAATGCTTCTGAGAAATAAAGCAGATATCTTGACTGGGCTTAGTTGCTACAGGTAATCCTCTCTGTCTGGCTATCTGCTGAACCTCGGCTCTGGAATAGCTATTCAGAGGGAAAAGGACACACCTGAGTTTTTCTTGACTTAGGGTGTAGAGGAAGTAAGATTGGTCTTTGCCTGTATCTTTGGCTTTAAGCAGGTGATAGCCATCATCTGATTTCTCAATCCTGGCATAATGACCTGTAGCCAAGTAATCAGCCCCCATAGAAAGGGCTTTATAGAGAAGGAAGCCAGACTTTATATGCTGATTACAGATGACACAAGGATTAGGAGTTCGCCCTTGTTTGTACTCCTGACAGAAAGAGTTAACTACGTAGAGTTCAAATTCTCTTTCCAAGTCTACTACGTAGAAGGGAATGTTTAGAGTGCTGCAGATACTCTCAGCTTGATGTGCTTGACGTTCGGAGCGAGAAGAATCCCAGAGACATGCATGTAGCCCTACGACTTCGTGGCCAGCCTCTTTGAGCAGCAAGGCAGCCACAGAGGAATCCATTCCTCCGCTCAAAGCTACAGCAACTTTTCCCTTAGTCATATTCCTAGATTCTTCGCTTCGCTCAGAATGACAGGTTAGGTAGTAGTTGGCTCACCTTTTCCCAGATGATATGGCTAATTCTCGCTTTGGGTAATGAAGCATCTATTACCAACCAGCGATCAGGGTCAGCCGCCGCCGCTTTGAGGTATCCTTCCCTCACCCGACAATGGAACGATAATTCCTCCAGCTCAAAGGGGTCTTTTAAATTTTGCTTTCTGGCTAGTCCTTCTTCAGACAACAGGTCTAAGAGAACAACAATGTCTGGCTTTAAATTTTGTGTTGCCAGGCTATTAACCATCTCTATTATATTTAAACTAAGCCCCCGCCCATAGCCTTGATAGGCAAGGGTAGAATAGCCAAAGCGGTCGCAGATGACTGTCTTGCCTTCTTTTAGAGCAGGGCAAATTACTTCGGTTATCAATTGGGCACGGGAAGCGGCAAAAAGGAGCAATTCAGCTTCAGGCGAAATAGGCCTCTCTCGTTTCCGCTTAAGAGACTTCCTTATCTCGGCACCTAGAATTGTGCCTCCAGGCTCATGCGTTATTATGGCAGGGATATTTCGTTGGCGCAGGTTTTTCCATAGAACTCTGGCCTGGGTGCTTTTGCCGCAGCCTTCACCACCTTCAAACGTGATAAACAGTCCCAATAGATTATCTAGAGCCTCCTGCTGTAATGCTATCTTCCTTCGTTCCTCTGGGTACGGTTATCAAAGTCAAGGTTGTGCTGCTCAGCTAAGAGATGCTGCAAATGGTGGACATAGGAAGAGTGAGAAGAGACAGGATAAACGGTATCCAGACACCGTCTCATTTGAGCAGCATCATTGCTCTTAAGGACATAAATGGGTATACCAAGTGCTTCAGCATCTCTTATCCTCTGTGGCTTGCGGCGGTAATAGCTTCGTGTGGTGAGGAAAAGATCAGCCTGCCCAAAATCGGCAGCAAATTCCAACTTTTGTTGCCCTTGCCTGGCAACTTGTTCCAGTCGGGAGCGGTTGATGCCAAAGAGGTAGAATCGCAAAGATTGCTTCTCCAGTTCCTTCACCTCATTCAGGACAAGTTTTTGATTGCTTCCTAACATCGAAGGAGCGATTATCTCCTCCCTCTTTATCTCCCCTTGCTCATCCATCGAACGAAGCTCGGCTTGAACAGGTTGTTGATGCAAGACAGCATCCACAGCATCAATCACATTAGGGTGAACGGTCACCTTATAATAGCCCATGATTTCAACTACCACGTCAAAGGTAGGTGGTGCCTTACGTTCTAGGATAGATTTCTGTGTGTGTCGACGCCTAGCTTCCTCATCACCCAGGGTAACTGTCTGAATGCCACCAACGAGGTCTGACAAGGTAGGGTTCATTATTAAGTTTTCCAAAGTGTTTCCATGAGCTGTGCCTATCAATTGCACCCCGCGCTCGGCAATAGTTCGGGCAGCTTGGGCTTCAAGCTCAGTGCCTATCTCATCGATAATAATTACCTCGGGCATGTGGTTTTCCACCGCTTCAATCATCACGGCATGTTGCATGGCTGGAGTAGCCACCTGCATTCGTCGCGCGTGCCCGATAGCAGGATGAGGAATATCACCGTCTCCAGCAATTTCATTGGAGGTATCAATGACAATAACGCGCTTTTTAGAATCATCAGCCAGTACTCGAGCCACCTCCCGTAACATAGTTGTCTTACCTACACCTGGCCGCCCCAGCAGCAAGACACTCTTGCCCGATTCAACGAGATCCTGGATCATCTTCACCGTGCCGAACACAGCTCTACCTACACGGCAAGTCAAACCAATTATACGTCCATTCCTATTCCGTATGGCTGAGATGCGGTGAAGAGTACGCTCAATCCCAGCACGATTGTCCCCAGTGAACTCACCAACACGCGACACTATGTAGTCGATATCAGCACGGTCAACTTCTTTAGAATCGAGAATTAACTCTCGAAGAGGGAAACGAACTTCGGGGGGACGTCCTAAGTCTAGGATTACTTCCAGCAGTTCACTACGATCAGATTGCTGATAGACTGGCTCGCGAATGTGCGAGGGCAAAACATCAAGCAAGGCATCCAATTCAGCAGCAATTATTTTCGGCAAACGTATCTTTACCAGCCCCTAGTAGCTAACAGCTCTTGCTGAGGTATAGCTTTTATATCCAGACCGGGCATAGCTACTCCCAAGCCTTTAGACACCTCAGCAAGAATAGCCGGGTCTTGATAATGAGTGGTGGCTTTGACAATAGCTTGTGCTCTGGCTGGTGGGTCACTTGACTTAAAAACGCCTGAGCCGACAAAAACCCCGTCAGCGCCCAGTTGCATCATCAACGCAGCATCAGCCGGTGTAGCCACGCCACCAGCAGCAAAGTTCACCACAGGCGACTTTCCCGTGCTATGCACTTCCAATACCAACTCAAGAGGAGCACCAATGGCTTTTGACTCTGCCACCAGCTCCTCCTCAGGCAAAGCTTGGAGCTTTCGAATTCCACCTTGAACTGCTCGCATATGCCTTACAGCTTCAACAATATTTCCTGTACCAGCTTCGCCCTTTGTCCTTATCATGGCTGCCCCCTCAGCAATGCGGCGCAGCGCTTCACCCAAGTCACGGCAGCCACAGACGAAGGGAACCTTGAAATCATGCTTCCAAACATGGTGGCTTTCATCGGCAGGAGTGAGCACTTCGGATTCGTCAATAAAGTCAACGCCCAGCGCCTCCAGCAGTTGCGCTTCAACAAAGTGTCCAATGCGGCATTTTGCCATCACCGGTATGCTCACTGTATCCATTATAGCCAAGATTATAGACGGGTCAGCCATGCGAGCCACCCCACCAGCGGCACGAATATCTGCCGGTACACGCTCTAATGCCATGACGGCGCAGGCACCAGCATCTTGGGCAATCTTAGCTTGCTCTGGGTTGACCACATCCATAATCACACCACCCTTCAACATCTGAGCCAATCCAGCTTTAGCTTTCCAAGTGCCTTTGTCCATAGCAACTACCATTATAAGACAGATATTAAGGAAAATCAAAAAGTAACAAGAATTAGGTGCTTTTTCTTACTTCCTCGATTTCCTTCTCTACTTCTCTTAGCTCTTCTTCTAAATTCTTTTTATAGTCCTCAAGCATGCCAAGGTATTCCTCTTTGCTCGGAAAAGGTCTTGCCCCGTGAAAATAGAAACCAAAAGGGGGAAGCCCGAAATAGAATCTCCAAGATCCTCTACGCCACATCTTTATTTACCTCCTCTCTGCTAGACAAACTCAAGCAAGCACTCCCAGTAGGCAACCATGATTATCTTGCCTGAGAGAAATGCTGCCCGATTTCTATCTATTATATTCGTAGAATCCCTTTCCTGTCTTGCGCCCGAGCCAACCAGCGACAAGCATCTTCCTCATCAAAGTTGGTGGAGCATACTGTGGGTCTTTAGTTTCCTCATACATAGCCCGGGCTACCATGTAGACAACATCTATGCCATTAAAGTCGCATAAGGCTAGCGGACCTATAGGGTAATTCAAACCCAGCTTCATAGAGTTGTCGATATCCTCTGTGGTAGCAATACCAGCTTCTAGCATACGCACGGCATTAAGTTGCCAAGGTATCAGTAACCGGTTGAAAATAAAGCCTGGAGTATCCTTGGCAACGATTACGGTCTTTCCCAGTGACTCACCAAATCGCTTGCCGATCTCAAGGGTATCATCGCTGGTAGCGATAGTTTTAACGATTTCTAGCAATCTATTAACAGGCACCGGAGAGCAGAAGTGCATTCCCAGTACCTTATCAGGTTTACTGGTTACCATAGCGAAATCGATGATAGATAAACAAGAGGTATTGGTAGCCAGGATAGCACGCCTCGGGCAGATTTTATTTAGCTCGGCAAATACCTTTTTCTTTAAATCCATATCCTCAGGAACAGCTTCTATTATTAAATCACAGTCACTGAAGTCCTTAATATTGGTAGTGCCTCTGATGCGGCCAAGTGCAGAGTCCTTATCCTGCTGAGATAACCTACCCTTTTCCACACCTCTAGTCAAATAGTAATCAATTGATGCCATTCCTTTATTCAGCAGCTCGTCATTTGTTTCCGAGACCACCACTTGGTAGCCCGATTGAGCACAAACTTGAACTATGCCAGAACCCATAAATCCACAACCAACGACGCCTACCTTCTTAATTTCCACGGTGCACAGACCTCCTTTCTGTTTTCTCCCTGCACTTCTTGCTTAAGGAAGCCCGAAGTACCCCAAAGACGCTCCACGCCACATGCTTCTTCTAAATCGGACGTCTTTTTGGTATGCCAGGGCGACGAGGATATTTCTCAGGCGTGGGACATATCTTATCAATAATTACTAAGTAGCGCTCATCACTAAGTTCCTCCAGTTCTATTTCCTTTACTCGATTTAGTTTGCCCCCTAAAACATTGATCGCCTTGCCCGCCCCATCTACTTCTCGGCTAATTTCACCTTTCTTTTGGGCGACAAATTTTCCGCCAATTTGACAAAAGGGCAGGGCTAGTTCCACTACTGTAGGCAATGAGGCTACAGCGCGAGAAACGACCAGATCAAATTGTTGACGATATAACGGCAAGTGAGCTATCTCCTCAGCTCTGCCAGTTACTATCTCCACGTTGCTTAGCTCCAGTTTCTCTGCGATGTGGTAAAGGAAAGCCGCCTTCTTAGCCGTGGAATCAAGGAGTACCAATCTCGATTGGACGAGAAGGATTTTGAGTGGCAGACCAGGAAAACCAGCACCTGTGCCTATGTCGATGATACTCAGACCTGGCTTATTCATATCCTCTTTAGCCAGAGCCAAAGTTACAGTAATAGAATCAAGGAAATGCTTTGTCTGAACTGCCTCATAATCTGTTATGGCGGTGAGATTAACTCTTTTATTCCATTCCAGTAGCTCCTGATAGTAAAGCTCAAACTGCTTTACTTGCGCAGAGCCAAGCTCCAGCCCCATATCACTCAACCCTTGGGTAAGCTTTTTCACCTCTTGGTA
>JREQ01006165.1_pt1 | contig 11087 bp, 16 predicted proteins | sample 210151 | NCBI WGS metagenome assembly JREQ01 (sample SAMN03019617, study PRJNA260268) | marine sediment metagenome | biome: Marine; feature: Sediment; material: Clay; isolation source: clay from marine sediments 31 meters below sea floor depth collected from... | place: New Zealand: Canterbury... | reverse complement strand
TATGGAGGAACAGCTTACCCGGGAGCAAACCCTTATGCTCCACAGATGACTCGAGAGCAGGAGCTTGATTTCCTGAGAAACCAGGCTGAGGCAATAAAGGGGCAGTTGGAACAAATTGATGCTAGGATAAGGGAGCTGGAGACTGAAGAATAAGAAGGGAGTATATCATGAAAATCGCCATTTCAGCGGCTGGCCCTGGCTTAGATGCTGAGGTAGATCCTCGCTTTGGTCGTTGCCAATACTTTGTTATTGTTGACCCACAAACCATGCAGTATGAGGCGTTGGAGAATCCTAATATTCAAGCTGCTGGTGGTGCAGGTATTAGCACAGCTCAAATGATTGCCAACAAAGGAGTGCAAGTAGTTCTCACCGGCAATTGTGGGCCAAATGCTTACCAGACATTATCCGCCGCAGGTCTTCAAGTGATCACCGGCGTCGCCGGCAGAATAAGAGACGCTGTTGAAGCCTACAAAGCAGGCAGGCTTCAACCAAGTGCCCAGCCTAGTGTGAGTGCTCACTACGGCATGGGAATGGGAATAGGTAGAAGTATGGGTATGGGCAGAGGTATGGGAATGGGCCGTGGCATGGGTATGGGCGCGGGGATGATGCCTATGGCAGGACCAGCACCTCAAGCCATGAGTCCGGAGCAGGAAGTAGAAATGCTTAAAAGCCAAGCACAGACACTGGGACAGCAATTAAGCGAGATCCAGCGCCGCCTTGAGGAGCTAGGGAAGGGGAAGTAAGGAGGTATAGCACCCAAGCCTTCAGGAATAAGTTGCCCTACTTGCAGCTCGGGAGTCTGTGGACTCTCGACAATGGAATAAATCCACAAGGAGGGCTTTATGGCGACCTGGAAATACTCGGGTAAGGAACTAAGTCAGGAGGAAATCGCCCTGGGGCAGGCCCAAGTGGAAATTGCATTTGCCCCAGTTGTGGGACAAGGGTTCCGCATGAAGTGGGTGTTCCCTGCTACAACTTAAGTTGCCCTAAGTGCGGCGCAAAGATGATTAGAGAATGATAATTTCTGTTGCCAGTGGCAAAGGCGGCACGGGAAAGACGCTGGTAGCTACCAGCTTAGCTCTTTCCCTTAAGGGTAAGGGCAAAGTGCAGTTACTGGATTGCGATGTAGAGGAACCTAATGCCCATATTTTTCTCCGTTCAACTACGAACCAAAGCCGACCTTTATCCATCCCTGTCCCCAAGGTAGACGAGACAAAATGCACCTATTGTGGCAAGTGCGCTGAGGTATGCGCCTATAATGCTATTGCGGTAATCAAGCAAAAGGTGCTTGTTTTCCCTGAGCTATGCCATGGCTGTGGGGCGTGCTCTTATCTATGCCCTGAGTCCGCTATTTCCGAAGAAGGGAGAGAAATAGGAGTAGTGGAAACGGGCAGCCTGGAAAATATCGAGTTTATTCAAGGGAGGCTTGCTATTGGCGAAACAATGGCTCCACCTATAATTAGAGAAGTGAAGAGGCACATTGACTCTACCAAAGAGGTCATCATTGATGTCTCCCCAGGCACTTCTTGTCCGGTAATAGAAGCAGTTAAAGATAGTGATTTCTGTCTCCTTGTGACTGAGCCCACACCTTTTGGCTTGAATGACCTTGCACTGGCGGTCGAAGTAACGAGGAAATTGGGAATTTCATGCGGAGTAGTAATCAATCGTGTTGGGGTAGGGGATGAGAAAGTTGAGAGTTACTGCCATGAGCAAGGAATACCGATTTTGCTCAAAATTCCCCTTGCCAGAGATATTGCTACGCTTTACTCGAAAGGGATTCCTTTGATAGAAGGAAAACCTGAATGGCACAATACCTTCCTTAAACTCTTCCAACATATCAAAGAAATAGTCACAGCTAATCAGGTGATGAAGCCCACAGATTGGCAGGAAGTTGCCATAGATGGTGAAACACACGTCAAAAGGATAAAAGACCTGTATCAAGAGCTTGGATTTGAAGTTCGCCTTGAAGAAGTTAAACCAGAGGAAGCGGAGCAATGCACTAAATGCTACCAGGAAAGAGGTGAGAAAATCTACCGAATATATATGCGACGCAAGAGGGAAGCTAGCAAGTAGATGAAAGAAGTCGTAATCCTTAGTGGCAAGGGAGGCACGGGAAAGACGAGTCTGGCAGCTTCCTTTGCTGCTTTAGCTAAAAGCAAGGTATTGATTGATTGTGATGTGGATGCTGCCGACCTTCACCTTCTCCTCGAACCACAAATTAAAGAGGAAAACGAGTTCTGGAGTGGGCAAGTTGCCTTTATTGATAAAGAAAAATGCACTGAATGTGGACTTTGCCAGGAAGTGTGCCGCTTTGGGGCGATAAAGGATTATGTAGTTGATAAGATTTCCTGTGAAGGTTGTGGGCTATGTTGTCAAATTTGCCCTGTTGATGCTATCACCATGCAGCCTTGCATGGCTGGGCATTGGTTTATTTCTGACACACGCTATGGCACTCTCGTCCACGCTAGACTGGGAATCGCTGAGGAAAACTCCGGCAAGTTAGTAACCCTAGTTCGGAACAATGCTAAATTCATAGCTGAGAAACAAAATCTTGATTACATTATCAGCGATGGTCCGCCTGGGATTGGCTGTCCAGCTATTGCTTCTCTATCCGGAGCAAATTTAGCGCTCTTGGTAACCGAGCCCACATTATCAGGAATCCATGACTTGGAGCGAGTTGCTGCTCTCTGCCACCATTTTGGCATTTCTCCTCTTGTATGTATAAATAAATATGACATTAATGAGGAAAATACTCACCAGATCCAAAGTTATTGCTCTAAGCAAGGAATAGACGTAATCGCTAGAATTTCCTTTGACAAGGTAGTTACCGAGGCTCTGGTTCAAGGCCTACCTGTAGTGGAATATTGCCATAATTCGGTGACTAAGGAGATTGAGAAATTGTGGCGGTTCATTTTGAGAACACTGACTAGCTAAGTGGGTAATAAGCTAATCTTGGAGGTTATAATGGCTATGGTGTTGATGCTTTCAGCCTGTACTCAGGCTGAGCTAAGCCCAGGTGAGGGCAAAGCTAGACCAGTTGGTGAAGTTGTTGTTACCATTGTTTATGACAATAACCCGTATGATGCTAGGCTAGCTACGGCTTGGGGCTTTTCTTGCCTAATCAAGCTATCACAAAAAGTTATCTTGTTTGATACTGGAGGTGATGGCTCAATTTTGCTTAGCAATATGGCAAAGCTGGGCATTAACCCCCAAAACATAGATGTGGTAGTGCTATCACATATACATGGTGATCATGTGGGCGGGCTGGCTAAATTCCTGGAGCAGAACAATCAAGTGACAGCTTATATGCCAGCATCCTTTCCTAATCAAATGAAACAAGAGGTCAAGTTAAAAGGAGCGAAAGTTGAGGAGGTACACAAAGCCAAAGAGCTTTTTGAGGGTGTATTTACCACCGGTGAACTCAATGGTGGCATAAAGGAACAATCTTTACTCGTCAGAACGTCTAAAGGTCTGATGATAATAACTGGCTGCGCCCATCCAGGAGTGGTAAACATAGTCGAAAGAGCCAAAGAGATAGCCAGAGACAAGGTATATTTGCTTATGGGTGGTTTTCACCTCCTTAGAACTTCACCATCACAAATTAATTACATTGCACAAAGCTTACACCAACTTGGAGTAGAAAAAGTGGCGCCATGTCATTGCAGTGGCGAGGAAGCCAGGAGCTTATTTAAAGATTACTTCAGTGAAAACTATATTGAATCTGGAGTGGGCAAGCAAATAGCAATTCAATAGGGTAGCTTTCATGTCCATAAAAGAAAATATCTCAGAAATACTAAGAGAATTGCTCGAAAGGATCGAGCTGAATGCCCTGTAATAAAACTATAATTATGGTGAAGGAGGAAAAACAGTGCCAATTTATGAATATAAATGTTTAGACTGTGGCGAAATCTCAGAAGTATTCCTTCGCAGTCCTAATTGCGAAAGTACTAAATGCCCAAACTGCGGCAGTAAAAATCTGGAGAGACTTTTGTCGGCTTCCTACGCTATAAGGATGAGCAGCTCCGTGCCAGGCAGAACTTGCTGTGGCAGAACAGAGCGCTGCGAGACACCTCCTTGCTCCACTGAGGGGGTTTGCCGCAGAGATTAAGTGGAGAGTAGCTACAGCGCCAAAGGAGGACAAAATGTTGAGGTATGCAGTGCCTATAGCAGATAACAAAGTGGCAATGCATTTTGGCCATTGCAGCCATTTTGCTTTGTTTGATGTGGATGAGACGAGAAATGTGATTATAAGAAAGGAGATAGTAGCTTCACCGGGACATCAACCTGGACTCCTTCCTGCCTGGCTTGCTGAGGAAGGAGTTTCTGTTGTTATAGCTAGCGGCATGGGCTCCAGAGCTCAAAGCCTTTTTCGAGAGAATCGCATTGAGATTGTTATTAATGCTTTGGAAGATGACCCTGAGAAAGCTGTTTGGGATTATATAAGAGGCATATTGGCAACAGGCGAAAATATCTGTGACCATTAGACTGAAAGGAGGGTATTAATGAGCTTAGAGGCAGAAGAACAGATCCGACGTAAGTTGCAACAAGTGCCTGTCCCTGGAGCAATGCGTAGCTTGGGGCAAATGAACTTGGTTCGAAGCATTGAAGTTAAGGACGGCAAAGCAAAAATCGTCCTGGCTTCGACTGCTATCCCCAGCCAGTATCATAGTTGGCTCAAGGACAAAGTAGCCAGAACAGCTAACGAGCTTCCTGAGGTGGCAGAAGCCGTTGTTGAGCTTACAGAAATAAAGCCTAAAGAGCTTAACCAAATTCAACATACAATAGCAGTGATGAGTGGCAAAGGAGGGGTAGGTAAATCCCTGATAGCTAGCTTGTTAGCTAGTTCTTTTGCCCGAGAAGGTAAGGACGTTGGCATACTTGATGCTGACATCACCGGTTCCAGCATTCCTAAAATGTTTGGTTTAAATGTTCACCCTACTGGTAGCGAGACAGGCATTTTGCCCATACTATCACGGTCAGGAATCGAGGTTATGTCTATGAACCTTCTATTGCCCAGTGAAGATGAAGCTGTTATCTGGCGAGGTCCTCTCATGTCCCGAGCCATCACCCAGTTCTGGGAGGAGGTGCTTTGGGGCAAACTTGATTATCTCATAATAGACTTGCCACCCGGCACTGGAGATGCCCCATTAACAGTAATGCAAACAGTACCACTCTCCGGGGTAATTGACGTTTTTACCCCTCAGGATTTAACCACAATGGTAGTAAGGAAAGCAGTGAAAATGGCGAGGAAAATGAATGTTCGCGTGCTGGGTGTGATAGAAAATATGAGCTATTTGTTGTTATCGGAAACAGGAAAGAAACTGGAAATTTTTGGCCATAGCAAAGGAGAAAAGATGGCTAAAACTTCTGAAGCTCCGCTCTTAGGGCGATTGCCCATCGACCCAGAGTTAGCCAGGCTATGTGATCAAGGCGAAATTGAGAAGTATAGTTCAGATGCCATATCTGAAATCTTTGCTAGCTTAGTTGCTGTTCTGAATGAGAGAAGGTGAAGGGTAGCTATATATTGCTAGTTGAGCTTGCTACTGAGAAGAATGTCCTCATAGGTAAGCTTGGCTATCTCTTCTTTCCTAAAGCTTTTTATGCCTATGTTGGTTCAGCTATGAATGGGCTTGAGGCAAGGTTAGCTCGACATCTACGGAAGGAGAAAGGGCTTCATTGGCACATTGATTACCTATTGAAAGAAGCCAAGCTTTTGGAGATAATCTTGTGCCCCAGTGAGCAAAGAACAGAATGTTTCCTAGCCCGGGCATTAGCTAAGGAATTCCCATCCATTCCTGGCTTCGGCTCGAGCGACTGCAAATGCCAGAGCCACCTTTATCTTGCAAATGAGAAAGACAGGCTAAAGGCAAAGGTCACAGAGACGATTAACAAAGCAAACATCGCCTATAAAATCCTTCCTAAAAGGGAAAGTGAGCACTGTGGCAAGTTTTGATGATTCCTTCAAAGAATTAGAGAAATCTGTTACGGAGGATATGCGGAGGCTCTACGCCGAGAAGGTGATCGGCCATTTTCTCAACCCAAGAAATTTGGACCAGATCCAAGCTCCTGATGGATTTGCGAGAGTAACTGGCCCTTGTGGGGATACCATGGAGATATATCTCAGGGTAAATAATGGGAGGATTATAAATGCCACCTTCTGGACTGATGGTTGTGGCCCCAGTATCGCCTCTGGCAGCATGGTTACTGAGCTAGTCAAAGGAAAGAGCATTGGCGAGGCTCAAAAAATCACCCCTGATGATATTCTAAGTGCTCTGGGAGGACTCCCTGAGGAGAGCCTTCACTGCGCCCTCCTGGCGGCAAACACGCTTAGGGAGGCAATCAGAGACTACCTGGCTTTCAAGAACGAACCGTGGAAAAGAGCTTATAGAACTTACTAATTAGTATAATGAATTCCATCATCTATGGCCCGGTATCTTCATGGAGGTTAGGGAGGTCGCTTGGCATTGATCTTCTGCCCGCCGTAAATAAAACCTGTTCTTTCGACTGCCTCTACTGCCAATTGGGGAGAACTACCAACCCCACTACTGAGCGAGAGGAATTTGTTCCCATTGCTAGATTAGCCGAGGAACTGAAGGGAGTAAGAGGCATAACTGCTGATTATGTTACTTTCTCTGGGACAGGCGAGCCTACTTTAGCTGGCAATTTAGGGCAAGCCATCAAAGTGGCGAAATCAATTTTGCCTCTCCCTATAGCAGTCTTGACTAACTCTTCCTTGATGCCTCGTGAAGATGTACGTAATGATCTTGCCAAGGCAGACGTGGTGGTAGCTAAACTAGATGCCCATAACCAAGAGCTGTTCGAACAGGTAAATAGGCCTGTGGCTGACCTTACGCTTAGCGATATAATTGAGGGTATTAAGCTCTTCAAAAGCAAATTCGCTGGCAAGCTATGCCTTCAGGTAATGTTCATTGAAGAGAATGAATTTTTTGCCAGGGAAATAGCACAAATAGCAAGTTATCTGCTTCCTGATGAAGTGCAACTCAATACTCCTTTACGTCCTTGCGCTGTTAAGCCTCTAACACCATCGCAAATGGCCTCTATCAAGGCTGACTTTGCTAGCTTTATTTGCCCCGTGGTTACAGTTTACGAAGCACCAAAACCTGAAGTTAAACCGGTGAATTTGCGGGAAACCCTGCGGCGAAGGCCAAAGCTCTAATGAAGAGCATTTTAGAGATAAATAAGGAACTTTGCTTAGGCTGTGGCTTATGTATCCAAGTTTGCCCTCAAGGAGCAATCAACCTCATTTGGGACAAAGCAGAGATAGATACAAAAAGATGCAATTCCTGCTATCAATGTCTTAATATTTGCCCTCAAGGAGCAATTTTTGAAATGACTATAATCTCGCCTGCAGAGCTAAGAACCACGGTCTCCGACTTAAGACAGCAGACAGATGCTATAATTCGAAGAATTGATAGCTTAGTTAGCAGAGATTAGGCGATTATGGAAGAGCAACATAGCTTGAAATTGAAGCCCATAGGGACAATCCATTCTCTCTATAAAAGTAGGGAGGAGGCGCCACACCAAGGCTGCGAGCGAGACGAAATCTGCCAGGTAGAGCTGTTTAAAGAGTTTGAGGAGGGTTTAAAGGATATAGAGGGATTTTCCCACATTATCTTAATATATTACTGTCACAAATCCCAAGGATATCATCTGCTTGTTAAAACGCCCTGGGATGTAAAGTCGCACGGACTTTTCGCTACCAGGTCGCCAAACAGACCGTGTCCATTAGGCTTATCTGTGGTAGAGCTGGTAGCTAGAGAAAAGAACATCCTCAAAGTAAAAGGATTGGATGCCATAGATGGCACTCCTCTTCTAGACATCAAGCCATACATTCCCTCTATAGATGAAAAAGTCCAGGTTGAAATTGGTTGGCTTAAAGATAAGCTGAGGAAGGAGGGAACTTGACAGCAACATATATTTCCATATTACTGGCTACTGGCGCCGGCGCTGGTTTTGCCAGCGGGCTGCTTGGTGTTGGCGGTGGCTTTATCATGGTCCCGGTTATGTATTCGGTAATTGGAGCCATGGGTTTTCCAGATATTGCTATGAAAGTAGCCTTAGGCACAAGTTTGCTGGTAATTTTGCCCACAGCTATGAGCGGCGCATGGAGACACAACAAGAAAAAGGCAGTTCGGTGGAAGACAGCGTTAGTCTTGGGACTGTGTGGCTTAGGTGGAGGTCTAGCTGGATCTACCTTGGCTACTCACCTGGCAGAGCGAGCGCTAAAGACAGGCTTTGGAGGCTTAGTCCTAGCTATGGCCATATGGATGGGCTTGGGAATGATGCCAAAGCTGGCAAAACAAAGGACAGAGCCGAAAGATAATCCCCGGCTATTGCCAGCTCTGGGCTTCCCCATAGGTATGGTAAGCGGACTTACAGGCCTCGGTGGCGGGGCACTGATAGTTCCAGCGCTAGTATTGACACTCAATTTTCCTATGCACCTGGCCATAGGAACATCTGTAACCGCAATAATACTTACCAGTCTAGGTGGCATCATAGGATATATCATACACGGTATCGGAGTGTCTGGCCTTCTTCCCTATTCAATAGGCTATATAAATCTACCCATATGGCTATGTTTGGCCGGTATGAGCGTGCCTCTGGCACAACTTGGCGCTAAGACTGCGCATGCTTTACCAGCTAAGCAACTAAGATATATATTTATTGCCCTCATGGTTTATATCGGACTGAGGATGATTGGTGTATTCAGCTGGCTGGGATTGCCTATTTAACACAGCACCCTACTAAGCTGGCAATACCTTCATTTCATCTCCCACTTCCATGCCAAGAAAGTCACAGGCACTCCCATCTCTCAGCGAAATTTCTAGATAACCACTGCTGCCCACACTGGCCATCAATCCCTCTCCCTGTTCATAATAATGAGCTATTCCTTGAATACATTGCCCCGCTACCTCAATAATAACATCCCCACCTGACAAATCAGTGCTTTTAATGTCGGTGATCAGATTGCCAAAATGGTCAATATATAAAATATGGCCCACTAAGTTACCTTGTGAGTCAAAGTATGGCTTTGGAGTAGGGAAAACATAAAGAGAGGTAATCTTTTCCCCAAATTCATAAAGTGATATACCCAAGGAGAGGCCAGCAGCAACTGGAGCAAAAATGTCTCTCCCATGAAAGGTGGGACTGACTGGATGCCGCCAAAAACGGGGGTCAGTGATGGCCACGGCTTCAAGCCCAGTTTTGAACTTCGCTTCCTCAAGGCTTTGAGAACACTGGCTCAAGGCGCCTTCATTGAGGGAGAACTCATTAATTACATAGCTGAGGATGCCATTATCGGGAGCAACGAACAAAGCCGAAGCCGTTTTCAAAATTATCCCCCGACGCTCACCACCTACGCCGGGATCAACGATAGCCATATGAACAGTTCGCTTAGGGAAATAGCGATAAGCGATATTGACAACGAAAGCAGCTTGGAGAATGTTCTGCGGCTCGATAGAATGAGTTATATCAACAATGTTAACTTCGGGGTTAATGCTCAGGATGACGCCTTTCATAATAGCAACATAGGCATCATTGGAGCCAAAATCGGTGGTTAGCGTTATTATGGAATTCATCCCCGCTTACTAAGCAGACATAACCATTAACACTGCCAAGATGACAAAAATGATAGCTAGGACAATGGTGAGCTTAAACAAGGTTTTTTCTACCCCCCGCCTGGTCCGATAAACAGAATCGGGCTGACCAAAGATTCCTCCTAAACCTCCACCATGGAGTTGAAATAAGATAGTAGCAATTAGAGCTACAGCTATTAATATTTGAGCAATAACAAGATAAGTAGGCAATTTATTTCCCTCCTAACTCCTCGATAAGAATTTCCCTCGCCAAAGAGGGATTGGCTCTCCCTCTTGTAGCTCTCATTACCTGTCCGGTAATGAAGGTCAAGGCTTGCTGCTTGCCAGCCTTATAATCTGACACTGCTTTAGTATTATTAGCTATTACCTTCTTCACCGCCTCCCTTATCTCAACAGCATCGCTGATTTGGCTGAGCTTCTTTTCCGCCACAACAGTGCTAGCCCTCTTACCACTATAAAACATTTCTTCAAACACTGTCTTGGCAGTTGGTCCACTAATAGTTCCCTTATCCACCAGGCTGAGCATTTCTGCTAGGTGTTCAGGAATTATCTTTGTGTTTTCAATTTCAGTATTAGTGGCATTTAGTAGTCGGCTAAAGTCTCCTAAAAGCCAGTTGCTTGCCAGCTTTGCCTTGCTGGGATGCATTAATTTGAGGCAATTTTCAAAATAATCAGCCATTGCTTTGGAACTGGTCAAGATATTAGCATCATATAAGGGCAAACCATACTGAGTCATAAAGCGTTCTCTTCTAGCTTCAGGTAACTCGGGTAGCTTCACTCTGATTTCTTTTATCCACTCTCTATTAAAAACCAGCGGGGGCAAATCAGGCTCAGGGAAATATCGGTAGTCATCAGCATATTCTTTACTCCTTTGACTTACCGTTATGCCTCTCTCCTGTACCCAACCTCTTGTCTCTTGTACGAGCTTACCACCTTCTTCGAGCACCCCCCTCTGACGCCTGGCTTCGTATTCCATAGCCTGATAAACCGCTTTGAAGCTATTCATATTCTTGACCTCTATTCTAGAAAGCAACTCTTTGCTGCCCCAGGGACGGATACTTATGTTAGCATCACATCTGAAGCTGCCTTCTTCCATATTGCCCGTGGACACCCCCAGATAACGAAGGATAGCGCGTAACTTAACAAGGTAATCCCGAGCCTCTTCAGGGGAGCTAATTTCGGGCTCGCTAACAACCTCCATTAATGGCACCCCTGAGCGATTGGCGTCTATCAAACTGTAGTCTGCCCTATGCCATAACTTAGCCACATCTTCCTCGAGATGCACGTCGGCGATACTGATTCTTTTTTTAGTCCCATTGCTATCAATGGTTAGCCAGCCTTCTCTTCCTATGGGGGCACAATGTTGGGAAATCTGGTAGCCCTTCAATGTGTCAGGATAGAAATAGTTCTTACGGTCAAATCTGCCGTATTCAGGAATGGTGCAGTGTAAGGCCAGGGCAGTCATCACCG
>JREQ01002500.1_pt1 | contig 11101 bp, 6 predicted proteins | sample 210151 | NCBI WGS metagenome assembly JREQ01 (sample SAMN03019617, study PRJNA260268) | marine sediment metagenome | biome: Marine; feature: Sediment; material: Clay; isolation source: clay from marine sediments 31 meters below sea floor depth collected from... | place: New Zealand: Canterbury Basin... | reverse complement strand
CAACTGCGAAACCTGCGGCGTTATCAATGGAAATCACTCTATGAAAAACTGTAAAGAGAGGGTAATAAACTTTGAGGATTTTCCCTCTATTTATGTTATGTTGAGTAGTAAGATGTAAATTAGAGCAGTTTAGAGAACGATTAATTTAGCGAGCAGAGTTTCCGCATGTTAGAGCAAGATTAATTCAAAGGGAGTATTGATGCGCGCGTAGTGCCTAACAATTAGTTGGGCTGCCGGCTTTTCTGGTTTTGCGCGGCCGAAGACCGCACTACCGCCGGAAACGGAGCGCAGTTTAACTTCTGAGTTCGGAACGGGTTCAGGTGGATCCCGCGCCCTATGGCCGGCAACCCGAAATATCACGCTTTTTGGGTGAATATAAACATGACGGTGAAAATTTTCTTCGAGTTTCAAGCAATTTCAGCCTATCTGTCTTGTGTTACCAAGGAAAAATTTTATTGTGGCACAACAAAGTTGAGGAGTTTTCTTTGTGGTTCTGGAAAGCCTTATGTTTATCCTTAAACTTTAACTTCTGAAGCCGCATAGTTTCACTGCACATCTGGAGGATATGGCTTGAAAACTTTTCCAGAAAGCGAGTATCATGTTCCATTCTTTGATGAAAGCGGATATGTTCGAAAGTTGTGTCCAGTCTGTAAGGGATATTTCTGGACTCAGAATTCGGACCAAACAACCTGTGGAGAAGCCACTCCTCATGATTGTGCACCTCTCACGTTCATAAACAATCCGCCAACTCGCAAGCGTTTCAGTCTTGGTGAAATGCGGGAGGCTTTTCTCTCCTTTTTTGAGAAGCATGGTCATGAAAGAATCAAGCCTTACCCAGTTGTTTCCAGATGGAGAGACGACCTCTACCTCACCAGCGCCAGCATTGTAGACTTTCAGCCCTATGTCACGAACGGAGTTGTTCCCCCGCCTGCTAATCCGCTGGTTATCTGTCAACCCTGCATTCGATTAGTTGACATAGACAACGTTGGTCCAACATTTGGACGTCACTTAACGATGTTCGAAATGGGCGGACATCACGCCTTCAATTATCCAGACAAAGAAGTCTACTGGAAAGACCAAACGGTTCGGTATCACCACGAATTCGTCACAAAGGAGTTAGGGGTCAAGTCCGAAGAGGTTATCTACAAAGAAGACGTGTGGTCGGGCGGGGGAAACGCTGGACCCGACCTTGAAACAATTGTTCGGGGACTTGAACTTGACACCTTGGTGTTTATGAAATTTAAGGTTGTTAACGGCGAATTCATCGAGTTGCCCATCAGAACCGTTGACACTGGTTATGGAATCGAAAGATACGCATGGCTATCACAAGGCTCAGTTAGCTGTTTTCACGCGGTGTATGACACGCTTTTAGACGAGATTTTGAAAATGGCTAGAATGACTCAAATCGATGAAAAACTGCTGGCAAGAGTAGCTAAGTTTTCTGGGATAATGAGTTTAGAGAAAACTGCAAACCGTACGGAAGCGCGACAGAAGATTGCTGAACAAGTCGGCATGAGCATTGAAGAATTAAACAAGGCTCTGCTTCCCATCGAAAACGTCTTCGCAATTGTTGACCACACAAAATGCTTAGCCTTTATGCTCGCTGAAGGCGTGGTTCCATCAAACGTCCGTGAAGGGTATTTAGCCAGACTGATGCTACGACGAACCCATCGGCTGCTTAGAACGCTCGGTATAGAGGGAAAACTGCTTGACGTTGTTGACATGCAGATTACGTCTTGGTCCAAAGACTATCCGCACTTAAAAGAGATGCGAGACGAGATACTGGAAATGCTCACTGTGGAGCAACAAAAGTTCAAGCAAACCCTAATGAGAGGAAGCTCTCTTGTTAGGCGAATGGCTCAAGAACTAAAAGTCAAAGGAATAACCCAAATCCCAAAAGACAAGCTGATGCAACTCTACGATTCGCATGGTCTCCCGCCAGAAGTGGTGGCAGAAACAGCCAAAGAAGAGGGCATTACCGTTCACTTGCCCGAAGACTTCTACGGAATGATAGCGAAAAGCCATATTCAAGCACCTATCAGAGAAGCAGAAACTCCCCTCAAGGAACTGGAGCCTAAACTTTCAGGTCTTCCGCCAACAAGAATGCTTTACTACGAGGACCCCTACCTACGCGAATTCAAAGCCCGTGTCCTCCGAGTGCCAAACGACAAGTACGTGGTGCTAGACCAGACAGCCTTCTATCCAGAGGGAGGAGGACAACCCCCAGACCAAGGCTTCTTAAAGTTTAACGGCGGACAAACCGAAGTTGTAGATGTTCAAAAAGTCGGCAACATCGTTGTTCACGTTGTGAAAGACACTGTTCCTCAACAAGGAAGCGCAGTAGCTGGAACCATAAACTGGGAGCGAAGAAACAGCTTAATGAAGCAACACACGGCGACTCATGTTCTCATGGGAGCCGCAAGACGAGTCCTAGGGCAACATGTCTGGCAGGCAGGCACGCAAAAAGACGTAGACAGATCAAGACTCGACTTTTCCCACTTCAGAAGATTAACCCTTGAAGAAATGCACAAAATCGAAGAGCTAGCCAATAAGGCTGTGACACGCAACATTCCAGTTGAAACCTCATGGAAACCCCGAACAGAAGCAGAAAAACAATACGGCTTCCGCCTATACCAAGGCGGAGTTGTCCCCGGCAAAGAAATCCGCGTTGTAAACATCAAAGACTGGGATGTTGAAGCCTGCGGAGGAACCCACGTAAAAAACACGGGCGAAATCGGATTCATAAAAATCCTTCACACAGAGCGCATTCAAGACGGCGTAGAAAGAATCGTCTTCAGCGCTGGTCTCCCAGCCTTAAGAGCAGTTCAGCAAAAAGAAACGTTGCTGTGGAAAATCGCGGAAAAACTGAATGCCCCTCTCGAAAAACTTGAAGCCACCGCCGAGCGTGTTGTTACAGAGTGGAAGCAAACTCGACGGGAAAGAGAGCATCTGATCAAAGAACTCGCGGAGTACAAGGCTAAAGAATACCTAGAAACAGCCAGAGAAGTTCATGGGCTGAAAATGATTATTCATGCGGTTAAAGAAGTTAACGTAGACAACCTGATTCAAATCGCCAGCGAAACAGTTAAAATCGAACCAAAAGCTGTTGTGGTGCTCTGCACATCTAACAAAACTGCGAGAATCGTAGTTATGGCTGGAAAAGAAGCGTTAAGGCGTGGCATAAACTCGCGTCAAATTGGTGATGAAACAGCATCACTGCTTGGCGGAGGAGGAAGCGGCAGACCCGACTTTGCACAAGGAGGCGGAACCAAAACCGACAAAGTGCCAAAAGCCATGCAAAGAGCAGAAGAAATCATAAGAAAACAAACAGAAACAGATTAAAGCTGGTTTCACGCATCTATATGCGGTGCTACAAATGAGGGATCGATACCTCAATAGCTGACACAACATTTAATAGCACATTGCCCAATCCAGAAACCTTTATGGAATTTCTAAAACAGATCGAACGCAAATGGCAGAAAAAATGGGAAGAAGCCAGAATCTTCGAGACCAATCCATATCCAAACAAGCCGAAATATTTTGTCACCGTTGCCTATCCATATCCTAACTCTCCCCAGCATATAGGCCACGGCAGAACCTACACACTAGCCGACGTACATGCACGATACATGCGCATGCGAGGCTACAACGTGCTCTTGCCGATGGCTTTCCACTACACAGGAACACCGGTCTTGGCTATGTCAAAACGTTTAGCCGCCAACGACGAAGACTTGATCGACACATTTGTGCGAATCTACAAGGTGCCTGAAAAGCTGTTGAAAGATTTCTATGAACCCCTCAACATGGCGCGATATTTTCACGAAGAAATCAAGGCTGGAATGAAAGAGATAGGCTATTCCATAGACTGGAGACGAGAATTCACAACCATAGACCCCCAATATAACCGCTTCATCGAATGGCAATTTGAGAAACTACGGCAAAAAGGTTATATTTCTCAAGGAAGCCACCCAGTGGGGTGGTGTCCAAACGAAGGCAACCCTGTGGGGCAACATGACACGCAGGGCGACGTAGAACCAGAAATCGGAGAGTTCACGCTCATCAAATTCCAATACAACGATTGGATTCTGCCCGCTGCCACTCTACGTCCAGAAACGATCTTTGGCGTAACCAACATGTGGTTGAATCCAAAGGTGGAATATGTAAAGGCGAAAGTAGACAACGAACAATGGATAGTTAGCAGTGAAGGTGTTGAAAAGCTACGCTATCTAAACCGAAAAGTCGAAGTTGTCGAAACCTTCATGGGAAGCCAACTGATAGGAAAACACGTTAAGAACCCGGCAACCGACCAAGAAATCCTGATTCTACCAGCCGAATTTGTCGACCCAAAAAACGCAACAGGCGTAGTCATGTCCGTTCCTGGACATGCACCCTACGATTACGTCGCGTTAGAAAACTTGAGCAAGGAAAAGGCACTGCTGAAAGAATTCGGATTAACGCCAGAAATTGTCGTTGCCATAAAACCAATCTCTATAATCGCAGTTTCAGAGTATGGTGAATTCCCGGCAGGCGATGTTGTCCGAAAAATGGGCATTGCAAGTCAGCTGGACCCTAAACTAGAAGATGCAACAAAAGAAGTTTATAGGCACGAATTTCACACGGGCAAGATGAAGCCTGACACTGGCAAGTATGCTGGTCTTGCTGTTGCTGAAGCCAAAGACAAGGTTAAAGAAGACTTAATCGAAGAGGACAAAGCAGAGAGTATGTATGAACTCATGAACAAGCCAGTTTTCTGCAGATGCGGAACCGAATGTGTTGTCAAAATCTTTGAAGACCAATGGTTTATCGATTACCGAAAACCCGAATGGAAAAAACTGGCGCATGGATGGCTTGATAAAATGGGAATCTTTCCAGAAGAATTACGTGCAGAGTTCAACTATGTCATCGACTGGTTACATGAGAAAGCATGCGCCAGAAAGTCTGGACTGGGCACCAAGTTGCCTTGGGACCCGGAATGGATAATTGAGTCACTGTCCGACTCCGTCATTTACATGGCATATTACACGATAGTCCGCAGCCTAAAAGAACACAACATTCGACCAGACCAGTTAACCGACGCCGTTTTCGACTACATATTCCTAGGCATGGGAAAGGTCAACGAAGCGGCAGAAGCAGCAGACTTAGAACCAAGCGTTTTAGAGCAAATGCACAAGGAGTTTTCTTATTTCTATCCCTTAGACAGTCGCCACTCTGGGCGCGACTTGGTTCCTAACCATTTGACCTTCATGATTTTCAATCACATCGCTATCTTTCCAGAAGAACTGTGGCCGTGCCAAATAGCGGTCAACGGCAGCGTGCTAATGGAAGGCAAAAAGATGAGCAAGTCTTACGGTAATATTATTCTTTTGCGAGAAGCCATTGAGATGTTTGGAGCAGACCCCTTAAGACTGGCGGTTTTGGCTACAGCAGAACTGTTGCAAGATGCTGATTTCAGTCCAACCTTGGCAAAATCTATGCGGGACAGGCTGGAACGTCTCTACCGATTTGCGGTTGAAACCACAAAAATGGCATCTAGTGAAACCCGGAAGGTTCCAATGTCAACTACAACTGACAGATGGATGATTAGCCGACTGCAGTATCACATAAGAAGGGCAACCGAAGCCATGGACAAACTCGCCGTGCGCAAGGCAATTCACAACGCCCTATACGAATTAGAACAAGACTTTCAATGGTACCTACGTCGAATAGCTGAAGAAAGAGAAAGCCCCAAAAGGAAAGCAGCGATAGCTAGGGTGTTCAGCGAAGTCTTAGACGCTCAAGTGAGAATGCTTGCTCCAGTAACTCCACATATATGCGAAGAAATATGGGAGAAAATGCGCAGAGAAGGCTTTGTTTCACTGGCCGCTTGGCCAAAACCAGACGAGGCAGAGGTTGACATCTCTGCAGAGGAAAACGAAGCCCTAATACGAAACATGTTAGAAGACACGCTCAACATTTTCAAGGCTACAAGCATCACACCAAAGAAAATATGCTATTACACTACAGCGTCATGGAAGTGGAAAGCGTATCTGAAGGCATTAGAAAAGTCGGTTTCTGCTAAAATTGTCCAAAGCGAACTAATGAGGGAACTGATGAAAGATACTGACATGAAAAAAGTAGCCAAGCATGTTGCAAAATTTGCGGGTCAAATTGTCGATGAAGTCAATCGGATGCCAGATGAGAAAAAGCGTAGACAATTAAAGGTTGGAATCATAGACGAGAATAAAAATTTGAAGGAGACTGAAGCCTTCTTTAAACGGGAGTTTAATGCAGAGATCTGTGTTTACAATGAAGAAGACCCTGATTGCTATGACCCTAAGAAAAGGGCTCATCTGGCCAGACCTTACCGCCCAGCCATCTACATTGAATAAACGCTTACCAGAAAACAGTAAATTAACTCTTTTTTCAGACCAGATTGAATGAAAGAATTATATCTCAGCTGTCCCAAGACTATCGCGTTCATGAAAAGGGGCCCGTGGCGCAGCCTGGATAGCGCGTCGGCCTTCTAAGCGAGACGAGGTAAGCCGAAGATCCGGGGTTCAAATCCCCGCGGGCCCGCTTGTTCCACAGGTCTGTTTATAGTTTCCCTCATTTTTTGTGGGTTTTAATGAAAACTTATAAATCCTCGAAGATAAAATACAATTACTGCTGTTCAAGATTGCTATATTGTTGTATAAATGAGATGGTGTTATGAGTACTCATGCGGAAGACCTTAAATTGCGGTTGATGACAATCGAGCTGCTTCGAACAGCGAAGAAGCAGTACACGTATCGAGAGTTGTCAGGCAAGACGGGCTTACCCGTAACCGTTCTAAGTCGTTACGCTAAGGGTCACGTTTTGCCTAACACTGAACGGGCCCGTCTTTTGTGGCGAACCTTGTCCAAGATGGTTGGTTTACATGTAGAGTTGAGACGCAGGATAGTATTCAACAAGGAAGGCTACTTCGATAATACTAAGATTATAGGCGACTTCAATCTTTTGAGACAGGCGTCGCATCATGCTCTTGCAACTTTTGCGGGAAAACGCGTAACTAAAGTTTTAACTGCGGCGGTTGACGGCATACCTCTCGCTACCATGGTGTGTAACTCGCTTGGCGTCAATTTAGCAATTGCAAAATGGACCAAAGAGGTGGGAGTGCCCGCTTTCTTAGAAGAGACTTATGTGTTGAGAGATTCAGGGGTAACTATGACGCTTTACCTGCCTAAGGATGCAATAAAGAGGAGAGACAGCATACTCATCGTAGACGATATGATCAAAACTGGGGAAACTCAAGCCGCACTTGTTAATCTTGTTCATAAGGCAAGAGCTGAAATCTCTGGAGTCTATGCGCTTATCGCGGTTGGCAACGAGTGGCAGAAGAAGATAAGTCTGCCCAAGGGTTGTCCGGTTGAAGTTGTAACGAAGCTGCGCTCAAGAGAGAAGAGCTAGACGAACTGTTCAGAACCGCGTTATTTGCGCGTACGACGCCTCTCTTTTCTGCGAAGGTCTTTGCCATAACGTAACAAGGCTGTTTCAAAGTTTACGAAGGATTTTCCAGCAATCTTGTTTTCTCTCCAGAATGCCTTCAGTTCTCTTAATGCTTGTTCTGGATTTTCCGTCTCTACGATTCCCAGTCTTTTGGCTGCCAAAATGACAAGCGGAGTGGGTTTCGAGTCAGCTTTGTGCCATACACCTCGTAGATCGCGTAGGAAGATGCTGACTGTTACGTCTCCTATGCCCTTTCCTAGCTCTTTTAACCGCTTTTCTAGGTCAAGAGAGTCCGCTGCATCTTCGTGAAGTTTGCTTAGGCTTCCTCCATATCTTGTGTTTAGGTTTCCCATGACATCTAAGAGTTTGTCTGCTGTTTTGAAGTCGTAACGCGTATAGCTTCCTTCGTCGAGTATTTGGACCAGTCCATTCCATCCTGTCTCAATAATCTTGTTCGGCGTCAGCACTTCTCGCTTCTTGAAGCATCTGTAAGTCTTGATCACAGAGGTCTCGGTTATGGGTGCGCCGAACAGAACTGATGCCAGAAACCATTTGAAAATCTCCTTGTCGTCTTTGCTGGCTAGGTTGACCTTTAAAACTTCGGAGTACCTCTTGCCAAGATTTGTAACTAAGGATTCTAGGGCTTTCTTCTCCATGATAAATCACATCGCGAAGACAAAATTCATAGATAAATAGGTCCTATAAAGAAGTTTTAGCGGAGGTTTCAAGACGAGAACCATAGAATGGAAAAACGGCGTTGTCATAACAATAGATCAAACCAAACTGCCCAGCAAAGTTGTTTTCCTAAAAATGAAAGAATGCCGCCAAGTAGCTTCTGCAATCAGAGACATGAAAATTCGAGGAGCCCCCCTCATAGGAGTAGCCGCAGCCTACGCGCTGGCCCTCACAGCCTACCACTCAAAAACAAAAACCAAAAAAGAACTGGTAAAAGAAATCGAAGAATCAGCGAGTCTTCTGAAGAAAACGAGACCAACTGCTGTGAACCTCTTTTGGGCAATAGACCGAATAATACGCAAGGCCCGTAAAACTCCTGGCACCGCAAAGACAATAGCTAAGGCTGTAGTTAAAGAAGCTAATAAAATGGCAGACGAAGATGTAGAAACCAACCGCAAAATGGGTGAACACGGCTCCGCTCTGCTCAACGACGGCGACGTCGTTCTAACTCATTGCAACGCCGGGAGTTTGGCAACCGTTGACTACGGCACCGCGCTGGGCGTTATACGCGTAGCATGGGAACAAGACAAGAAAATCAGCGTGATTGCAACCGAAACGAGACCTAAACTGCAAGGCGCGAGACTCACAGCCTACGAGTTGCAACGTGAGGGCATACCTGTCACCTTGATCACAGACGGCATGGTTGGCTACGTTATGCAGAAGCGGCTTGTGAACAAGGTCATTGTAGGCGCAGACAGGATAGTTCGGGACGCAGTAATTAATAAAATCGGAACTTTCGGAATCGCCGTGCTAGCCCATGAGCATAAGATTCCGTTTTATGTAGCCGCACCCACTTCCACCTTCGACTTGACTCACTCAGCCAGCGAAGTTGTCATCGAAGAAAGAAACCCCGAGGAGGTTACACATCTTGGCACTCAAAAAATCGCTCCAAACGGAGTAAAGGTGATTAACCCAGCGTTTGACATCACTCCTATGCGTTATGTAACCGCTGTCATCTGCGAAACCGGTGTCTTATCCCCAAAAGATCTGGAGAGACGTGCCAAATGGAAAACATAAAGCCAAGAGAGGTTTCAAAAGAGGCTGCTAGACGGTTCCTTATTTCGAGGCAAGGTTTTCTTCAAGGAAAAAGAGGAAAAAACGGAACGTTAGAAGTAATTAAACGGCTTGAATGTGTCCAGACAGACCCAATTAATGTTGTACATCGTAACCATCACCTGGTTCTTCATAGTAGAGTTGTTGATTACAAGCTTGCCTACTTGGAAGAGCTGCTTTACAAAGATAGGCGCGTATTCGAGTATTGGTGCAATGAAAAATCTATAATCCCGGTTGAAGATTTCCCTTACTTTCGCTATCGAATGCAAAATCCATCACAGTTTCATTCTCCCTTTTATGAACGCATCAAAGCCAAAGGAAAAGAATTGAAAGATGCAATCTCTCATGTTCTGTCGAAAATCAGAAGGCATGGGTCACTCTCTGCGCGAGAATTCAAGCAGAAGGGAAAGATCAAAGGCAAAGTGGCAACGCGCGTTTTAAACCTACTATGGGACCGCGGCGACCTCATGATTCATCACGTAGAAGGAAACAGACGATATTACGCCCTAACAGAGCGTTTGCTTCCACCAAATATGCTAGATGTAGAAACTCCAAGCAGAGAAGAGTACGAACGATTTATGATTCAGAAATACATGAGAGCCTACGGACTTATAGACACGCGCAATTGGAGGTTCGGCTGGCTGCCATTAAAAGCTTCTCAAAGAAAAACCACAGTCAAAGAAATGGTTGAAGACAATAGGCTGTGTCCAGTTAAGATTGAAGGCGTCAAGCATGTATACTATGTTTTAAACGAACATCTGAGTCTCATTGAAAAATCTGATACACCAATAAGCGAAAAGGTTCATTTCGTTGCACCATTAGACAATCTTATATGGAACCGCCGAATGATCTCCGAAATCTTCGACTTCAACTACGCTTGGGAAGTGTACAAGGTTCCAGAGAAGAGAGTGTACGGCTATTATGTTATGCCAGTTCTTTGTGGCACACACTTCATTGGAAGACTCGATCCAAAACTTGACAGACAAAACAAGAAAATGATTATCAATTCTCTACTTTTGGAAGAGAAAGACTTTGATAAAGGTTTTATAAGTGAACTCGCCGAAACCCTGCAAAGATTCCTTGAATTCCACGACGCATCTCAAGTTAGCATCGTGAGAACTCAACCGAAGAAATTAAGAGATGCATTAATGCGTGAGTTAAGCTAAGTTTTGGGGCATACCTCCTTTGAGTCACTCACTAAGACCATTCTGAGAAAGAAGTTGTTGGGAGAGTTTAAATCTTAACAGCATGCTATCATTACTAAGTTGGAAGGTTAAGGGCTTGGTTCAACCTAGGCACGAGATTGACGTGAATCGTAACACTGAACTCAAAAAAATCGAGTCTCTTCTGCGGGAGAAAGACATTCTTGTTTCTTCAGAAGAAGAAGCCATTGAAAGGTTGTCTTCTCGCGGTTACGGCGTTTCTGAAAACGAAAACTTAACGCTTTCCTTTTACGAAGCCTTGTTTCTCCTTGGCAGAGGAATAATTGAAATCAAAGACGAGAAAACCAAGAAGAAAATTGATTTTGAAACTCTTCTTCAGCGTTTCCAGTCTTTCGAAAAGAACGCTTGGGTTAAATACCTAGTTTACCGCGACCTCCGAAGCAGAGGATACGTCGCCAGAGAAGGCTTCGGTTTAGGCATAGACTTCCGCGTTTATGAACGAGGCGAATACGGGAAAGAAACCGCAACCTACCTACTATTCGGGATTCAAGAAGGACAGCCCGTGTCGGTTGAGGAACTAGCCCGAGCCCTAAAGTATGTTCAGAGCCTAAAAAAGAAGCTGGTGCTTGCGGTCCTCAACAGAAGAGGAGAAGTCGTATATTATTCCCTTTCACAACTAACCCTAA
>JREQ01000916.1_pt1 | contig 11109 bp, 13 predicted proteins | sample 210151 | NCBI WGS metagenome assembly JREQ01 (sample SAMN03019617, study PRJNA260268) | marine sediment metagenome | biome: Marine; feature: Sediment; material: Clay; isolation source: clay from marine sediments 31 meters below sea floor depth collected from... | place: New Zealand: Canterbury... | reverse complement strand
AAAAACAATTGAAGAACTTGAAAAAATCGGTGGGGTTCCAAATTTTTTCGGTCACCAAAGATTTGGCACCATACGTCCAATAACCCATGTGGTTGGAAAAGCCATGGTTCAAGGAGATCTCAGAAAGGCTGCTATGCTTTTTCTGGCGAAGCCAAGTCCTCATGAGCATCCAGAATCTAGGCAGGCACGGAAACAATTACAAAAAACGCAAGACTTTAAGCAAGCCTTAAAGAATTTCCCAAGAAAACTGCATTATGAACGTTTGATGCTTAGGCGCTTAGCCAGAAAACCAGACGGTTTCATTGCTGCCTTCAGGAGTCTGCCAATAAAGCTGAAGGAGCTTTTTCCCCAAGCCTATCAGGCTTACCTTTTCAATAGGTTCCTGAGCAGAAGAATCAAGGAAGGACTTCAGTTGAACAGAGCTGAAGTGGGAGATTATGTTGTAAACGTGGAGCGTTCTGGACTCTCAATGGTAAGAATGCATAGGATAGCAAGCACAGAAACAGTTGCAGAAATCAACAGGACAATCCAAGCTGGAAAAATGCGGTTAGCAATCCCATTAATCGGCTTCAAACAGCAACCATCCAGAGGGGTTCAAGGAGAAATCGAAAAACAAATCCTAGAAGAAGAGGGGATTTCTCCAGAAAACTTCAAAATTGATGCAATGACAGAAATCAGCGCAAGAGGGCAGTTGCGGACTGTGATAACCCCGCTAAATAATTTCTTGCTAGAGGAAACTTCAGCAGATTCTGCTAACCCGTCAAAACGTAAAGTGAAAGTAAGCTTTATGCTGTATCGCGGTTCCTACGCAACTATAGTCCTGAGAGAAATTACGAAACCACGCAACCTAATAAAAGCTGGATTTTAATAAATAGAAGTCTAGCATAAAATTTAAGTAACTTGATTCAGATATTATTAAACGAGCGGTACAACTGGCAAATCAAATAACAGAGAAAGAGTTTGTAGAACAAAACGAAAGCGTTAGGAGTTGGCTTGAAGAAAAGAAGAGGAAGAGCAAAAGCACTGCGATACAATACAGTTGCCAATTCTACAACTATTGGCTTTGGTTGATGAAGCGGGGATACAAAAGTCTGGAACAACTGTTAGATGAATACAAACAATTGAAAGCGAAAGGAGAAGGATGGAAGCCATATAAAGTTAGGAGAAACGTCAATAATATCGACGGCATAATAACTCGAAGACTTGTTGAAGAAGGTTTTATGGTTAGAGTTTCCAAAGGAGTTTATAAAATCTCGCCAGACCTACTGCTTTCCCATGGCAGAATAGTTAAGATAGGCAGAAGCGAGAAAAGTGATGGACAATAACCAAACTTCCGCACTTGCAATAATGTTACTGTTCTTCTTTTACATATTCTTGTGTGCTTATTACTATATACTTAAAGGTAAAACAGTTCCTTTTATCAGGCACTAAGTAGTGAGTTAGTGAGTGTATGTTGAAGCTGCCTAGCGCGCAACTATAACATCATTGGTTCTATAGAGTGGTGAAGGCTCGGAAGTCTGTGAACAAATCTTTTTTTGGGTAAACCATGACCGAAATATGTTCTTCTTCTTCCCAACGTTTAACGACTTTGTACGTTTCCTCTTTTAGATATTTGGATAATCCCCCGATTGAAAAGAACTCAAAATAGACACAAATAGGTCTCATTCCCAACTCTATAAGTGGAGATATGGACTTAGTTTTAATCCAATTCATTACCTCTTTTACTCTTGGCATCGTAAGCTTGTGAGTGATATCATCAAGAAACACAGCAAAATGAAGTAGGTGTTTAGATTTTAGTGGAGGTAGCATCGGAATATGCAAACACGAGGCATAGTCATCAATTGGAATTTCCGTTATAAAGACGCCCTTCCTAAACCAGTAGTTAAAAGCGTTTGCTTTTTCTCGGTAGAGCCTTTGCCTCCTGACTCCCCATCCCCAAATTTGTCGATTTTTCATAAACTTGAGCATTTTGGGCGAAATTCTGCGGTCAACAAGGTAAACACCCTTCAATTTCCTCTCTGGATTTTCGCGGTTATATTTGAGAATTTTCTTTCTGAAATTATTAACCTTCTTTTTGTTGAGAATCGGTTCAGTAACTTCAAAGGCAGTCAGCCCGTTGGGTGCATAACGGGGCTTTGCAAGACCATATTTTGGATTCTTAGGAGGGGATTTAGCAATGCAGTCGATATCATATTTTTCGTTATTAGTTTCTTGTATGCTGTATTGGAGAGAGTCAAGGAATTTCCATACTTTGTCTTCAGCTTCCTCCCCTATGCTCTTGGCTCTTTCACCCATGAACGAGCCGTCCGATTAAGCCGCAACATACTTGTAATTCCGACGACTTCCAAGCCTACGAAGCACCCCCCTCTTCATTAAAGTTACAAGGGTCGTTGCAATTGCAGCTTTCTTGTGGTAGATACCACTGGTTTCTAATGCCGTAACTATTTCACCAAGAGTTCGGGGTTTGCTTCCCCATCCCGTTTCTACCATAAGTTTTGTCAAAGCAGCTCCAAGTGTTGCTGGCCTACCCAATGGAGGCGGATATTCTGTCGGAGGGGCTTCTTCAACTATGGGGACTTCAGCTTCGGGCGTAGGTATTTCACCCACTACGCTTTGTAGATTTCTAATGAACTCGAACAACGGTTCTCCCATTAGTGACCTAACGTTTTCGTGTGTACCTTCAAGTTCAATTTGAAAATCGCCAATACGCACTAAAATTCGTGAACGATTATTTTCCCTTTCTTTTTCCGTCAAGATTCCAACCTCTTTTATTAAAGAAGCCCGTTTTCCTTATAAATCGTTCGCGGCGCTAACTTTTTGAGTGAACACTAAACTTATCCAGAAAAATTTCTAAATACGTTGTTCTACAATTCTCGTATAGTTTGAGTTTTATAAGACGGTGGAAAATTCCTTTTTATAAAGAAATTCTTTATATCTTGCTTGCCTTATCTCGAACCTATCTTTAGGTTGTTATTTGTTATCTGAATATCCTAGATAAAAATATTTATATTTCAAGAAATAGATATTATATAAGTGAGGAATAACTGAAAGTGAAACTGAATATACCCGATGAGATATTAAAAATCTACGACCATTTGCCAGACCACTTCAAAATAAGGGACATCAAGACATTAGCAAAAATGGATGTCAACGATTACATGCTTAGCTACTATGTTCAGAAAATGTCGGAACTTGGGATGGTTGAAAAACTTTCTGACAGGAAATGGAGACGTTGCTACAAGGATTTAATGGACTGGTTCACAGTTTGGCTTAGGAAACTTAAGAGAGGTGGAGACTAATGTTATCAGAACAGAAAATAAAGGACATAGTTGCTGAATTTCCAATACTTTTTGAACCAAACTTAACATTAATTACTAAAGAATACAAGGTTAGGAGGAGAAAAAGTTAAATGTTTAAGCCAACACTAGATGTGTTGGAGGCGTGTTCTCGCCTAGCCCAGAGTGAGGGGCAGAAAGAGAACAAAAGGAGGTGGAAAATTGAGCAACAGTAGAACGTTTGGAGCTATTTACGTATCAGTCATATCCATTGCTTTGTTCGGTTCGCTATACGCCAACAATCTTAAAAGCGCACCTAATAGCTATGTTTTCTATTTTTCTAACGAATACATCAGAAACGACACTCAGGTCCGCATAGAAGTAACTTTTGACTGGCAGCCTGAAAACCTTTCTATGATCGTCACGGTTAACGATGATGAATACCACGAATGGGATTATCTGGGAGTGGTCTTCGACAAAAACCATAATGGCATATTAGACTCAAAGACTGAACGCAAAAGCGGTGTAACATGGAATTTCTCGTATGCAGACGAACCCTACGCACTCTACGCTTACAACAAGACCCGCTCCCAAGGAACATCAGCTTTGTCTGAAACGGGCGGATTAGTATGGCCCTATATACAATCGTTCCCGAGCCACTACCACACATGCACATTCGACGAGGAAACAGGATACACCTTCAAAATAACGTTGTCAAGGCAAGACATCAATGTTGAACCTCCAACGCCAGTACACATTTGCTTTTTCGATGAAGTATGGATAGATGCCATGGCAAGAGAAAAGTTAGTTTGGGTTCAGTTTGTGGTGAAGTAATTGAAAAAAGCTTCTTTGTTAATGCTTACGGTATTAGCCTTAACGGTCTTCGTCTCTGTTCCTCCAGCAAAGTGCGGAGACGGAAAAGTCGAGCGGTGGGCTCTCCTCGTAGGCACAACTCCAGAAAGAATCGGTAATGCCAAATATTCACATCAGACTTTGAGGGACACCTACTACCTCTATCATTTGTTAGTCTGCGATATGGAAATCAGCGCCGAACACATCATGTATTTATACGTGTGGAAGGTTCCCCCTCCACAGATTCTTCAAGACTACGATGCTATAGACGACGAGGCTACCATCTCGAACGTCAGATATTACATCACCGAGTGGCTCAAACCTAATGTGGATGAAGATGACATAGTGCTGATTTACATAGCCTCTCATGGAAGAGGAGCCTTCGAAGATGGAACTTGGCCCAAAGCGGATAAACCAGCTAGGATTGACGGCAGTGTAGGAGACATTAAAGACGAAGAGGACGAGCACTACTATCCTGTCACTGATACATGGTTTGGTGTAGACGAAGGGTTTTGGTTTTACTATGAAGATGCAATCTATTGGGATGACGAGTTCAGGCAAGACTTGGACGAGTTGCCGAGTTGCACACAGATAATCATACTTGGATCATGTTTTGGCGGCGGGTTCATAGACGACTTAAGCGCCTCAAACCGTGTGATTGTCACGGCAACAGACGAAACCTACTTTGCCGTTGGAGACATGAATGAAAACGAGTTCTCCGAGTTCCCAGATTTCTTCACAGACGCGCTTCATAGTTACGACGTATCATGGGATTACACCAACCCAGCAAACCCGATAAAGCATGAAACCCCAGTAAACGCGGACTCCGACGGAGACGGGCGTGTCTCAATACAGGAAGCTTTCGACTACGCCGTAGCAAACGATGAGTATGATACTCCATGGATTGACTGTGACGGCGACAGACTTCCAACATTCATCGGTGGAGCTGACCAACTGGACCCAGACCAGTCACCCGCAAATGTTTACATAGATGGACTGTTTGCATTGTCAATCTCTACGATTGGTTATGGAACCACTAACCCTGTTCCAGGCAACTACGTTCACGAGCCTGATGTAACTGTTACAGTTACAGCTACCGCATACTCAGGCCACAGGTTTGCCGCTTGGAAGTTGGATGGAGTGAACGTTGGCAACGACAATCCAATAACCGTTACAATGGATTCTGACCACACTTTACAAGCCTACTTTAGTGTCTCTGGTGGCGGAGGAGGCGACCAGTGTCCAACGCTTTTCGTCTGGAACGGAATCGACTACGTAGATTATGGCGTCATAGGTATGCATAACCCGTCTGGCGAAGATGTCATCCGAGAAATGCCTGTTCTAGCAGAAGATGTGGGCATAAGCAACCATAAGGCTGTGTTCAGACTTAGGGAAGGCTGGGAAGGCTTAGAATTTTCAGAATCGGTCATAGACCAAGTTAAGCTATACTCAATTGACGATGAAGGAAAACATTATCTATGTCCATTGATAAGTGCAGAGCATAGCATCCTTGAAAACGTTCTACCACAATTACTTTTAAGCGATGATGTTAGAGTGGAAACACACGTCTTAGAAACGATAGACCTAACCTTTACAATACCATACCAAAATATTCAACACTTCACATTCGTAATCGAAGGATGCAACATGCTTAAGCCATAAAAAAACTCTAAATACTCAAAACTTTCCCCTTTTATCTGTTGTTTGAAGCTTTACGGCAGTAGAGAAAATGGATGCTCTTAACCGTTGTAAAGAGGAAGACAGAAGAACAAAAGAGGAATGGAAGCAGAGGATACAAGGCGAATAAGCTACTCAGTTTTTGTAGTTTAATGGTATTTAGCCCTAAATACCATTGTTTTGAACTTTGAATATTTTCAGGGCTAAAAGCATTTGTTGACATTATTTTTTACGATGATATAAATTTAGTGCAACTGTCCATACAAAATTATATTCTACTTATATAAAACTCACTACTTTTTTCCTTCTTCATTACAAGATAAGTTTCTTGCTACTAGCAATTGTATAACAGTTACTAAATAATTGAACCAAAAATATAACTAATTAGCAGTTGAGGTGACTCAATTGCCACATGGAAAGGTGGGCTGTTTGACTGGGAAAAGCCGTATTTCGTCAAGGCACAGGGTTAAGACCGACCTAACCAACCCCAGCATTCAGCCTAGTTTCCAGACAAAAAATTGGAGTGATGTGGAATGAACATATCTAAGAAAAAGTTACTCTACTTACAAAACATTGTTACAAAAAAGTCAAGCAACTCAAGATGGAGCGAGTTATTTATAGGGTCCTATAAATATCATTAGCTATAATGAAATTTTCTGAGCGCCCGAGTTTTATAACGCGAAAAGGTCTCAAACCGTAAAGCATATAAAGGAGACCGCCATCTATATCTAAAGTATATCCAAGCTATGGAGGAGGTATATACGAGCGAACAAGTAGGAAAAGAAAAAGTCTTGATATCTGTTAGACGAGACTATTTACGTGACATCGATGCATTGGTAGGAAGAGGAGCTGCTCCTTCTAGAAGTGCACTTATTGAAAAGATTATTGGCAGTTTTCTACAAGACCTGAGACAGAAAAGAACTAATACAAATACTGCTCTGGGAGCCTTTGTCGGTTTTCTGTTGCTACTAATTGGAGCTGCTGCAATAGCTGAACTGCTGGGGGGTGATACAGATTGAATGATGGAATGGCATTAATTTTCGGTTGCATAATCATCGGCATATTCATAGGAATCGTCATTGCAAATACTGCTAATAGTTTTTCAGTTGAGATAACGCCTAACAGCTCTCTAAGAGCAGCTGTTGAATTCGCTTAGGCTTCACATATTTTCTAAGAAGCCTCTAAATGCAACGTATGTACGCTATTAGTGGAGCAATGCTACACAGATAGGTGACAACCTGTACATTTATTGTGAACCTCCAGTAAATCCTACGAAATCTTACATGCAACGGAGTGGACTCTTGGAAAAAATGTTTCTTGCTAGTGGTTTCAAGCATCTGTAACAGCATCATTTTCAAAATGCAGTATGTTTCTTTGTTACAATTTAATTGGCGACAATTAAATCTATGAGCATTTTTATCCTAAATTTTTGTTAAGTAAAGGCAGGATTTTAATGAATAGAAGTCTGATTTCTTCACTTATTGGACTTTTCTATTTGTTGACGACATGAGGGACAACTAAAACTTTTGACATCTGTATGCGATAAATAACTTGACCTACAGTTTCCGTATGGACACGTAACCAATACTCCAGTTGGAATGGCACGTTTAGTGCGATGGTTAACACCTAGCGGAAGAATAGGAATAGGTTTTCCATACCCCTTTATGACTCTCCTAACATACTTAAAGTGCTTTTTGTCTTCAAGCTTGTATATCATGTAATCTGTGAGGTAGGGAATCGGAAAGTCTATGTTCGAACCACTTTGTTCAAATACCCAAACTTCCTTTCCGAACGCACAAGCCAAACCGACTTCAAAAGCAACCCAATTTTGCGCGTGAATAGTCCTACGGATATTCGGACCGAGCAAAACAAAGAGCGCTTGCGAGGAACTGACCTCATCTCTTATTTTCTGCCATGCTGGCGGATGAAACTTCTCAAACTCCATATAAGTTGGGTAAGCCCCTTTTGCCACGGCAAATACTTCAGAAAACTCTTTGCGTATCCCTGTATCGAAACGACTATGAGACACAAAAATCTGAGGCATCCTTCTTCCACTTCCATACTTAGTAACATTGAAGTCTACATAAAATTTGCCCTATCCCTGTCTATGAGCTTCTACTCTCTCTTCGTTATATCCAGCGAGCACGATCATGTGACCGCCAAAGTGACCGGTCTCGCCTCTGAAGTAGTCGAGGTAGAACATGTCAACCTGAAGCATCACAAGGACATCGTTATCGATTAGCTCCCTGACAGCTTGCCACGCCTTTTTGGTGCTGGTCGTGGTTTTCTTCTCCCATCTGATCCCGAGTATCCGACACACGTCTTCTATCCCTTTGCTACCTCTTCCGCCGACAAATATCGGGGGCACGGCCCTTTTCATATGCCAGTAAACAAATCCTAGGCTGCAATCTAACCCGAAAACCATTTCCTCACTAAACTTGTGACCAGGAAACTCAAACATGTCCCTTAGCGATGACGATACACAATGAACACCCGGTCTGTGGACAAACCCCTTAACCATTCTGCTCATCTTCTCATTTCCTTCTTGGTAATCGTTAATCGCTTGTTTCACCGAGGGAAAAGAGTATAATAAATATAAATAATTTAGTTTCTCTTGCTATTCAAATCCTACTATCAGAAGGTTAAAAAATGAAGGGTACCCTCATGTCGGTGAGCGATTTGCCTTGTTCTACAGCTTTCAGGCTTAGAGCCATCCCACCGTATGACTTTTCGCTCACAGTCCACAAGCCTGCAGGGTGGTCGTTGTTAACACCTTTCGAGATATTTGAAGAGGGTACCCTCTGGACTGGGATGAGGGCGAATTCCGGAAAGATGTTTGGATTGAAGTTAAGATCGGTAGGAACCGTGGAGAAGCCCGAGATATTTTGTGAGATGTTTTCTCGTGAAAAGCTGAGTGCAGAGAAGAGAAAAGAGCTCTCAGAAACGATAGGATGGATGCTAAGTCTCAAGGAAGAAGTAAGAGAGTTTTACGCTCTTGCTGAGCGTGATCCTCTTGTCAAATCATTGGTGGGAGACCTGTACGGGATGAGGAGGACCAAGAGGCCGGACATCTTTCCTGACTTTATTTTGGCTGTGACATTACAGATGGCCCCGATAAGGAGAAGCGACCAGATGATGAAACTGTTGATTAAGAATTATGGTGTAAAAATAAGATTTGATGGTAAGGAAGTCTCGTACTGGCCTTCTCCCGAGAGAATAGCTAGAGCCGAAGTCGGAGAACTTGAGGAGAATTGCAAGCTCGGTTACAGAGCCAAGCCTCTGAAAGGCATCGCTGAAGCCATATGTAAGGGTTTCCCAACGCTTCGAGAGCTCGAAAAGATGTCGGCTGAGGAAGCAAAGGCTAAGCTGATGGAACTGAAGGGGATAGGCGAATACTCTGCGGACATCGTCTCTCCTCATCCAGGGTTCGCGCTCGATGTCTGGAGCGCAAAAATATTTAACATGCTACTCTTCGGAAAGGAGGCAGAATCGCCTCGCAGTATCATTCCAAAGCTCAAAAAGATCGTAGAGGATAGGTGGGGAAAATGGAGGGGCTACGTGTTCACTTACGTACTTAATGATCTGAACAACTTATCCAGAAGATTCAACTTTAACCTTGCAGAATTATGAGTGAAAGATAACAGATGACTTTGCAGTTTGGGAGGCAGGTAAACGTAGAAAAACTCCATTAGAACTAAATATAAACGTGGAGATTAGATGAAATACCAACGTTTTTTAACTCCCGGCTTTAAGCCCTTTAATCCCTTAGAGTTGGCGAGGGAAACAGAGAAGATAGTTACCAGACAAAGTCCTGAGGGCCTTGAAAGGAAATACACAGATTTTTATTCCGTTCCAGTTTATAGAGGGATTGCAACCGGTTATTCTGTTGGTTGCTGCTTACGCTGCGTATATTGTTGGAGCAACTGGTCGAGGGATTTTCCTGAAAGATTCGGAGAATTCTATTCTCCTAAAGAGGTTGCTCAAAGACTCTTTAAGGCTGCGGAAGACGGCATAGTCTACTCCGATTATTGGAGAAGACTCATCCCAAAAGTGAATAAACTTCGCCTTTCCGGATGCGAACCAACAATAGGCAAAGAGCACTTGCTATCAGTCTTAAAGTATGTAGAAGATTCAAAATATCCGCTTTTCATCCTTGAAACAAACGGAATACTCTTTGGTGCTGACAGAGACTACGTGAAAAGAGTAGCGAAATTCGCGTCAAAGATTTATGTCCGAGTCTCATTAAAAGCGGGCACAGCGGAAGGGTTCACTCAAAGAACAGGAGCCATCGGCAAATACTACGAACTTCCAGTTAAAGCATTAAAATATCTTCTAGACGAAGGAATCTTTGCAAGGGCAGCGGCTATGACTGATCCCAGAATCATGCCAAAGGGAGAAAGGAAAATCTTGATAGAAAAGCTGAGCGGAATTGATCCCCGGTATAGAAAAGGCGAGCTAGAAGAAGAAACAATAGACTCCTATGACACTTCAATCAAACGCTTAAAAGCGTATACTAATGAGGAATTTGCAAAGAAACTTGAGGAAAAGCTGAAGAAAAGAGTTTAGAAAGAGTAACAACAAATCGAATTAAGAAACTCTTTGAAAGTTCTAACTGAACAGAGACGCTTAAAGGTTATAAAAGGCATCATTAACCGGAAAATCGTAATCTAATCTACGCATATCTTCTTCGCTTAATCTCCATCCAATTGCACCCAAGTTTTCTTTTATGTGTTCTATTTTTACCGCTTTGGGTATCGTGACGATGTTTGGTTTGGAGATGAGCCAATTGAGCGCTATTTGGGCTTGTGTCTTACCATACTTCTCAGCTAACTCATCTAACAGCTTTATCCCGGGTTTCGCTAATTCTCCCTTGGCAAGTGGTCTATAAGCAATAACTATGATGCCGTTTTTCTGACAATAAGGAATTATTTTCGATTCCATATCATTTGTAAATTGTCCTCGATTTCTTGTTAGCAAGTTATACTCTATCTGATTTGCAACCACTTTATTCTTAGCATGTTTCTGGGCTTCTTCGATCTGCTCGACAGAAAAATTACTGACACCGATGAATCGAGTAAGCTTGTTTTCAACCAAATAGTCCATTGCCTTCATTGTTTCTTCAATTGGAATATACGGATTAGGTCCATGAATAAGATATAGGTCGATATAACTTGTTCTTAATCTTTTGAGGCTTCTCTTAGCTGCAGAAATCAAATCATCATATCTTAAATTTTCTTGTTTTACTTTTGTTGCGATAAAAAGCTCTTCCCTCTCGAACTCTTGAATCGCTTCACCCACTAACTCT
>JREQ01003297.1_pt1 | contig 11202 bp, 13 predicted proteins | sample 210151 | NCBI WGS metagenome assembly JREQ01 (sample SAMN03019617, study PRJNA260268) | marine sediment metagenome | biome: Marine; feature: Sediment; material: Clay; isolation source: clay from marine sediments 31 meters below sea floor depth collected from... | place: New Zealand: Canterbury... | reverse complement strand
AAATGGAGAATGGACGGAAGCGGCGTCTCTGCCACATATGGCCTTGGCCCCGGAACACCTGCCACACCTGACGGTAGAAAAGACGGCGAGCCCTTTGCCGATGCTACTTCGTCGCCAATGCTTGGCAGGGATACAAATGGCCCTACTGCGGTTCTGGCATCATGCGCAAAAATCAAACCCCTTAATCAGCTCTTGAATCAGAAGGTTCTTCCCCAGTTTCTGGATGACGAGCATAAGGACCAGTTTATCAGCTACCTCAGAGCCTGGTGCGACATGGGGATCCCTCATGTTCAGTTCAATGTCGTGGACAATGCAACCTTGAAGGATGCCCAGAAACACCCCGAAAAGTATACCAACCTGATTGTAAGAGTCGCGGGTTACAGTACCTATTTTGTGGATCTCAGCAAAGGCTTGCAGGACCATATTATTGCAAGGACGGAACAGCAGTTTTAGCGCATTAAATAAAGGAGGGTAAAAATGACAGAAAAAAGTTATCAGGCAAAACCGTGGCTGAAGTATTATGCGGATGGTGTTCCGGAAGAGATTGAGTTTGAGGAACTTTGCCTGCCGGACATTCTTGAAAGGGCAGCAAAAAGATACCCTGACAAGGATGCACTTCTTTTTCAGGAAGACAAAATGTCATTTAAGGAACTCAAGGACAAGGTGGACCGTTTGGCCACCTGCCTTTCAGGTTTCGGAATAAAAAAGGGGGACAGCGTTGCCATCCTTTTGCCGAATCTGATCCCGTGCGTTATCAGCTATTATGCCATACTTCGAATCGGCGCGATAGTTATCATGAACAACCCCCTGTATTCGGACCGAGAGCTTGAACATCAGCTTAACGATTCAGGCGCAAGGGCTCTCATTACCATGGATATTTTTGGCAACAGGATGATCGATCTCAGACCAAAGACAGGGATCAGGCAGATCATTTATACTTCTGTCCTTGGCACGGATGTTAAACCTGCCGAGAATGTGTACGAATGGGAGGATATCCTGTCCAAAACTTCTCCCAGCCCACCAGCTGTCGAACTCTCTTTTGACGATGTTGCCATGTATCAATATACCGGAGGGACAACCGGTGTCTCAAAAGGGGCTATGCTGACGCAGCGCAATCTGAGCTGTAATGTCCAGCAGTTAGCTTCATGGCTCATTGCACCACTTAAGGGAGGTCTTAAGGAAGGCCAAGGGATGAGCCTGAGTGCTCCGCCCTTTTTTCATGCTTTCGGACTGACAGCGGCAATGAACTCATCAATATACTTGGGGTGGACGCAGGTTCTGATTCCAAGACCGCAGCCTGACAAACTCCTTGAAGCAATAAGGAAATTCAAGCCTACCTTTATCTTCCTTGTCCCCTCTATGTACATAGGAATACTCGACCACCCTGATTTTGACAAGGTCGATATGAAATCCATTAAGTTCTGTGGTTCAGGAGCCGCTGCTCTTCCGGTCGAGGTGATAGAGAAAATCGAGAAAAAGACGGGGAGCCCTGTGATGGAAGGCTACGGAATGACCGAGGCTTCACCAATTACCCACGTCAATCCCTTCGGAGGGTTGCGGAAGCCAGGAAGTGTCGGGGTTCCGATTGCAAACACTCTTGCCCGTATCGTGGATCTGAAAGACGGAGAAACAGATGTTCCTGTAGGAGAGGTCGGGGAGATTGTGTTCCAAGGCCCCCAGGTCATGAAGGGATACTTGAACATGCCTGACGAAACCGCCGAAGCCCTGAAAGGAGGCTGGCTTCACTCCGGTGATATCGGGAAGATGGATGAGGACGGGTATTTTTATGTTGTGGACCGGAAAAAGGATCTGGTCGTTTCGGGCGGCTACAATGTCTATCCCAAGGAAATTGAAGATGTGTACCTTGAGCACCCGAAGGTAGCTGAAGCCGCCGCAATCGGTGTACCGCATCCGACCCGAGGCGAGCAGGTAAAACTTATGCTCGTCCTGAAAGAAGGACAAAACGCCACAGAAGAAGAGATGATCGAGTATTGCAGTGACAAACTGGCAAAATATAAGTGGCCGACCATTGTTGAATTCAGATCGGAAGTTCCCAAATCGGCTGTGGGCAAGATACTGAAACATGTCCTTCGCGAGGAAAAAACTTGATAATTAGGAAATTTTTAAGGCGCTTATAAAAGGAACGATTCCAATATAATCGCGGTTCTGGGTTCTGGCCAGTATTGGTGAGCTTGTTAACAAGGATCCGAATTCAGGGTGAACCCCTGGATTTATGCATGAATGCGCCAAAATAGCTGCTGTTGATACAGGAAACAGGGATATCCTCGGGATTATTGACAGCCTGTCGTTTGTTAATGCACCCAGCAACCCAGTGAACTGGTTTCCCCCAGTTCGCGGCTCATCTTAATTTGTATAACTCCTTCAACTTGGTTGATTTCAATCATCCTGCTTTCCTTCCCAACTTCTAATCTTATTCACAGCCACTAAACAATCCATCAGGGGCTGTTGTAATAACTCTCACTCATTCGTTCTTTACTGCTTTGACCACAACGAATGAACCCTCCCCATAACCCTCCTTTACCAGCTCAATACCCTTTATCTCCGCCAAATTATGGAAGATTGTCTGGGTGAAATTAAACCTCTTGAACCCTGCTTTTCTCAAACGTGAAACAACCTGCTTCACGGAATAGAAAGTGGCTACCCGGTAAAATACATTTTCATCTTTATGTCGCTGATACAACTGCCCAATAGGGCTATCTTTATCAATGAATCCTATTATCACGCATCCATCGGGCTTTAACACCCGGTATGCCTCGTTAAATGCCACTTCTATATTATCTAGAAAGCAGATTGTGGTGACCATTGTGGCAAAGTCGAACTGCGAGTTACGGAAAGGGAGGCTCTCGCCTACACCACCGATGACCTCAATTCCCCTCCCTTGGGCTATTTCCATCATTTTCTTTGATGGTTCGAGCCCGAGCTTGATTCCCAAAGGCCCTGCAAACCGGCCACTACCGACACCAATTTCGAGACCCTTCCCACGCTGGGGCAATAGCTTACTTATCGCTTGAAGCTCCGACTCGTAGGCGAATTTGTGCCTGTCAAACCACTGTTCGTACTGCAGCGGGTGCTTTTGAAATGGCTCAATCCTTGCCATATCGGGCCAAGATTATTGAATCCATTGTAGCATACAAAGCAATTGATATTATTCCCATCATCAAATATACTCTGCCATTGGGGCTATGATTAAAGCGGTTTGTTTTGATTTACATGCAACTTTAGCGCACTATCAGCCTTCTCGTGAAGAGGTGTATGCCACAGCCTGTCATGAACTTGGTTTTGAGGTATCTGTTGAGGCGCTCCATAAATCCCTTCCCCAGGCTGATGCCTGGTGGCGGGAGGAAAATTCCCGTTCTCCAACAAGTAAAAGACCACCAAAAGAGAAAACTGCCGCTTATAGTGAATATGTGCTCAGAGCCTTGAGAGGAGCTGGCCTGGAGGTTAGTCATGATGTCGCTCTTCAAATACTGATGAAGATATTCCAAGATGGCTTGAAATTCGAGCTTTACGATGATGCCCTGCCCACCCTAAAACAGCTCAAGAAACGCAATCTGATTCTGGGGCTGATATCCAATGTCGGTATAGATACGGATTCAATATGCAAGGATTTAGGACTGCAGCCTTATCTCGATTTCAAGGTAACTTCCTTTGAAGTAGGACATGATAAACCTGACCCAGAGATATTCTTGACCGCCCTTGAAAAAGCTCAGGTTAAGGCTGAAGAGGCACTGTATGTTGGCGACCAATATGATTTAGACATCGTTGGTGCCCGCGGCGTTGGCATGAAAGCAGTACTCATTGACCGCAATGATTCCTTCACCAACGTCACCGATTGCCCTCGAATTCACAGCCTGACAGAGGTTGTAGAATACATTTAGTAAACCAACACACCACTCAGGGATAACAACAATAACCAAGAGCTATCTTGATTCCGGGGATAGCCTCTCCCTCAAGGTCTTCAGATTCACCACATCCTCTCTGTTATATTGTAGCAGCAAAGCCAGGGCATTGTAGTCGTGGTCGATTTTGTATCTCCACCACAACTCCACCGCTTCCACCCCATCGATGCCCTGTAGGTGCCGCGGAATGCCCAGTTGTTGCTCCACTCCCTTAAGACCCCCATATAGATTGTTATCCCAGCAGTCATACATCAGGTCGTGGTGCTGAAACCTGGCTTCAAGATCCATACCCATAGAAGTGTGAATGAAAGGAAAGTCAAATCTGCTGCCATTATAGGTATAGATTGTATTCACACCCTCAAGGGCTTTGAGAAGGTTATCTCCGGTCACTTCTTTATCTACTAATTGAATAACTTCGTCATTCTTGCCATCACAGCGATAAATACCGATTACGGTTATAGCGTCAGAAAAGAGAGATAAGCCAGTGGTCTCGATATCCAGGTAGGCCTCAAGCAACAAATACATTATCTTCTTCCGGCCAAATAGAAGCCGTTACCTCAACTATTCCCCGGGGCGTTACGCCTTACCAGCTCTGTTAGAGAAGGTGCGTCACTTTTAACCAGGCAAGGTGTGCGCTCTTTCTTACCTCTGTGTTCAGGTAATCTTGAGGACATTGAACCTGCAACTATTATAACACAGGGGTTAACAATCAATACTCGCAGAAAGGAGGCGAAGCTTTAAATCAGCCCCCGCTTTTCCAAAATCCACAGTATGCCTGGGACTCTAAGGTCCAGCTCAGTATCCTCAGGAAGGTTCAGCAAAAAATCACTTATCTTATCCCGCAGGACTGTTAAAACCTCAATCTCCTCGCTGATTTCTTTTTCCCTTTTCCCCACAAACTAAGCCTCGGGAGCGAAGAAATGAGTTGACCTACTGGAAGTTAACACCGGGGACAGCGGCACTGATTTGTAATTTCCATTTTCAATCGCTCCTTTTCATAAAGATATCCTACTCCCTTGTTATTGTTCCTGAATAAATGAAGGAACGCCGTTTCATTTTTATCCACCTCCCCTCATCAATACCAATTAGGTTGCCACATTGACACTTAATCTCACTCACATCCCTGACGCTGTAATCCTCAACTATTCGGGCCTTCCAGCAATGTAATAAGCGCCCCCTCCCTACCTTCACGTATTTAAAGATTTTGCCCTTACACCGAGCGCATTTTATCACTACCATTCTATACCTCTTCGACGTCAGTTAAGTTACGTTGAACTCTGTGTTTCATCCTGGATTTCTTAAGACCGTTCAGAAAGTAGCTAGCTAGGTCGTTAGGCTGACGTTTCTTGGTTGCCTCGATAAGCCTTTCCAAGACGCCAACAGGGTAGCGGTAAATTAGCTTTCTAACTGAACCGGCACTGATACCAAACTTAAGCAAATCAGCCTCAACTTCCTTAATTCTTATACGATAGCGTTCCCTTTTCTTTGCTTTCATTGTTTCTCTAATCAAACTATCGATAATTGCAGGGTTATTATAGTTTTGCCAGAAGTAAAAGGAAATGAGATTTAACGTGAGATATCCTTACAATTTACTCAAGGCCGAACGAGTGTCCTGGTACAAGGGTGGCAGACGTATCACGTAGAGCCAAAAGTTCCGTTCTGCCTTGACATCTCGGTAGCTAGAGCCTATATAATGAATCAAAAGATAAGGAGGTGAATTGCCATGATGGAATATCCGCTATTGCTGAGGACTTTTCTTGTGAGAGCTGCAAAATTTTTCCCAAAGAAAGAACTTGTCTCATCATATCCAAATGAGACCTTCCGCTATACCTATGCAGACTATTTTAAGAGGACATGTCAGTTAGCTCATGCGCTGGAATCACTGGGGGTAAAAAAGGGAGACAGGGTAGCCAGCTTCGCCCTCAATAACCACCGCCACATGGAACTCTACTATGGTGTACCGTGTATAGGGGCTGTGCTCCATACTGTGAATCCAAGGCTTCCCCAGCATCATATGGTCTATGTAATAAACCATGCAGAGGACAAGGTTATGTTTATAGACGAGGACCTCCTATTCTTGATAGAGGCTATAAAGGACCAGTTAAAAACGGTCAAACATTTTGTCGTCTTATCTCAGAGTGGTAAACTCCCCGAGACAGGTCTTTCACCCGTATGTTTATACGACGAACTGATTTCACAATTTCCTGAATCCTACGATTTCCCTGAAGACCTTGATGAATGGGATCCTGCTTTTATCTGCTATACCTCTGCAACTACCGGTGATCCTAAGGGGGTTGTGTATACGCACAGGGGACTTGTATTACACAGTTACGCAGTAGCCGTGATGCTTGGAGGTTCAGAAGATGCTTGTATACTGCATATAGTTCCTATGTTCCACGCAAATGCCTGGGGTGGCCCTTTTGTAGGGATGCTGGCAGGATGCAAGCAAGTCTTTCCAGGACGAGAAGTGCTGAACATGGAAAAGCTATGCCGGATAGTAGCGGATGAAAAAGTGACCTTTACCGCAGGAGTGCCCACTATATGGATGATGCTTTATGATTACCTGGAAAAAGGTGGATGGCATGACTTTTCATCATTTAAGGCTATATTCAGCGGAGGATCAGCCGTCCCAAGGTATCTTATGGAAGGATTGAACGAAAAATATAACTTCCCAATTGTGCAGGCATATGGAATGACTGAGACCACACCACTTGCCCTCGTAGCCCTACCGAAGAGCTACATGACTGACTGGCCTATGGATAAACTTTATGACGTGAGAGCCAGTGCAGGCCTTCTTGCCCCGGGGCTTGACATGAAGCTAGTTAACGATAAGGGTGAAGAGGTCAAATGGGATGGCAAGGAATGGGGAGAGGTGTTACTCAGAGGACCATGGATTGCCAAAGAGTACTATAAGGACACCGAGCGCTCCAAGTCTGCATTTGAAGGAGGATGGCTGCACACTGGTGATGTAGGTACCATAGATGCGGAAGGATATGTGAGACTTGTGGACCGGACAAAGGATCTGGTTAAGAGTGGAGGTGAGTGGATATCATCGGTTGACCTTGAAGATGCCATAATGGCTCATCCAAAGGTTCTAGAGGCTGCTGTTATCGGGGTTCCACATCCTAAGTGGCAGGAGAGGCCGCTGGCATGTGTGGTGCCCGTACCAGGTGAGACTGTGACTGGCGATGAATTAAAAGAGTTTCTACAAGGCAAGGTTAAGGTCTCATGGTGGATACCGGATGAATTTGTGTTCATGGATGGGATACCAAAGACAAGCGTCGGGAAATTCAACAAGATAGACCTGAGGAAGATGTATGCTACCGGTGAGTTAAAAGGATAAGCTTACAAACTAAAGGGCCTCTCGTTCTTGCATTTATATATGGCATCTTGTATGCATTTAATTGCTATGGCGCAAGCACTTAGAAGCTTGTGAGAAACACCCTATCCATCTGTTCCTGTTGCAGCCCTTTCCCGATCTTCAAATATTTAAGACTTTACTTCTACACTCAATAAAGGGAGGATAGCTTCTTGCTGCAAAGAGCACGCCAGATAGTGAAGATAGTAGCACTACCCTGCCTCCTCATCGTTATACTCCCGTTGCTCTTTGCTACTACATACGGTGTTCCCCCATCGCGAGCTATGGAGTTGGTTAGCTCAACCTTTATCTTAGAGTATCTTGCCATCCCACTGGGTATTGGGCTGAAGTTGCCACCTTTATATGTCTTCCTCACAGTAGTCTCTACAGGTATAGGGATATTCATCCTCGTGCTCAGCATATTCCACCACTTGGGGGCACAGTCTCAAAGGATTGTCACTTTTCTGCTCAAATGGAGGGGGAGGCTATGGCGATGGGAAAAGTATGGGATCTACGGGTTGATACCTGGCGTCACGCTTCTTGGGGTCTATGGCTGTGCAGCGCTGGTTTGGTTCCTAGGCTGGAATATAAGACGGTCGACGCTGTTCATCACCATAGGCTTTTTGCTCATCTCGGCTATACTTCTATTTTCAAGCATCGGCATTCTCAAGATAATTTGACTGGGCTGAGGAAAGAAGGATGGTATCACTCACTAGCGGCAGTTGTTTCACTAAGGCAAGCAGTTGCCGTTTTACACTTTTAGAGCCAGGTATTGTAAATACAACAGTTTACAGTTGATTTCAGCATCGTCTACATCACTGGGTGCGTAAGGCTGTCTTACCGAAGCTCGCATTAGATTGTCATCAAAAATCGCCTTTGGGAATGCCTGTTGCAGCTTGGTAACTACGATGTTGAAATTCGCCAGCGAGGAAGAAGCCATTTCGCCCTTCAAGAATGAATAATCCACCTGATTGTGGATTATCTCCACCGCAGGCTCTGATGATTTCCGAATGTAGAGTCTGGCAAAACATTCTGTTACCGGGGCACTTTCCTTGACTTGTTTCTTTTCAGTGCGCCACATAGGTATTCCGCCGGTTAAAGCAGTCCTAGCCAGGCTAAACTTCCTGGTGGTTTCAGTTTTTTCTTTAGACACATAGGTTTCCTTCCTGCCCTTGATAATCAAGAAGATATCCTCGGACTTCATCTCTCGTTTTTGGCCACCCCGGTCATAGAACAGGACATATCCCTGTCCCACTTCCAGAGTATGTGGGATAAAACCTTCCGAAGAGCGACAAAGCTCTGATTCGGTGCACAGAATTGACACAACCCCCAAGTCCTTTAGTCTCTGGGCAATGGATTCCGCGGTCTGCTTGCTATCATAGCGAGCAATTATCCTAGGCACCTTCCCAGCAAGGAGAAGTCCTGTTCCGTAAGGGTCTTTCCCAATAATCGCGGCTACTTCACTTATAACACTCGTCTCAGGGGCAACCAAAGGAACTAAAGCAAGATATAAAATTCCCGATTTTTCCATGGAACCCTACTTACTTCGACTCTTATTATTGGTGCCTTCTCTGGAGCTCCATTTTCCTCAACTCACCGCGCTTAATTTTGCCGCTTATTGTCTTGGGAAGTGTAGCCACATATTCTATTTCCCGGGGATACTTATAAGGTGCGGTGACCTTTCTTACATGCTCTTGTAGCTCCCGGGTGAGTTGTTCACCACCAGTGTATCCCGGAGCCAGAATCACAAATGCCTTGATTATCTGTCCCCGAACAGGATGAGACACGCCTATCACAGCGCATTCGGCAACAGCAGGATGCTCTATAAGCGCAGATTCCACCTCAAAAGGTCCTATGCGATACCCGCTGGCCTTGATAGTATCATCGGCTCTGCCTACAAACCAGAAATAGCCATCTTCATCTTTGTATGCCAGGTCACCTGTGTAATACCATCCATTTCGGAATACCTTTGCGTTTGCTTCTGGCTCTTGCCAGTATTCTATAAATAACCCTGGAGGTTTCTCCGGCGTAATTTTCACCGCAACCTGCCCCTCCTCACCAAGTTTAAGTTCATTGCCATCATCATCAACTATACTTACATAATGCCCTGGAGTGGGCTTCCCCATAGAACCATGCCTTATCGGATTGCATCTGAAGTTCCCTAGCAAGCACACAGACTCGGACTGACCATAAATGTCATAGATTTCCAGACCGGTGAGCTTTCTCCATGACCTTATAACCTCGGGATTTAAAGGCTCCCCCGCGGAACTACAATGCCGTAGGGTGCTTAAATCATATTTGCTAAAATCCTGAAACACCAGCATCCTATAAGCAGTTGGTGGTGCGCAAAGAGTGGTCACTCCATAAGTTTCTATTATATAAGCCACTATTTCAGGCTCAAATTTCCCCATTTGATTCCACTGGAGCACGGTAGCACCAGCCATCCAGGGACCAAACAGCTTCCCCCAGGCAGCCTTTGCCCAGCCTGTGTCAGCTATAGTCCAGTGAACGTCGGTAGGCTTTATATCCTGAACATACTTTCCAGTAACAACATGAGCCATAGAATATACCTGTTGATGAATCACCATTTTAGGCTCTCTTTCAGTCCCCGAGGTGAAAAATATCAGCAGCGGGTCAGTAGATTTAGTTCGTTCTAATGCTTTTCTATTTACCTGCCTGGGGGCTGAGCATAACGCGTTCTCAAAATTCAGCCAACCATCTATTCCCCCACCTACAGAGATAAGGTGTTTCAATGTGGGACACTGGCTCTTAATCTGCTCAACTTTAGAGGCATCTTCAAGGTCTGTTATGGCGAGGTTTGCCTCAGCACGATTTATGCGGTATTTAATATCCTGTGGGGTGCACATCACTGTGGCGGGCATAGCAATAGCACCGAGCTTGATTAACCCAAGCATAACAACATACCATTCTGGAATCCTGGGGAGCATTACAAAACATCTATCTCCCTTCCTAACCCCTATTTTCAGCAACGCATTTACAAACTTATTTGACTCTGCACTCAGCTCATAAAAGGTATGTTTTATGGAAGATTTAGCATCCGGGGATACTGAAATGAGTGCTAGCTTGGAGCGATTTTTAGCGTGCCTATCGATAACATCAAAGCCAAAGTTATAATATCGGGGGATTTTCCATGTGAAACTTTGATAGCACTTTTCGTAGTTCTTTACATTTGGCATATGCGGGGACATCTTATACAGCGCTATTACAAGCCAAGCTCCGAAGCGGTACCCTTCATTGCCTCGATGCCCAGAGAGATAAATTCCTCGAGTTCAAGCCCGAGTTCTTGACATAAGGCGATTCGTTCCCGGTTAGCTCCGGCAGCAAATCTTGGCTGGCGGAAATGTTTCATCACTGATTTAGTGGTAAGTCCAGCCAGCTTATCAGGACGAACTAAAGCGGAGGCGGTGATGATCCCGGTGAGAGGATCAACACAGAAGAGTGCCTTATCAAGATTTGTTTTCCTAGAAATGCCATGAGCTTCATTATGGCACAATATAGCACGAGCCATTTCCTCCGTAGCACCCAACTCCTTAGCAATATCCGCCCCTAGCTTACCATGAGTATTGAGGTCGCCTTCAACCAGTTCCATATCTATATCGTGCAACAATCCAGTAAGTCCCCACTCCTCCTCATCCCCACCCAGCCTTTTTGCCAGGGCTCTCATGATCGCTTCAGTAGCGAGCACATGTTTCACAGTGTTGTCATCCTGAATATTAGCTCTGACTGAATCCAGAATCTCTTTTCTATTCATAGCTTGATTGAGGTTGCCCTAGCCTGCTCACGGTGATATCCCTGTGGTAATATACCACGAAGATAATTTCCGGTAAAGGAGTCCTCTATCTCGGCTATTTCCTCTGGTGTGCCAGTAGCTACAATATAGCCTCCCTCATCACCAGCTCCGGG
>JREQ01002866.1_pt1 | contig 11202 bp, 15 predicted proteins | sample 210151 | NCBI WGS metagenome assembly JREQ01 (sample SAMN03019617, study PRJNA260268) | marine sediment metagenome | biome: Marine; feature: Sediment; material: Clay; isolation source: clay from marine sediments 31 meters below sea floor depth collected from... | place: New Zealand: Canterbury... | reverse complement strand
CTTATCCGAAAATCTTTCCAGTTCTTTAGGTGTCAGTTCAAGTTTGGGTATTGGTGAAGGCATTGTGGGAGTTTTTATCGGCGGTTTTATCTTTTCAGAATCTTCCTTCAGCATTTCCGAAAACTTATCGAAACCAGTCCACAACCCTTCATCTCTTAATTCCGGAATTCTTAGAGTTGATAAGGCGTTTTTTATGTCCTCGTTGTACTTTATTTCGCATAAATCTCCAAGATACTGAAGCCTTACTGCTGGTAGAAAAGTATAGCCTAAAAGTTGTACTACGTCTGAGTGAATAGCTAAACCAAGTGAGTGCATTACTGTGGTTGGATAGTAGCCGTAAGTTTTCGACAACGCCCTATAGATCAGGACCATATCTAGAGTGTAGAACCGTCCTGAAAAATTGTTCTGAACAGCCGCAAGCATTGGTTTAATGCGTTGCCAGTTGCGTTTAGCCATCACCAGATCATCCTAAGGCCAAAATGTTAAGACCAGTTGCACGGCAGTTATTACCAAGGCAACAGCGCAACTACTAACATAGATGCATTTTTTAAGTCCGTTGATCTCTGCGGATATAGTTTCTCTACGAGCCTCACAGAGCTTCTCCGTTATGGGATCATCGTCTTTCCGCTCTTCAGCGGACATTGCTATTCCTCTAGTCTTCTAATTTTTTAATCTCGCCGTGTGCCTCAATTACCATGGCTACTGATGAGGTTTGAATGTACGATAGAAAGACGTACTTATCCGAGTCAAAAGCGTCCACAATTATAGGAAACTTGTATCCAAGATGTAGATGTCCAGCACTGGCCAGTTTGTATTTCTTTCTCTTTACGCTATCCGCATAAGTCTCTGTGTTGCCTACTCTAATCCAAGCTCTAGTTTCGCCTTCTGCATTCAATTCAACCTCAAAGAGTTTCAGTTTGAAACCTTTAGGGACTTTGTAGTACTCTTTATCGACTTCACCAACAACCGACTGAAACCCAGAGCGGTCACCAGGGACAACAAGTGGGGTATCCCAGCTCCATTCCCGGGTTCAGAAGGCAAAACCATATACGTTTGGGTTGAGGCAGTGCTGGGATACGTCTCTGCAACCATCGAGTACTTTCAAAAACATGGAGGAAAGGAAGGGTGGAGAGAATATTGGTTCGACAAGGACGCAAAAACACTTTATTTCATAGGGAAAGACAACATTCCCTTCCACACAATCATCCTCCCAGCCCTGCTCCTAGCAGCTCAGGAAGGCCACAACCTGCCGTGGAACGTCGACTCCACCGAATTCCTGCAGTTTGAGGGCCAAAAGTTCTCTAAGAGCCGAAGAATTGGCGTGTGGATCGACGAGGCGCTACAACTCTTCCCAGCCGACTACTGGAGGTACGTCCTCATGTCCATCCGACCTGAAACCAAAGACACGAACTTCACTTGGAAAATCTTTATAGATAGGGTTAACTCCGACCTCAACGACACCCTAGGCAACTTCATCCACCGAACACTGTCCTTCATTAATCAATACTTTGACAGCTCCGTGCCCAACCCCAGCAAACTCGACGAGTACGACAAACGCACCCTGCAGTTGGCAACAAAAAGAACAGAAAAAATCGCACAGAACCTTGAAGAGTTTAAACTGCAAGCAGCCTTGCGCGCCGCCATAGGTCTCAGCCGTCTCGGAAACAAGCACCTTAATAAGAAAGAACCGTGGAACACGATCAAAACTAACCCACAGGCATCTGCAAACGCCCTCTACGTGGCCATGCAAATCGTCAAAGCCCTCGCCATAATCCTTGAGCCCTTCACCCCACTAACAGCCGAAAAACTTTGGGGTCTTCTTAGCCTGCCAGGCAGTGTTCACGAACAGACGTGGGGCGAAGCAACAACACCCATCCAGTCGGGTCACAAAATAAACAAGGCAGAGCCTCTCTTCCACAAAATCTTGGCCAGTGAGAAGGAACTGCAAACCCTATTGGAAGAGGGGAAATCGAAAGCAGGATAAAGTGAATGGCTTGCCCCTCAAAATGGATCTTCACGTCCACACGTGTTACTCTGACGACGCCACAACAACTCTCAGAGAAGTGGTCGTTTATGCTAAGAAGCGGGGTTTGGACGGAGTTGCCATCACTGACCATGACACCGTTGAGGGAGCCCTTAAACTCGTCCAAAAGAGTAACCTGTTAATCATACCGGGTGCTGAGATTACCACTCAGCGAGGTCACGTACTCGCCCTCAACGTAACCACACCAATCCCCCCGAGGTTAAGCCCTTTCGAAACGATTCAAAGGATTCACGAGGTTGCTGGGATAGCTGTGGCCGCCCATCCCACCACGGTCTACAAGGGAGGACTGAGACGACAAATAGTATCCAGCTTTGACGCCGTGGAGGTAATCAACTCAACGGCCTTTCCCTTCTTCCTTTCAACCTACCTAGGTCGAAAACTCGCTGTCCGCCTTAACCTCCCACAAACCGCTGGAAGCGACGCTCATCACGCCTCCGGGATTGGGTTCGCCTACACCCTTATCGAAGCCGATCCGGATGTCGATGAGGTCATTCGAGCCATAAGAAGGGGAGCGGCTGTTCCGGTTGGAAAGCCGATTCCGTGGAAGATTAGGCTTCATAACGCGGTGTCAAGCCAGAAGAGAAGGGGTGTGTGAAAAGGGCCTATTCAAAGTCTTCGATCTGATCTAGCCCTAAGTCGATTGGCAATGGTTCCTCCGGTTCTGTACATGGGTCTATATCGAAAAGTTGTGGTGCCATCGTTCCAAACCCGCTTAGTATGTGTAGTGAGCGCACCCCAGTCATCACGAGCGTTACTTTTAAAAGGCCCTCTAGGCTTGGGTTTACTCTGGCGCCCCAAATCACGGAGGCGTTATTGTCCATCATTTCTGTGACGATTTCTCCAACCCGGTTTGCCTCTTCGATTGTCATTTGGTTGTCTCCGCAAACGTGGATTAACGCCCCTGTGGCTCCTGCGTAGTCCACATCGAGTAAGGGACTCCTCAGTGCGTTTTGGACAGCCTCCTCTGCTCTGTTGGGAGCATCTGACTCTCCGACGCCAACCACTGCCACTCCGCCCTTCCTCACGATGATCTTGAAGTCTGCAAAATCTAGATTGATCAGGCTTGGGGCTGAAATAGTTTCTACGACTCCCTTTATCATGTTCGCCAACACTTGGTCGGCAACCTTAAATGCTTCGTTTAACGGGAGCTGAGGCACAAGCCCCATGAGCTTGTTGTTGTCGATCACCACAACGGTGTCGCATTGTCTCCTCATCTCGTTTAATCCTTTAGCCGCACATTCAATTCGTCCTTTCTCGATTCTGAACGGCGTTGTGACAACCCCGACTACGATTGCTCCGTTGCGGCGAGCAATCTCCGCCACCACAGGAGCCGCGCCTGTTCCGGTTCCCCCACCCAAACCAGTTGTGATAAACACTACGTCTACATCGGTGAGGATTTCTTCGAGCTTCTTTTTTGATTCCTCAATCGCAGCCCTGCCAACCTCTGGATTCCCGCCTGCTCCTAGACCTCGGGTGGTCTTTTCTCCAATCAGCACCTTGTGGGTTGCATGTGCAGCGTTGAGGTGTTGCATGTCTGTGTTGATGGCTACACACTCAGCGCTAGTAACACCCATCTCCATGAGTCGACTTACGGTGTTGTTTCCAGCACCTCCCACCCCTAGCACTAGGATGCGGCAGTAGCCCGGTTCACGGAGTCCTTCACGTGCTGCTTCGTGCCACGTATACTGTAGAACCCTGTTGACCGGTCTGGTCATTGCCTATCCTCTCCCACACTTCCACGCTGAGAAGGTCTCGTATCGCCACTCGAATGGCTTCGGCTCTGTTTGGATAATAGCGCTCGTTTACTAGCCGATCCAACGCCTTGATGTACGGCTCAGGGATGTAGAGCGTAATCAACTTCATTTGTTAAACCCTCTTTTCAAAACAGGTTTCCGTAAGAACAGAAACAACAGTCGGGGTTATATACGTGTATATTAAGAGTGAAATATGATTAAAATACCAAGAGACTTTTCTTTATAAAGATTTCTCTCTTCTCTTTTAGGATGTTACGATTTTATGTAAAATGGGAAACCTTCACAATCTTTATGTTTTTCTGATACGATTAAAACCGTAGCACTTTCATCTGACTATTAATCTCTTATAGTTGTGCTGTAAATGGGCGGACGAGACTGATGACAGAGAAGCCTAGGCGAGTGTACGTTAGGAGTTTTGGTTGTCCCACAAACGTGGCTGATGGAGAACTTATGGCTGGTTGTCTGTCAGAGGCTGGCTATGACGTTGTGGAGAGAGTTGAGGATGCGGATGTGCTAATCTACAACACCTGTGGGGTGAAGACACCTACGGAAAATCGGATGATAGAAATTTTGCGAAGGGTTCCTATAGATAAGAGGCTCATCGTAACCGGTTGCTTGCCCTTGATAAACTTTGAGAGGATGAAAGCCGAGGTTAAGTTTGACGGCGTGTTAGGACCAGCCCCCGGCTCTAAGATTGTTGAAGCGGTGCACAAGGTGGGTTGCGGAGAAAGGGTTGCCGCGCTGGAAAAGAATTCTAAGCCTAGTCTGGGCCTCCCTAAAATCCCAGTAAACAGGGTTGTAGGGATCGTTCCGATCAACTACGGTTGTTTGGGTTCGTGCTCCTACTGCTGCGTTCTCTTCGCCAGAGGACGTTTGAGAAGCTATCGAATTGACGAATTGGTTGAAAGGGTTAAACGCGATTTGGTTTCGGGCGTTAAGGAGGTTTGGCTTACCTCTCAGGACACGGCTTGTTACGGAAAGGACATTGCGGTCAGTCTGGCGGATTTGCTGAGGGAAGTTTGCGGGGTTGAGGGGGAATTTTTTGTTCGCGTTGGGATGATGACTCCTAACTATGCGTTAGAAATTTTGGATGCTCTAATTCGAGCTTACAGGGACGAGAAGGTTTTCAAGTTTTTGCATTTGCCAGTTCAGAGCGGGGACGACGAGGTCTTGAGGCTTATGAATCGTCTCTATTCCGTGGAGGACTTTAGAAGGGTTGTCAACTCTTTTAGGGAGGAAGTCCCTGAGATGACTTTGGCTACGGATGTTATCTGCGGTTTTCCAGGCGAAAGCAGAGAAGCCTTCAAACGGACTGTGGAGCTCATTAAGGAGGTTCAACCCGACATCGTTAACATCTCAAAGTTTTTCCCTAGGCCACGTACACCAGCAGGAAAAATGAAGCCGGTTGTTCATCCTCGCGAGGTAAAGGAGAGGAGTAGAAGGCTTGCCAAACTCTGCAAGAGAGTGTCGCTTGAGAGAAACAGGGCGTGGATGGGTTGGGAAGGAAGGATACTTATTGATGAGGTGGGGAAGAAGATTTCGTCTTGGGTGGGGAGGAACTTTGTTTACAAGCCGGTGGTGGTTAAGACTAGTGAGTTTTTGTTTGGAAGGTTTTTGGTTGTTCGAGTGGTGAGGGTGTTTCCAACGTATCTGGAAGCTGAAATTGTTTGATAGAGTTTTTGGTTTCTTTGGGGTTATGTTATTCTTTCTCACAGATTCCCCTATAGCCCCGCATTCCCTTTTTTAGCGCCAAGCAGTTTTTCATGAAAAATATTGATTACAGTCTTTTGACGACATGAAAACTAACATCTGATCAGGCAAGAAGGGCTCAAAAAAGGTGTAGAATACGGAATCTAGATTGCTCATGTTAGGAACTTGCCCATCATTACTAGCAAAACTACAGATCACAGATGCTAGAAATTGCCATTTCGATGTTAAAGTTATAGCATGCTATAGGTTTGACAAATGGCTTAATTTTGCACGCCTAAAAAGGAATCTAAGGTTTAGGTAGGGCGGGTATTGTTACCTTCCCAACAGCCACGTAATGAAGGATCATACCTCTTGATAAGGCATAGAACTCGAAACCGTCTGTACGGACATTTCTGGTGCTAACAGGCGAAACCAGTTGATTCGTTCCTAAGCCCATCATAGAATACATGGTTGGAATTATCGCACTAAGTCCGGAATTAACGCTTCTCTGAATGCCGTCACGATAAGCATTTAAGGCTGCCTGTGTTTTGTCCCTGGTATCAGATAACCCTTTATTCATTGAGGATTGAATGGCATCACGATAGCGGTTCAGAGCCGTTTGTGTATTTGATCGAACTGTCCTAAGTCCAGTATTGATGGCATTTCTAACTCGATCAACTTGTGGAGTCACTACTATTTCCTGAAAGAGATTTAGAATGCGCCCGAGACCTTGAGCAAAAGCGTTTCTCCAGTTACCCCATAGAGGTGCTGGAGCTCTTTCAATCCAAGAAGGCAACCTTGCGTAGATCGCATCAATCAACTGTGATTGTGTTTTTATGACTCTCGGTATATCTCTTATGCTGGGGATCGCCATGCTTGGAATGGCTATAGTTGGGGCGCTTGGTAACGTTATCCTCGGGATGCTTATCGTCGGAGCACTTACAGATGGTATTCTACCACTCCTCAACTCTACCATCGCAACAACCGTTGGAGGCTCAGTAAATGTTTTTTTAGCACCTGTAGTAGGATTATAGTAGTTTGCTCTGAACCATCCTCTTCCAGTGGCTCTCACAGTTCCTCTAGCAATAGGAAAAAATTTTGAAATATCTTCCGGTTTAAGTAGAGGAGGAGCTACAGGTGGAGCAATAGCCATTCATTCACCCTCTGGTAAAGGTAACGGTGGAACGAGAGGTATCAGCGGTTTAGGCGGAACCGGCAATCCTAAAGATTTAAGCAGTTCAACGAACATTTCCCACAGCAGTTCGTCCAGATTTTTTGGCGGAACTTCTTCCGGTGCTAGAACTTTGACTGCAACCACTTTACTTACCGCAACTTCATGCTCTGCTCCTGGACTTCCACCTGGAAATCTTGAACGGTGATAGTATGTGCCTGGAACCATTGGAAGGGCGTATATGCCACTGTAGCTACCATCTGCACCTGTTTTGACTGGGCCAGCTACGTTTACGAATGGACCGGTTTCACTAGGCCCCTGTTGAAGGTAAACGTCTTTAAGCACAATTCCGAATGTGGTGACTTTCGGATCAGTCATTTTACCAGACCAAGTTATGCCTTCACCAGCCTTTCCTGAAGTCGGCATCGAAATAGTCAAGTTTGGCACCCTAGCTTCTACCGTGTAAGACTTGCTTACTGTGCTTGAGCCATACTCAGCGTCTCCAGCGAAAGAAACGGTTATCGTATGGCTTCCAGCAGTTACTGGAGCTACCAAGCTGAAGGTTGCGATTCCGCCTAAACTTGTCTCCGCTGGAACTCCGTTGCATGTCACAGGCTTATATGAAAGCGGATAGGTCTTGAATTCTGCTACCCACCAAAGTTTAGCTTCAACTGTGAGTATGTCGCCTTTCACAACTGCGTTATTGGATTTAGTTGCCGATAAAAATTTGGTTATCTGTAGTGCCGTACCTATCTTTGTAGCTTCAGCCGTAGCTATTTCACTTGTCGCCGGTTCGTAGAGCACCACTAGTATTCTCCTCCTAAGAATTTGCCTTGAAATTTATATTTTCCAGCTACTGGTAGCTTAATCGGTAGTATGAGCCTTCCATCAGGACCGGTTGGCACAACTGCTATCGGTACGCCATTCACTATGATCTGTATCGGTGCAAACGGAATCCCTTTTCCGGTTACTGCATCCACTAAAGAGCCAAAAACTGTGAGGATCGTTCCTACAGGTGTTTGTTTTTCCTTCGGGCTCAAATACAGTTTCGCTCTTACCATTAATAACCCAGCACATCCGCACTCACAGTGACAGTTGTTCCAGTTAGACCACCTGCGCTAATTCCAACTACGCTGGTTCCAGTGACATGCCATGCTTGTGGAGCATATATGTCACATCTTTTAGGATCTGTATCTGTGATTCTAACGTTGACTATCATTTCGATTTTTGACGGTCCAGAAATGTTGAAGGTCTTAGATACGCATCCTCCACCGACCGGAATAACTAGTGTAGTGCTTCCAGTAAAGATGCTAAGATCACCTTTACGTAGTAACCTTCGTTCAGCCATTGAGAATCACCTAGTAGCTTAGGATTTCCTAAGCGTATCCCGTAGCAATGACTTCTGGAGTTACCGTACATCCGGTTGGAGTGCTAGATATACCGACTACCGTGAATCCAACAACGTTACCGGTATGTTTTGCACCAACAGCTTCGCCCATTGATGCGCCCTCTGGAGCAAGTGTAAGCTTCACGTTTACTACTGTGTCCACTTTTCTGAGATCGTTCATTGTAACATTGAATGTCTCAGCATAGTCGTTTTCGTTGGCATCAATAGTTCCGGCAGTACCTGTTTCCTTTGCTAGTATCTTACCGCCGGCAAGCACAGATATGACAGTCACCGTTGATCCACCTAGTATTGCTCTGTGTAGAGATACTTGTACTCGGCGAAGACTAGTCCAAGTGGTGCCACTTCAATGGTTCCTACTTTTTCACAGGCCATTCTAGCGAAGTACGATCCACCAGGAATAACCAGAACTTGTCCGGGCATCGGAATCAGCTTAATGACTTTATCCGGCTTGCTTATCTTGGAGAAAGGTTCAACCGAAATCGTCGGATAGGTGAATTTGTTTACGTTCCACGCCATTTGCTGGATCGATGGACTTGGGCCATAAGCTATCAACTTGTGGAATGCGTGAACAGCCTTATTCATTGCCACGATAGACGGTTCAATTGGATCTGCTGAACTTCCCCAAAGTGCCTGCCATCCTGCGGCCGCTATTGTTTTTACCCATGTATCAAAATCGACAGTTTGGCTCATTGCTAAATCGTATGGTCTTATGAATGTGTCTCCAAACTGTCCTGAGCTACACCTGTCTCCGCCGTACGGAACTTTGAGAACGGCTTTTGCTACGCCTATTGCGTGATCGTAGAACGGTCTGGCGTTCACAAAGCTGTTGTAGATGTCCACGTCTATAAGCTTCAGTTCCTCAGTCTTCCTCTTGAAAGAGTCGCTGAACAATTCCTTTTCTTCGTCTGTGAGTTCTTCGTAGTCGTATTCCTTTGCACGTCCGACCATAAGGTCGACTACTGCTTCGGCCATTTTTTACCACACTCTTTACGATCTACATTAGGAGAAGAAAGACTTAAAAAGCTTTGTTTATTAGTTTATTTGTTAATCTAGAGCGTTTAAGAGGAGATTTGTCCAAAATTGCCAGCTAGATTGCCTAAAAGCCAAAGAAAGTCCGAAATTGTAGCTTTTAGAGTGACAAAGAATGTGTTTAGAGAGTGGAATAAGCTAAAGAAAGCACATGTAGGTTTTGAGTGTAAATTTCAGAGTCCACAGGATCTTCTCGTAGCTATGATGTATGCTTTCAAGAAAAGCCTTAAGCCAAGAGTTAAGAGAGGGTGATGATTATGGCAGAAACTCTAGAACACCTAGAACTCAAAAAGGAAGCACTTGAAATTTTAGAGAGTTTTGGTTGTGATATTATGTTGGACGAATACCGTGTCAGGGCGTATAGAAGAGATTACATAGTTGATATGGTTGGATTTAAGGGAGAAGAAAGCTTTGCAATAGAATGTGGTGATACACTTCCAGAAAAAATAGATGAACTCAGGAAGATATTCACTCAAGTTGTTGCACTCTATTTTAACGATTATTTAGGTATTAGAGTGTCCTACGAAACCAAGAAAAGATGGTCTCAACTTATCTTTACACTTGTAGGAGAGAACAAGAAGTATAGGAATACTGAGGAGCTTTTGGTAGCAATGATGGATGGATTAAGAGAATCTGTGAAGGTTACGAGAATTCTACAGAGGTAGAATAGCCACTATAATTGAAGAAGAAAGCCGTAGATTTAGCGAATTTTACTAGCCGTATTTGATACGGGCTGGTAGAGCTAATGGAAGTGCCTCTGTTGGAACCTCTACTGGCGGAGCAGTAGGAGGAGCAAGTCCAGGCAATGCAGGTAGTTCAGGTAGAGCTTCAGCCATTCTTATGAAGAATTCAGCAGGCGTAGGTATCTCCGGAAATCCAGCGTCTGTGAGTGACTTTTTAAAGGTCGCTTCCATCTGAGTTATTGGAGCCAGAAACTGTGTGAGCATTTCCTTTGGTTTTGGTATTTGTGGAGTAGACACCTCACTTCACCATCCTCTCTGCTGACTGAACGAATTTCTCTGCGGCCTCTACAACGACTTCATCAAGCGTTGGTAGACCTAGAGTTTTAAGAACCCTCTTTGGTGTCGGTAGAATGTCAAGGAGTTTCTTGATCGGTGGAAGCGCAAGATAGTCTGTGAGAATCTGATCCACTGGAGCCAATATCCATATCTCTTCGACTTCTTTGGCCATTTCAGATTCACCTTTACTAACATAGTTATGCTCTAAATGCTTTAAAAAGCTTTCGATGAGCTTGTTTTCCTGAGATAAGTCCAAACTAGCCTTAATTCAGCGAATCAGTCCACAGATTCTAGAGGAAGCGTAGGGTGTTAACGAAGGTGATTAAATGGCTTTTTCCTGCGCAGAAAAAACCGCCTACGCTTCCTTTTCTAGCTGGTGGAGATGTGAAAGGCGGTATTCGTATGACGAAAGGAGAAAGGAGTTTTCTCCAAAAAGCATCCTTCCACATCTGGAGTGTAATGGGTGGTGTGAGAGAAAATGATAGAAAGGCTACCTTTCTATACAATTTCACCATCCATCACATCTCCATTCTAGTGGAGTGTAGAGATGAGGTTGATTAAATTGGGCTGAACGTTTCTTAGAAAGCATATCTCCGCACTCCATTTCTAGTTATCTAATTTTCAGCGGTAGAATCTTCCCAGGGATCACTCTAATAGCTTCAGCCTCTTTTCTCATCATGTCTGCAATTTTGCTCATGCCCTCATAGAAACCTCTTGTCCTGAAAGCTTCATCTAGACCGTGGAGCAAATCAACCGTTAAGAGATACCATCTATAGTTTGACAGGAGAATGGTTTTCGTCATCAACTTAGCCCCATTACTAGCCTCTGTGCCTAATAACCGGTGCTTTATCCACTCTGTGTACAGTTTGAGCATTCTCAGCAGGTCGATTCTTGAGAGTCCGAAAATCGGCATGAGTTCGAAAGCAGACCTGGAAGCTTCCTCGCCAGCATATTCCGACCAGAGGATGTCACTGAGGTAGATGTAGTAGATAAATTTGTCCTTATCCGAAAATCTTTCCAGTTCTTTAGGTGTCAGTTCAAGTTTGGGTATTGGTGAAGGCATTGTGGGAGTTTTTATCGGCGGTTTT
>JREQ01003211.1_pt1 | contig 11203 bp, 18 predicted proteins | sample 210151 | NCBI WGS metagenome assembly JREQ01 (sample SAMN03019617, study PRJNA260268) | marine sediment metagenome | biome: Marine; feature: Sediment; material: Clay; isolation source: clay from marine sediments 31 meters below sea floor depth collected from... | place: New Zealand: Canterbury... | reverse complement strand
AAGCCAGTAAAAGAACAGAAAGAAAATGACACCCTATATATATACCTATCACCCCTTAAAGAGCATACCACCTGCCAGATGTCCCCGGTTCCTTAGCCACTAAGCCTTGCTCTTCTGCATCTCTCAAGAGTTCAAAGATTCTTTTTTCACTTACCTTATATTTTTCATGTCCTAGTTTAGTGATAATAGTAGGTCTTGCTCTTTCTTGTGGTTGTTCACTTAATAGTTTAACCACGTCCTTAACCTTCACGCCTCCCGAGATAATATCTGTCTTACTTGCGACTTCCATTGTGCGATTATCAGGGTTCATATAAATATCAATGGGTTTAATAGGCTTATCCCTTCTGACCTCAAAGTTCAATGTATTGAATAAACCTGCCCTTCGTTGGTGTGCTAGTTCTATGGCTATTACCGTATCACAGTTATTAACGAAGGCAGAGCTGCCAATTATTTTATACATAGGTATATCAATATCTTTAGCAGAGGGCTTCCTAAAATGTGAGATGAAAAACCAGGTGCATTTATTACTTAGACTTTGCAGAGAGTCATATAAATAGTTAACCACACTCATTTTGTTTATATCCTGAAGGCCGATAAATCTATGTATCGGATCGAAGATAACTAGATCGGGTTGGTAAAGATCAAAGAGTTCCTTGAAGATTCCTATTCCTATGGCGGTCATTAAGTTAATTTTCTCCCTGGGCTGGATATGCAACCTTTCTGTTTCTGTCTCAGTCAAATTCAAATTTATACCGCTTGCCTGGGTTGAGAGTATCTTTAACAATTCTGCTTTTGTGTTCTCGGCAAACATATACAGGATTTTGGGGCTTTCGTGTATATGAAAGTCTTTAAGGAAGGTGCAGTTGCCTTTGATAAGTTTTAAGATCAATTGTAAGGTGAGGCTTGTTTTTCCTCTACCTTTCAATCCGGCAAGTATGATGAAACTGTTTTTGGGGATCAGTCCCTTATCTACCCAGAATTGTTCTGGCTCAAATTTGGCTTTGAGAAGCTGACCTAAATTCATGCCCTTTGAGGCTATTATTTTGGCTTGCTCTTTTATCTGTTTTTGTTGGCTTGTAAGTTTTCTAAATTGTGGAGTAGTCTTTATTAACTCAAGAAGGTCTTTTGCGTTTTTGCCATAGGTAACAAAGTAATCTGTTATATCCTCTTTACCCTTTAGTCTGAGGTCAATTATACGCACCTTAGAAGCAAAGACTAAGAGCTGTTCTGCTCTCTTCTCGGCTGCCTGCCGGGATACATCTTGGCAGTCAAAGCAGACATTAATTATCTTCCCTCGAAAGTTTTGGCTCCATTCATTTCGCCAGGTCTGCACTCCCGCCGTAGAGGTTATGGCCGGTATTCCGTGAGATATAGCACAGAGAGCGTCCCATTCCCCCTCACAAAGTAGAATCTCCTCTTTTTTTAGCTGGTCCTCAGGGTAAAGCTGCACACTCCTGCCGGTAGATATGGGAAGGATCTTAAATTCTTTGTTCAGGGGGTCATAAAGCCGGACATTCACGTATTTATTATTTTCAGGTATGGGTATGGTGAAACGCTTTCTTTTCTTGTGATACCCTAGCTTATATTTCTCAATTACTTTGTCGGTTAGACCCCTGACTTCTTTGAGGTAGATTTTCTGCTCAGAGTCAAGGTCTTTGACATATCCCGTTATTTGTGCTTCAGGAATGTTAGGCGGGGTTTCTTTCTTTACAGCAGACGGTATATTCTTCCGAAAGGTAGGATCATAGAGCTTTCCTTTCCAACCGCAGCCGTGGCAATAGTAAACTCCTTTTTCTTCATTGATGGCGAGACTAGCTTTGTGGTCAGGATGCTTCGGGCAGGTGGCCATCCATTCTTTACCGGACTTTTTCGCTGTGACCTCGATAACCTTTTTGGTTTCCGAGTCCCAGAGTTGAAAGAGTTTTGTCATTCCCGTATCCTTTCAGGCGGGGCAGGAAGGATACGAAAAACCTACCCCGCCCTTGGAGCATACTCCTTATTTTCAAAGTTTAGCTTGACTTTTCTGAAAATTGGTCTATGCTGACATCACAGAAAGCGGGTGCTACCTAAAATAGCCTCTGCTACCGGAGAGGAAAAAAAATGAGAGAAGGCAGCACTCATTTGGCGGGGAAGGCCCAAACCTTCCCCGTTCTGTTTTATGTAATATGCTCATCTGTTGGTGATTCTTTCCCCGGGCTTTTAATATGCCCTGGGTCTATAGGGTCTTTACCTGTTATCTCTTTTAGCAAAACCAGCATTTCGAGAGATTCCTTATAAGACGGATGCCCTTTCTGGCCGGTATCTGCATAGTGCTGCTTTCGCCTTTTGAGTGCATTTACAAACAGTTCCACAAACATTGGCGACTTTCCGGATGCTATTTTCTTTCTTTGGTCCTCCGTCAATTCCCCTGGTAAATAAATATCGTATATGGGCCCTAAAGCTGCGAAAGTTATAGCCATGTGGGCCTCTGCGTCCACCCGCCAGTTAGCTAACTCCCGTAATTTTTCGTCCACTAGCCTCAATCTCTTGTCCAGCTTTTCGATAATCATATTTTGGATAAAAACTTGCAGGGCAGCTCCGAAAGAGGGCAAATCTTCTTCTTCCTTTAGTTTCCTTAGATCCCTCGCCAAGTGAGCAGGTATTCTGATAGTTAAAGCTTCATAGTTTTTAGTTTTTTCCATGGCTATCTCCTCTTTAATATGTTAATTTAACAGAATAAAAAAAATTGTCAACTCGCCAGCCGTAGGATCCTAAATATCCCATGGGTATCTTTTTTAATCAGCTCCACCCATCCCTTCTGTTCCGAGCTTATCCCTGGGCTTTTCTGGATTCTTTCTGCGTTGCTGAGAATGCTAGTCAATCCACTACGGATCATACCCACCTGGCCTTGACTCAAAAACTTCCCCTTGGTATCATTTAGGTCGAAAGGGGTTGCCATTGTGTTGCTCCTTTCCGGGGTTGCCAGCATCTTTATCGGGGTTTATCGGGACTCTGGCAACTCCGCTTTTAATTTTTTAAGCTCCTCTTGCAGTTTCTTCATCAGAACTGCCACTACCTTCTCAAACTCCTCTAGCCACCTGAGGATTTTCGCCCTCTCGTTTTCGCCTTGGAAGAAATAGGTCAGAGGCACGTGATAAACCCTCCCTATCCTCTCCAAGAGCTTCAGGGATGGATATTGTTGCCCCCTCTCGATCTTACCAACATAGGTATAGTCCATCTTACCTGGGACCTGGTTGGCAAACTCCTTCTGGGTCAGGCCCAGGCTCTTCCTCAGCTTCTTGACTCTTTGCCCTAGTTTGACCTTCACCTTTCCTCACCTCCTCTAAGGCATCTGCTCTGCCTCGAACTGTTTGAACCTCACTAATTGCTCGAAATAATCAAGCTCCGACCTGAACAGCCAATCATTTTCTTCGACAATCTCTTTCGAGTCAGGCTTGCCGACCTTTTCGACTCCAATGTTCTCTATGCGTTCACTGATCTTCTCTCCAAGCTCCATTACCTTATTTTCTAAATCGTCTATTTCATCTTGAAATTCAGACTCAACAATTTCGTTTATCATATCATTTGATTTCGATATCTTATCATTTTGTTGACTCTTAAATTCTCTAGCTTTCTCAAGATCAATATATTTATCCAGATAAGACTTTACTATTTTCTCAAATTCTCCCGGGTGCAAAGCTTCTAAAGCATCTAATTCAGTCTCTTTTTTGCCTGGTGCGCAGGGTAGTTGATATTTCTCAACCTGATTTTTCAAGAGAATTATAGGCTTCAGCTTTATATCAAGCTCCTCAAGATGTTCCCTATAGAGTCTAAATTGTAATTGACGGCCAACCTGCCGGGGCATATTCTGACCGGCGTTGTCGTAGTCGCTAATGTAGAATATCCGGCAGGGCTTGATATATTGTTGTATTCTCCAAAGCAAAACGTTGATATGAGTCAAAGACTCAAAGCCTGCCCCGCTTATAAAAAATATCTTATATCGTTCACACAGAGGGATCAGAATATCATCCATTGTGCTTTTTTCAGCCCAGACTTCCAGACGATATTTACGCAGTTGCTCTAAATTATATTCGGCCCATGTATTACCATCCAATCCGCTAATTTCTGTCTCAACCGGCTGTTTATACGTATGACAAAGAGAATCATTGTTATATTCTACTATTACTTTAGGATCCGGATTTCTGCGGTCCACAAAATCATCATATCGAACTAGGCCAAGATGCCTGGCGTTTGTGGACCCGGCATTGAGAAGATCCCAGTCGTCCTTTGTGTTCTGGTAGGGCTTCCCATCGGGTTTGACCGCAAGCCCGAGGATCTTGTAGTGAAGCCGACGAAGATGGTAGCCCTCCGCTCCATATTCATTCCAGATCTTTGCGAACCATTCGGCCTTCTTTCTCCTGCCCGGTTGCCCTGCATAGAAGGGGTCGCTCCCCTTGCTCATTACCAGCAGGTCTTTCATCCTATACCTGTCCTCCTTTGGCTTCTTCCTCTCCAATTTGAGCAGCTTCTTGATTTGTTCATAATTCATCTTTCCTCACCTCCTCTCATTTCTGCCTTTTAACATTGTCTTATTTTCCCCCCTAAGTAATAGACTGCTCTTGTTTTTCTATTTTTTCCCCAGGGTATAGTGGATACCTTTAGGCTTCCCGATAAGTGGCCTAAAATGAGCCTTATTTTGATTATTTTGCTTCTTTCTCTAAGTATTCAGAAAGCACCCACCGGATAAGTCCGCTAATTCCCGTATGTCTGCGACTGGCAGCTTGCTCTAGCTTTTGCTTAAATTCCTTTGTTACCTGGATCCCGAGAATTTCTTTTTGCTGATTTTTTGCTTTTATCATTAGATTCATCTCCTTTCTATAATTAGACTTATATTTCTTAAAAATGTTCCATAAATTTCTATAGATATTCTACAAAAAATAATAAAATTGTCAAGTATCAGATGCTGAGTTTTCATTTGTTTGTTAATTAGTGTTAAAATTACTCTAATTAGACTATATAGGCTATTTAGTGATCAGTAACCTTAGGGAAAAATTAGGATCTCAAATTTTGATTATAAGATTTTTCTGCATAAATAGCTGGAAGCAAGAATACAAAAGGATTTTGCTTATTTAAGTGTCAGTACTGACAGTAATTTATCTGTGATTATTCCCTCTCTGCTCCTAGAACCGCTTATATAAAGACTTTGCTAAGATAAGAAAAGCTGATAACCCCTCTTTACGGACCCTGCTTTTTGGGGGACTTGACACTTGTAAATAAAAGTATATACTGTAGCGTAGATGTCTTGTTTACAAGGCGTCTCCGGTTGAGGAAAAGTCTTAAATAGTAAGGCTGAACGAGCAGGGCAGTCTTACAAAAACCCAGTCCTTAAATTTTGCCTCGAGGGGATTATTTTTGGGTTTTTGTTGGGCTGCCCTTTTTTATGGAGATAAAAATGAGCGAGCTTGAATACACAAAATGTTTGGTATGTGGCTGGACTCGTCCCCTTGAGAGGAAAGGGACCAAGAGAATCCAACGAGACCAGTCCCCGGATAAACAATACACATTCAGGTATGACGTTGTGAACCCAAACGAAGCTAGTTTTATCTCGGTCCGGGAATGCGGGGGACGTGGCAAGGGATTTAAGGAAGTTCGCAGGATAACCCTGAAGGAAGCGGTTGAGAACAACACTTATAAGGGAGTGCGGGAATCCTTAAAAAATCAATGTGTTAAAGTCCTCAAAATCTTGATAGGAGAGGAAAGATGAGCTTTTGTAGCGTCAAATGCCCGATCTGTGGCAACTGGATGAGTCGAAGCACCACCAAGCGAGGGAAGCCCTACCTTTACTGTGGTCGGTGTGCGGGTGGATTTATGGTCCTCAAAGTAGCGACTGCCAAAAAATTGGATACGGTTTGCCAGCAGATTACCGAGTCTGACCTTATACCCGAGACTCTGAAAAAGCACAGGGAGAGACAATGAAGGTCGTATCTACCCGGGTATCGGATGAGCTGTATTCTGCCTTGGTGCAGCTTGGGAACGACAAAGGTATGAACGTGAGCCAGACTACGGCTTCAATTATTCAGGGGGCTATCCAGGGTAAGATCCCCCTGAGGAGTTTGGCAAAACAGGATGTTTGCCCCCGGTGTGGTGGCACGCTTCACTTACTGGAAGGTGCCGACAATAAGCTCTATTTCTGGTGCCACAGGTGCGACTGGATGGCATATTTAGGCGTCTTTACTTGGCCAAAAGATATTGAGGACTGGCGACAAAAAATAAAGGAGGCATAACATGGGATTAAAGGAAGGTGAAGGAGGAGGCGTAAGCACCTCTGACCTGAAGGGTCTATTTGCCGAGCAGGAATTGGAGAAAAGGGATAAGAAAACTCTTTTCGATAAGCTGGATCGGATAGAGGGCGGGCTAAAGATAATCGGGGATATGGTCTGCGATGAAAAGGGCCATTGCCGACTGGCGACCAAAGAAGAACTAACCAAGTTAGGCCAAAGCGGAAAGAAGCTCGAGGAATTTCATAGCCAGGAATTATGGGAGGAGATAAAGCAGCGACCAAAGGCCATGAGCGACCTTGAGGGGGTATTCCTGAAGAAGCTAAAGGAAAATGGGGACCTGATGAGGAAGGCAGCCGAGGATGAAACATTCAGGGAGAAATTCCTGGAGTCAGTCTGCACTACTAAAGGTTGCAGGGAAAAATTGAATCTGCAAATAAACGAAGCCAGGAAGAAATACCCAGAAGAAAAGCAAAGCTGGATGATCAAGAAAAAATAGGAGGCCACTAATGAGTAGGCGTTTGCTGCAAGCGTATTTGACGGACTGGAGAGGCAATCTAATTTTAGATCGGTTTGGTCGTCCGATCCTCAGAGAGTGGTTTCATCGTTGCGATCTGCATGGCCACCTGATTGAGTCTGTCACACCAAGCTATACCGAAAGTGTGTAGCTCGATACCAAAAATAAGGAGGTAAAAACTATGGAAGGATATCTGAAGGATCATCAAGGTAACTATATAATGGACCGGGGGGGCTATGTGCCTATCGATAGGCTAATTCACGATGTTGACGAATTTGGACGGCTGCGCCCAGGAGCTAGTCAATACGGTCCTGGCGGGCCATCACCAACAGCAAGACCCCGCACCTATTCCCCACCCCTGACGAGAAGCTATCGGCAACCCTTGCAACCCTTGAGGAAAATAGGTAATCCGGGTGTTTGGACTAACCTCACTGCGTGGTGGAGCAAATTACCCACTTGGCAAAAGGGAGCACTCATTGGTGTCCCAGTTGTTGCAGGAGTTGCTATTGCTGCCTCTCAAAAGGGTGGAAAAGGTAGCACAGTAAATAAAATATAAAGGTGAGATATGTTAATCAGAAAATGGGATTATATTCACGATAGATACCGGATGGTGGAGATCCCTAAAACTGGCCCTGAGCCAGAGGATTGGGGGGCCGACAAGGCCGTGCCGGTCCGTCCAGAGGAAACTTTCCGGGGCTTTGAGCAACAGGTGAAATTGAGGGGAGAGCGGGAATACCAGAGAAGAATCAGAAGAATGCGAGAGTTGGGGCTATTATAGGCTTTTCAAGAGTCCACGTTTTTGCCTCTTTATTTGCCCGGGCTGTGTCCGCTGTGCCCGTCGCCTCCAACTTTTAGCCCCCGGATGGCTGGCAGTTCGGGGGCGTGGCCTCTTTTTTTTTTGAAGAGACCCCCTGGGAGACCTCCCAACCTTCCAGGGGGGAGAAGGAAAAACTATGTATGAAAGCCCCTTTATACCGAGGATTCTTTATAACGCACCCTCTGGATATGCTCCAGCGGCGGCGGCTATCGGTATTAACGTATTCCTCTACAACGATTTCTCCAGAAAAACTTGGGCCTCCAGGGAGTCTATTCTAAAGAAATGTGCGCAGTATGGAATAAAGCTGATGCCCTGGTTCGAGGGCGTGGGAAGCCATGACGACCCAAACAGAGACCCCAGTAAGAGCCATGAATGGAACTTCTGGGAAGGAAAAAAAGCATTTCTGCTCAAATATAAAAATGATGAAAGAATATATGGCTGGAATACCATACAGGAGCCCGATCTCGGTGATGTCCCCGTAGATTACATAAAGCGTCTCTATGAGACAGTCAAAGACTATGACCCGGGAGGCAAGCCTTGTTTTGTGCTCTGGGACCAATGGGATACAAATGGCTACCGTTGCCAGGCAGGGGAATTTGATATCTGGACTATGGATACTGGAGCTTCCGGGGCTGCCGATGTCCAAGCATTCAAGGATAGACTCCTGCGTTTGAATGGATACTACCATTGGATCGAGATTGGCAAGCCAGCCATAGCTCATTTCTACAAGTTCGAGGCTCTTGAGGCATCTTTCCAAGCCTGGCAAGATGTCGTCCCTGCAGGGGTAGTGGGGACTATGTATTACAACGCCGGTATCGTCATGCCGAATGCCTCAATAAAGGCCAAAATTGAGGCATTTCACCGCTCTATGGGGTGGTGGCCGCCTCCACCAGTCTATACCTGCCCCCATTGTGGAGCAACCTTCGGCTCCCAGGGGGAGCTCAATAATCATATTGCCAGCGAGCACCCAACTGAGGTGTTTACCACTCAGGAGCTAACCTGCTCAGGGTGTGGGGCTGGCTTGGAACTGACTATATCTTCAATACCTGAAAACAATATCTCTCAGGGCTGTCCTGTATGCGGGACGCCTGCTGATTAGGAGGTGTGAAAGATGGGATTTGGGACCAGTATTAAAGTAATAAAACCCGGACCGGCAGCAGAGGTGCCCTGGTATAAGAAATATGCTGGTCGGCTAACGGTAGGGGCTTTAAGTGTCCTAGCTCTCTTAACTCTCTGGCCCAGGAGAAAAAAAGGATGAACAACGATATCCTCTATGTTTATCACCAAATACCCTTACAACAAGAAAGGGTTAGGCACGCAAATAGCAAAATGGCTCCCTGGTCCCTAGAACTCACCAAAATAGACTTTTTCGTAGTCTTGTATTTAGACGGGGAAGCCGAGATCTCAATTGATGATGGCGATTATTTTCCTCTAGCTCAGAAAATGCGTCTTTCCTTTGGGGGCCGGAAAAGGCGAATAGACATAATAAATCCAGGCCAGGAAGGAAAATTCCTAAAGCTCCTGATCAGTAGAAAAGCTGATCTTGAAGTCATAAAATGAGGTGAACCATGAAATGGAAAAAAAAGAAAGAAAAAAAGGATAACAAAGAGGTGAAAGACCTTGTTAAAAAGGCCGAGGAAACGGCCTCTCAGGGTAAAAAGGAGACTACCAAAAAAAAGTCCGAGGTAAAAGAACCTGGGGCTAAAACTCCCCCTAAAGAAGAACCAAAGCCAAAGCCCGACCCTGAGAAAGAAGCCCTGAAGGACCAGGTCAAAATCTTGACCGATAGAGTCAATAATGTAGAGGGCTTATTAAAGCAGGCAGCCAAGGCAGCCAAAGAAATGCAAACTCAAGGGCAGGGTCAAGAGGGATTAACTGATGAGCAAACATTAGAGATGTTACAAAAAACTCAAGACCAGGAGCAACAGCAAACACAGCAAGGTCAAGCACAGCGTGCTTTTGGCCCGAATGAGTATTTTTTGTTGGGCAAAATCCTCGATACAGCGGGCAAGATTATCCCCGGGGCAATGGCAAAAAGTGCCGGGGGAGATAGTAGCGGACCAGAAGCGGTTTTGAAGCAATTAGAGTTCTGGACGAACATCATCACGAAGATCCAAAGTAATTTCATTAGCGGACTCAAGCTGCTGCCGGAACCAGTAAGAAAGGAGACCTTCAAGCGGATAGCTGCACCCCCTGAGGAAAGGGGAGAGGGGATTGAGGGATGAAAGACCTCACCAACAAGGTTGACCTTCAGAGCTATACCCTAAAAGCGGTTATGGGAGTTGTTCCCCTCGTTGAAAATCACCTGTCAGAATTACTGGCCCTGAGTACCTACCTGGGAGACAAGGAGAAGTTTGATCAAGCCTGGCAGAAGACCCTATTTTGCCGTGAATGTATCCTGCGCCACGCCCAGGGGGAGATCTTTGGCTACGGCCTTGAGTGCATAAGAGGAAGCTGCACCCCTCTTGAAAGCTGGAAACAGTTAGCTGCTTTAGGGAGTGAGATCTACGACTACTTTGAGCCCCTGAGGGAAAAGGAACACTACACCAGGGAAGTATTTGACAAAGCTCAGGAGTTCCTCACAAAGTTGAGGAGTGTCAGGAAAGAGCTTACCAGGGATGATGGGATCAGAAACGGGCATATTGAGGACTAATCTCTATTTTTGCCTGCCTTAGCGAAAAAAACGCCTTCATAGAGGGGTCAAATCGCTAAGTTAAGCACCTACCCTAAGCTATAAGACCTAGGTAAAATCAAAGTGCCTCTATCAAGGGAATTTTATCAAGCCAGTTGTCGGATAGAGGGATTTTTGACCTCCCCCACCTTGACCTGGATATCCAGAAGGATCCTCTCTTAAAAGTGGGGAAAGCTCACCACCTAAAAAAAATTCATCAGCATTGATGGGGGTTTCAGGAAGGGCGTAAAATCATCACCGGTGATGAAAAACAGCCTAATTTGAAAAACCTTGTCTGGCGGGGGTTTGAGAGAAGGAAGTGGTTGTCATAATCAATTATTATCGGAACTTGGGCAGCCGTTTTTGTGGTGTTTTGCGAGGCGACGATACCAGTCCTTCCTTGCCTTTTTTCTGCTGTTCTCATTCTCTCCACAAATTACCTTCCCGCAGCCTTTGCATTTCTTGGTAAAGAAATACATTCCCCTGATCATCTTAGATCTCTCTACTTATTTTTAAGACCAAGCCCTTTAATAAGGGCGGTCCAAAACTCTCGGATTTTCTTGTTTGCCACGTCTAGCTTGCCATAGCAGAATTGGTTGACTATCCATTGTTTAGTTTTGTCTATGCTTCTTTTTTTTATCCCTTTTTTCATTATATTAACCCTCTGTAATCCTTTATTTATCTATATATATAAAGCTAAATGGTCTTGGTAAGTAAGCGGTAAGTAACAGGTAAGTAACAGGTAAGTAGAGGTAAGTAGAGCAAACCTGCTTCTGACGTGACTAAAACTTACTTACCTCTACTTACCGCTTACTTACCACTTACTTACCAACTCAAAAAACTCAAAATTGATAAGCCAGTAAAAGAACAGAAAGAAAATGACACCCTATATATATACCTATCACCCCTTAAAGAGCATACCACCTGCCAGATGTCCCCGG
>JREQ01002690.1_pt1 | contig 11225 bp, 12 predicted proteins | sample 210151 | NCBI WGS metagenome assembly JREQ01 (sample SAMN03019617, study PRJNA260268) | marine sediment metagenome | biome: Marine; feature: Sediment; material: Clay; isolation source: clay from marine sediments 31 meters below sea floor depth collected from... | place: New Zealand: Canterbury... | reverse complement strand
TTCGGTGCTCAAAAGAAATTTTTTCTCGACAATCAAATCAGCTGGCGCACGCTAAGTTCTTATAAGTTCTTCCAATGTAGAAAGCGTTGTTAGCACTTTAGTTACGATGTCTGTGAACGTCACTATACCCACAAGTTTCTGTTTGTTCATGACAGGAATTTTTCTGACTTTTTTCTTTGCCATAAGTTTAGCAGCTTCATCTATGCTTGCCATTTCGCCTATGGTTACCACCGGACTGGTCATGACCTGCCTGGCAGTTAAGGATTCTGGCGCTAAGCATAGCTCCACTACTCTTCTAAGAATGTCACGTTCAGATATGACGCCTACTGGTTTATCGCCTTGCACAACAACTATGGAGCCTATATTGAACTTGTTCATATTGGCTACAACCTCTTTGACGCTGGAGTCCGGTCGCACCACTTTAACGTCTTTTGACATGATGTCTCTAACAAGGACTATACCCACCATCTTACTTTTGCCTCCAACCCCATGCCACAAACATTTTAGGCCTAGTCCTTTATGTGTTTTGGCCACATCCCCCTGTAAGACGGTATCATTTAGTTACACAATTCTTTCTTTTTCAGGGACGCGCACTTGTGTTTACAATGTTTATTTTCGTTTCCTGAGCAGCATTAAATTGCCATTACTACAAACATATTTAAATCCAGATTCTACCAGCTCGCATACCTCCTTTAAGTCGTGTGCAACCTTAGCGACAAACTACTTCTTTTTGATGACTTTACAGAAAATGCTGGATTCATCCACTTCAATGACAGACGCTTTCAATCCGAATTCATCAAACAACTCAACAAACTGGTCACCGCTGACAGTAGTAGCTCTAAAACCGTCCTTACACACAATCGTCCCATCACGAGTCTTCTCCTCGTCTATCTCCCCTATAAGACCAAACCGCGATTGCCTTCTAAACCATTCCAGACGAGCTTCCCATATCTTCGGAGAATAACTGGAAAAGAGAATAATCCCATTGTCTTTCGTCACCCTTATAGATTCGGCGATCAAACGTTTCTTGTCAACCCCAAATGCAGATATACCGTTTTGAATGCAAAACACAACATCAAAAACACAAGAATGAAAAAACATCTGAGACGCATCCATCAGAAAAACAGCACAGTTCTGACAACCTTCCATATATGACCTCGCAAGTTCCAAACTTTCCTTTGAAATGTCATTTCCAACAATCCATGAAACAAACTGTGACACCGCTTTCATAACTCTACCATAACCACAACCAAGTTCGAGAACCAAATCTGCACCATGAAGATTAGAAACGACGAATTGGATTTCTGCATTAAGATATTGCTTGATCCTTGGAGGAGCTATCTCATAGCATCTAAGAAGTTTATCAGCTGAAAGCTTCTCCTTGTAATAAGTACCTTTATGCATGAAACTATTTAAGAAAAAACTCGAGATTTAAATCGTTTCGTGTGTCTCGCCTTCCAAAAAAGGCGCGCACTTTGTGGCTGAAAATCGACTGAAACCCAGATAGAAACATGATGATTCGCAAAGCATAGAGATTTTAAAAAACTACTTGTGCGTTAGTGTTTCGATTAGGTCAACTACTCTGCTTTCTTCTTGTTCTTGCGGTCATCGCATCTCGTATAGCAAATTAGAAATAACCGCGTGAGTTGATAAAAGTGAATAGAGGTTAATGCTTTGACAGATATAGTGTTCGTATTCGAGGTTCACCAACCATATAGGTTGAAACGGAATTTCTTTTGGGAAAACAGAATTTTCCAAAGGGTAAAGAGAGAAGAACTCTTCAACCATTATTTCGATCATGCCGTAAACAAGGAAGTTTTTGATAGAACATGTAAAAAGTGTTATTTTCCATCAAACCAAATATTGCTTGAGCTGATTGACAAATACAAGAGGGAGAAAAAACAAGTTAAAGTCTCATTCAGCATTTCCGGAGTTTTTCTAGAACAGTGCGAGATGTTCAACAAGGACCTCTTGGAATCCTTCAAACAACTCGCAGAAACTGGCTGTGTAGAATTTCTAAGCCAAACCTACTATCATTCGCTAGCAAGCCTCTATCCCAAAAGAGAAGAATTCGTTGAACAGGTAAAGATGCATCAACAAACCATGAAGGATTTACTGGGCTATACGCCGAAGGTTTTTGAGAACGCCGAGTTGCTCTACAACAACGCCATAGCAAAAACCATCGAAAAGCTGGGCTACCAAGGAATCTTCACAGAAGGCATAGAAAGAATACTCCACGAGAAATCACCAAACTATCTTTACACGCCGAAGGACTGCAAGAAAATCAAAATATTGCTGCGAAATTACAAGTTGACAGACGACATAGGGTTCAGGTTCTCAGCAAGATGGTGGAGTGAGTGGCCGCTAACAGCAGACAAATACGCAAGTTGGCTGGTGGCAACACACGGCCAATGCATCAACATCTTTCCAGACTACGAAACCTTCGGCGAACACCATTGGCCCGAAACCGGCATACACGACTTCCTAAAACATTTACCAAGAGAGATTTTGAAATGGCGGCATCTCCACATGGCTACACCTTCTGAAGTTGTAGAAAAGTATGCCCCGGTTGGGGAGATTGATGTTCCTGAACTCGGTGGGACTGTTTCTTGGGCTGATCTGGAAAGAGATGCAAGCTGTTGGCTTGGAAACACGATGCAATGGGCTTATTACACTTCCGTGAGAAGGCTTGAACCGCTTGTCAAAGAAACAGAGGACAAAGACTTTTTGAGAACATGGAGATATTTCCAAGCAAGCGACCACCTCTATTACATGTTCACCGCAGGCGGGGGACCAGGCGAGGTTCATTCCTACTTCAGTCCCTTCGGCTCTCCGGTAGACGCCTATGTAGCAGCGCAGTCAGCAATATTGGACTTCGAAAACAGGGTGAGACTTGCATCAATAACCGCGAATGAACCGTTTCTTTTCTACACTGGTACAGGAGAAAAACATTACACAGAAATAATGGCATGGAGCCTAAAAGGATTCGCAAAAGCCCTGCAAAAGGGTAGCATGAAATCCATAGAATTTCACAACCGCCGCCGAGACTTCGAAAAATGGGCGAAGGTTTCACTCCTTGACGACACATTGGCGAAAGAATTGAAGAAAGTGAGGCTTTCAAAGTTGAAAGGAGAGAAGCTAAGAGAATCAATAGTTAAAGTCGCCAAGGAAAGATTCAAAAAATTGAGCCAACAAATGCAAGCAACTAAATACTTTTAGTTATAGGAGGATTTGCTGGAGATATCTCCATGTGTCTGGGGTTCAAATCCCACCCGCACCACTATTGAAGACTTCCTTTTTTCCGTTATTCGATTCTGCTCAGTTTCCTTTTTCCAAGGTAGAGGAACACAATTCCCACTAGCCAACTCAACGGGACTGTGACATAAAACAGTGTTTGATATAATCCGAGATCAAATGCCCGTCTAATAACGATTAGAGAGATCAGGGACAGTCCGACCCATCCTTGCATGACTATCATCAGGTTTAACACGTAGTTTCCTCCCTTCTCCGAGAAGGCTGGATTTAGAAGGAAGAGGCCGAGAACGAAAGGCACACTCGCTGCAACGGTTAGCATCACCAATCCGGTAATAGTCAACAAAGAGACAAACGTAGTTTGTGGGCTTAGGATTGTTGAAACAGCTGTGGCCACTGCCGCGATCGGCATCACTATCAGCCAGCCTTGCAATAGCTTGGCCTTGACAAATCTTCCCACACCAGAAGGTGTTTTCCTATATATGAATAGACTTTCCTTCCCCCGGAGCGTCACTTCACCGACCACGAACGCCGAAAGGAGCGGAAGTATAAGTTGGGGCATTAACAGGGCACCTTCAAGATCCTCAGAACCCCAACCAAAGAATATTTTCATCATAGCGAGTAGACTCACCATATAAGCGATCTTCGAAAGGTTTTCAAGCCTCCGACTATAGTCCTTGAAGACAGATACTAGAAGAGTGCCGAACGATCCGCCACCTCCCAGATGTTTGACAGTTTTGTAGAAGGCACCGTCCGGCTTAGCCTTTGAAGCTATGAATGTGGCGGTTTCCAGGCTGTAGGCGCGATTAGCGGCTTTTGTGCCTATCCACAGCACGGCTACGAAGAAGGCGATGAGACCTCCGAATCGGGTTAGCGTCTCAAAACCAACGGCGGCGATGTTGCTAGGGTTGGATGCGAAGCCAACGATAACTTCTGCTCCCCAAGAACTGGGCAACACGCCGAGGATGGTTTTGACCGTCCCGCTTGTCCTGGGATCGGCAAGGGCTTCGATCAAGCCTCCACCCATAATTGCATACATTATTGCGATTAACGGTAGAGCAATGACTAGTGCGAGGGCTCTTCCAATGTCTTTTCCGCGGGCGGTTTTTCCAAGCTTTGTTCTAAGAACAGCAGCGATCACGTTGCCGATCCAGTAGGCGGAAAAGAACGTCAGGACGAAGATTATGATTATTATCGCTATCTGAACCATGTCCAACCCCAACGGATTTAGAATAGCTGTGAAAAAGCCAGCGATTACCGTGACGGCGATGGCGTAGAAGGGCATCTATCCCAGAAACTCGCCTAGCAGAACGTCGCTCGGCTTTATAGGGGCTGCGAGGAAGATCTCCAGCTGCTCAGTTTGCACTTCTTTTAATGTATAGGTGATTGGAATTATTATGAAGTAGAAGAAGATCATGAACAGTATGATCTGCACCATCGCTGCGACCATCGCTATGGCAGCCTGAGGTGGGAACAAAGAGAAGAAGTCCCCGATGAATAAATTAACGAATGTTGGCGCGATGAACGCCACGTAAACCGCTAGCAACCCTATTACAAAAATTGGAAAGTATGGTCTTATCTTCCGTATCCTGCTTGTGCGGATGCGATATTCGTTCCTCGCAACCACGAGCCACTTAGGTACCGGCACCCTTCTGCTCCCTCCACGCCAAGAGCTCCTTCTCTTCAACACCACCAGTTATGGCGATGAATGCCTCTTCCAATGTCTTGGTTCCTGTCTGAGTTATAATTTCATCCACTGTGCCAACCGCGATGAGCCTGCCTTGGTTGATGATGCCTATGCGGTCACAAAGCTCCTCCACGACTGGAAGAATGTGGCTGCAGATGAAGATGGTTTTCCCTGCACTATCGGCCAACTTCCTGATCAGATCCTTCACCATGAGAGCTGCGCGGGGATCTAACATCGAGGTGGGTTCGTCAAAGAACAGAATTGGAGGATCATGGATCAGGGCTGCCGCGATCAGGATTTTCTGTTTCATACCTCGGCTGTATCCTTCAAGCAGGTAGTCGCGTCTGTCATAAAGCCCGAACAGCCTCAGTAAGTCATCTATCCTTTTAGGCAGAATATCACTTGGGACATCGTAGAGAGCTGCCATGAACTCCAGAAACTCCTGGGCGCTGAGTTTCTCGTATAATCCAGGCGACTCGGCAAGCAATCCTGTGACCCGTTTTACGTCAGTTTCCTCTTTAAGAATGTCATAACCGTTCACGGTAGCTGTGCCACTAGTAGGCTTTATTATGCAATTTAACAAGCGAACAGTCGTTGTCTTGCCTGCTCCGTTTGGGCCGAGCAGACCAAAGGTTTCTCCTTCATAGACTTCGAGGTCAAGCTCATCTACAGCCTTGATCTCGCCACCCTTACCATAATGCTTAGACAAAGCATCAGTACGAATCAAAACCTTCATCTATTTAACCTCCTTCTTGTGGGAGAGCATTTTCCGTAGCTCGTCCTCGCTCAGATCTATTCTCAGGACCCCGTTGGCTCCCTTGACCTCCAACACTGTACCCTCAACCATGGATAGTTCCTCTAGTTCGCCTAGGGACCCCTTGAACAGCACACGGTCGTGAGACTCGTTTGACACTGATATATGCCTCACATGTTTCTTGGACTTCATCTCTATGGAGAACGCATGCTCCATTTTTCCATCACCCATTAGTAGCTAGTTAAGAGTTAGTTTCTCTTTCAAACAGCAAGTGATGATTCACATTGTATGCCATTGGTCCCGCACCCATGCCAGCCGTTTGATAGGTGTGGAGACGCCAGCCCTTCCTTTGGTATTCCTCAACTGTTTTACCGACATCCTTATGGTGCTTAACCTCCACGCATTCCCATTCTTTCAACTTAACCTCACCTTCTATAGCACTTTAGAATAAGGAATTTCAAATAAAGCCTCCGCAAGAAGAATGTAGGAATATTAATATCGGTTAGGGAAGGTTAAGATTGATTGTTAGCAGGTGTTCGGTTTGGAGAATCTTTGTGACCTATTGTTCGAGCTCTCAAACGAGGACCGGCTCAGAATCCTCTACCAATTAAACAAGAAAGCGATGAATGTCACGAACCTCTCAAAGGCTTCAGTGGTTAGTATCATCTGTTAGAAATTTAATAGAGATTTCTCCGTCGGAAAACAATTAATGTCACAATAATATCCCATAAATACTTTTAAAACAGCTTGCACTGCCTTTATAAGAAAATCTACCTAAACTATGTAAAGGCTTCAAGGTGAAAACATTGAGGGAGGAGCTTCCAATCTCAGAAAAAATTTTACAAACCTTGCACAACCTCTGTGCAACAGCCCCAGACCTAGCCAGAAAAAGTGAAGAGCTTGCACAGGTTATGCAGCTTGACCTAACCGAAGTGGAAAGAATTCTCGACAATTACGGTCTGGAAGGCTACCTAGAAAGTTTCACGGATAACGAGGGAAAAAAACGATACTATTTAACAGGAAGAGGAATAATAAAAGTCTGTGCACTCTTCACTTAGTGGGAAACTAATGCAGGTCACAATTCTCTCTTGGGAATTCCCGCCGAGGATAGTTGGAGAACTTGCAAACTACGTAAAGTCGCTTGCTGTACAACTTGTTAAAAACAACGTGGAAACCCATGTGGTCACTTATCATGATTACTTAACAGGACTACACGAAGAACCGGAAGGCACCAAAACCTACAGAGTTACAAACCCCGTTCGAACACACATCGGAGTCCTCACGTGGGTTCTCACATTAAACCAAGAAGTTGAAAGAACAGCAGCCAACATCTATTACAGCGCAAAAAAACAAATAGACCTAACAGATGCCCACGATTGGCATTTCATACCAGCCGCAGTCACCTTGAAAAAAGCGCTTAACCTACCATTCATTTATTCTGTGGAAAGCCTAGAAGAACATCGCTCGCATGGCGCAAACTCACCCTTCAACATGGCTATCAAAAGCATAGAGTGGCTGGGCATGTATGAAGCAGAAAAAATGATTGTGAAATCCGAATGGATGCGGGATGAAGTAATTAGAATATACAAGGTTCCAAAAGACAAGATAAAGGTGATTCCGCCAAAATCTACCGCATGGATGAAGACCATTTTAGAAACCTACAAGAGCGTTACAGGAGGCTCAATTTCCGAGTGACTCAAGAACTAACCGTTATGATGTTTACATGGGAGTTTCCGCCAAGAATTATTGGTGGAATATCCCCGCACGTTTATCATTTATCGAAAAGCCTAGCAAAGAACGGCGTAAAAGTTTATGTGGTCACGTGCGATTTTCCTGGAGCACCTCAACATGAAGTTGTCGATGAAGTTGAAGTTTTTCGGATAGACTCTTACAAGAACCCTGCTCCAAATTTTGCAACATGGGTTTATCTGATGAATATGAATATGCAGAAGGAAGCCGCCGCTCTTGTCAAAAGTTTAGGCGGAAAAGTTGATGTTTTTCATGCCCATGACTGGCTTGTAGCAAATGCAGGGATAGGCCTAAAACATGTTTTTAGAAAACCGCTCTTAGCCACGATTCACTCAACCGAGATTGGGCGGCGAAACGGAATTCATTTCGATTATGAAAGGATGATTCATGAAACAGAGGCTTGGCTTACATATGAAGCATGGAAAGTAATCTGCTGTAGCAATTACATGGTTTCACATGTCCGATGGGCTTTTGTGCTTCCAGAAGACAAAATGATCATGATCCCGAACGGCGTAAACATTCAAGAGTATGAAAAAAACAAGAACGTTGATTTGAGCAGTTTCAGAAGAAGATTTGCTTCGCCAGAAGAGAAGATTGTGTTATTTGTTGGAAGACTAGTCTACGAGAAAGGCATTCACGTGCTCATCAACGCTGTTCCAAAAGTTTTGAAAAAAGTTAACGCCAAATTTGTGGTGGTAGGAAACGGCTACATGAAAGAACCTCTCTCAAACCTTGTTAAAGGCATGGGCTTAGCACATAAAGTTATTTTCACAGGGTTTGTGGATGATGAAACCCTAAGGAACCTGCAGAAGTGTGTAGATGTTTCGGTTGTGCCATCACTTTTCGAACCTTTCGGGATAGTTGCAATCGAGGCGATGGCTGCAAAAACTCCCGTTGTAGTTTCGGATACAGGCGGCTTATCAGAAATAGTTGAACACGACGTAACTGGCGTTAAAGTTTACCCGAACAATCCGGAGTCCCTTGCGTGGGGAATAACAAAAGTGTTGCTTGACGAAAACTATGCAAATCGGCTTAAAAACAACGCATACAAAAAAGCTCAAGAAAAATACAACTGGGACAAGATAAGTCAACAAACAAAAACCGTTTACGAAACTGTTTTAAACGAGTATTCAAAGAGTTTTTGGGCTCAACAGACCCAAAAAGGGATTATGGATACTTCAGTGTAATGGCTTTGTTTTGGCAAGTATCAACACATTTTAGGCAGTATATGCATTCAGGGTCGCTGAATTTCTCCCAGGGCAAATCTAAGATGCGGACATTCATCGGACAAGCTTCAACGCAGAGTCGGCATTTACCCTTGGCACATTTCACCAGGTCCCTACGTAAACCTAGAAAACTAAGCCTGTTTAAGATAGCCATGATTGCTCCGTGTGGGCAAAGGTATTTACACCAGCCTCGTGGAACGTAAGCCGCAAAAACGAGAACGCCAACCATAATGAAGAGTTGAGCCCAGAAAAGCGGGTTTGGCGATATTTCAGAATCAAAATTTGAAAGCATCTGCGGCAGGGTTGAAAATAAGGTTTCTGCTGGACTTAATGTGGTGAAAGGCGCCTTTGCAAAGATGCCTAAAGCTTTTTCGTAGCTTTCACCGATTCCCATAAGTTTTGTAGCGGAAAAAGTTACACTAACAAACAAAGAGATGCTTAAAATAGCGTATTTTACGTAAATCATGCTTTCGTGAGTTCTCGGCGAGACTTCCATCTTTTTGCGCTTAATGAAACCTATTAAATCTTGAATAAAGCCGAAGGGACAAATCCAACCGCATAAGGACTTACCAAACAAAATTCCTATGATTAGAAATGAGGCTATTGCAAGCCATGGAAAAACAACATCATACGACATAAACTGAAAAGCTGTAAAGGCGTCGCCCACAGTATTCGACTCGATTCCCCATGTCCAGAGAACGGGAAGTAAAAGAGGCAATGCACCTAAATTGAAAATGACTGCACTGAAAAATATGAAGGACAAAAACTGAATTACCCTGCGAAGCGTGTTAAATTTCAATAGGTTTTCTTTGATTTTGCTCTTCAATCTCTCGCCTCTTCAAGCGTTAATGAATTTTGAATTATTTACTTTCCGATGACTTTAACGTTTTCTACAAGAACCCACGGCGCGACCAATTGCCCAATCTTTCTTTCGTTATCAGCCAACACAGAAATGTTTTTTGATACTTGGAAAATATTGCCAGCTAACATTGCTCCTTTAGTAGCGTAAGCAATTTCACCATTCTTGATTTTCCATGCTGGAGTTGCAACAACGGAGAATTCTCCACTTGCTGGATTACTACTATGTGCACCTTGCAAATAGTACACAAGGAGCCCTTCATCCGCTTCGCTGATAAGTTCTTTTGGTGATCTGTTTCCAGCCATGAGATGAAAATTTGTGGCTTCCACGTTTGGCGTAGATAGATATCCAGCTCTTGACGCGTTTCCTGTGCTTTCTTTTCCTTCTTTTTTAGCGGTATAATTATCATAGATGAAGTTGCGTAGAATGCCCTTTTCTATAATAAGTGTTTTTTGTTGAGGGACCCCTTCACCATCGAATTTCCATGTGCGGAGACCACCATTAAATAAGCCATCATCGTAAATTGTCACAACTTCGGAAGCAACCTTCTCCCCTATTTTGCCCTTAAAAGCAGATTGATTTCTCTGCACGTAATCCGCCTTAACCGCGTTAATTAAAGTGAAGTAAAGAAGCTGTTGCAAGGCAAATTGGGTAAATATCACGTTAGTGTTCTTCGTTTCCATCCTCTTAGCTTTTAATGCCGAAACCGCCAGCCGCGCGGCTTCTCTGCCAACCCATTCCGGGGCGACATTGTAGTTTCTTTCAGCGTTAAATTCGAAGCATACTGGTGTTACTTCACCGCCTTCATGACCTATCGTCGCCAAACTGCATTCAATAATTGTCCCATGGTCGAAGCTTGCAATGCCGTTTGAGTTGGCGATAGCTCTAGATAAGTATGATGCGCCGGCTCCCCCCTCTATTGGGAAGACGCGTTTATCTGTTTTTTCAGCGGCATCTAACATCGCAGAAGCAACTTTCACTAAATCCTCAGACCGAAGCTCAACAATGTTGCTGTCATAGGTGTTTTCCACAGATGCAAAGGTTTTCTTGGCAGGAAGATTGTGCCAGTCTTCATCTGGTTTGCTTGCCTTAGCGGAACTTAACGCCTTAAGAACTGTTTCTTCAATTGCTGCTTTGTTTTCTAATATGTTCGTGTAGCAGAAGCCTACCGCCTTGTTAATTATGGCTCTAACTCCTAATCCTCGGTCGATTATTCGAGAACTTCTAGCAATCTGCCCACGTTCAATAACAACGTTAGTTGTGAGACCTTGATACATAAAAGCCTCCACTTCGTCAGCCCCCTTCCTTAAAGCAAAACTGACTGCACCTTCGGCTAAACTTAACATTTCCTCTCGCTTAAGCGCTACCACCAACTAGCACCTCCTTCACCCTAATGTGGGGACCACCATCGCATATGAAGGCTGTTTGACCCTTTCCACATCTTCCTGGCCACAATTCAAAGTCCTTTCCAACAGCATCCACTTTAAGCAGTGTCTCGAGCGTGTTACCACTTATAGAAGCATTCCGCACGGGCTCACCAACCTCACCATTAACTATTTCGTAAGCTTCTTGGACGCCCACTTGGAAAGTACCGTCTAGGTTTGCTTGACCGCCTCTAAAGCTTTTAAGGTAATAGCCAAATTCTATGTCTTCAACTAATTCTTCAAAGGAATGGTCCTTCGGTTCCATGAATGTGTT
>JREQ01003766.1_pt2 | contig 11238 bp, 12 predicted proteins | sample 210151 | NCBI WGS metagenome assembly JREQ01 (sample SAMN03019617, study PRJNA260268) | marine sediment metagenome | biome: Marine; feature: Sediment; material: Clay; isolation source: clay from marine sediments 31 meters below sea floor depth collected from... | place: New Zealand: Canterbury... | reverse complement strand
TATATTCTAAAATATGATTTAGCTCATGCACATATTATATGGTTCTCACGGGCAGGTGTACCTATGCTAGAAAGGACAGTTAATGTAGTAGGTGGAACAAATTTAATAAATAACTCAACTAGTATAAGAGGAGTAAGTCCAGCAACAAAGAATCAAATGCTAAATATGTTTAAAGCGCATAACCCAAATAAAATAGATAAAGCTACAAGAGTTGTTGATATGTATATAAACTGGGGAAATAAATTCAACATCAGGGCCGATATAGTATGGGCTCAGATGTGTCATGAGACAAATTTTCTAAAATATGATGGAATAGTTCCAGAAAGTGCTAATAACTTTTGTGGATTAGGAGCGACAGGCAGTCCTGGTGTATATAATAGTTTTGCAACTGAAGAGTTGGGAGTAATTGCTCATTATGCTCATTTAGCTTGGTATGTATATCCAAATCATGTCAATTCATATTGTTCTATGGATTATGATCCAAGGCATTTTACTTGGGGTGTATCTCCTCCTCATAACTACAACGGAGATTATACTCTAAATTGCTTAAATGGTAGATGGGCTCCTTCTTCTGATTACACCTATAAAATAATATTATTTGCTAACGAAATCTACAACTAACTTACAAATGTAAACTCTTATATTCCTAACTTTTTTTCTAACTCCTCAATATATTCTTCAAAATTTTCTCCTTCTGGAAGTTCAAACTCTAATACTCCTTTCATATAATCAACAATATAGAACTGAACTAATGCTTTCTCATACTCTCCTTTTTCATAATATATTTTTCCTAACATAAAATGAGTTTTAGGATATATAGGTTCTGTTTTTATAAGTTCAAGAAATTTTTCTTCGGCTCTTTCTTTTTCTCCTTGAATGTAATATATTTTTCCCAAATGATATATAGATTTAGAAGAATTTGGATCAGTTTCAATTACCGTCTTATAATTTTTAATAGCTTCAATCAGTTTGTTATTTTCCTCAAACAACAGTCCTAATGATAAATAGCATTTTGTAAATTTAGGATCTAGTTTCAAAGCTTTCTTAAAGCTTTTTTCTGCCTCATAAATATCTCCGTTTAGTCGATAAGCTTCTCCAAGTTTATAATATGCTATTGTTAATTTTTTATCATTAGAAATAGCAAGTTTGAATTTTTCTATTGCTTTTTTGTAATCTTGTTTTTCAAAAAAATTTAAGCCTTCTCGATAATATTCTCTAGCCATTAATACCATACTCTCTTTGTAGTTTAAATAGGCTTTCCAAAGGGGGGGCCCTAAAGTATATCCAAAAAGGGATATTAATACAATTACAAAAATAATTATATAAGAAAGATTCAAAAGGTGCCTTTTTTTACCTTTCTCAATATTATCTAAATATCTATAAAGAGGATGTGAGAGAAAAAATAGTATGATAAACAACATTGAGTGATAAAGAAATCTAAAGCTGATATTTTTATTTATAAAGATAATAAAGGCAAGAGCACACAGGATTAAAAAGAATCCAAAGGATATAAAATATGATTTTTTTATTCTGAAATAACTGGATATAGTAGTAATTATGAGAAAGATAAATATAGAGATATAAATGTCAAAATATTTTGGGGATAATATTAAATAAAATAGAAAAATTAATAATATTGTGAAAAATATTTTTTCTGAGGATATTCTGAAATAATTAATTATTTCTCTGTCTTCATCAGTTTTAATTTCATCATTCATTTTTTCTCAGATGTTTTATCATTAATTAACAAAGCAGATTTATGTTGTGCTATCATAATATATATGTTTTTATTTCCATTATTATTGAGGTTGGAATTTTTTTATAAAAAATCTTATAAAATGAAACACAAATTTCAAAGTCAAAAAGCTTATAAAAAATTCTATTTTGAATTTATAAACAATTTTAGTAAATACAAGAAATACTTTAAAGATTTTTCTGACTTCTGTGGAAAAATTTTTTCAATATTGCTCATAGTATATCTTACCCTTTTGCTTGTAGAACAATTCTTTAAAAATCTGTTTAAACAAATTTTTAATTTAAATGTTGTTTTAATCACGCTTATTGTAAGTGGTTCTTTATATGCTATTTCCATTAAGGAAAAGGAAATTGAACAGCAAGAGTATGAAATTAAGGGAAGAGACATTCTTTTTATTATCCTACTTGGAATCATTGGTTCTGTTTTGATATGGATTAAAGCCAAAGAATGTGGACCTATATCATACTATATTTCAATAGTATCAGGATTTTTTATAATTATACTTTCATATTATGTTTTTAAGGGGAATGAATAGATAAGTTCATACTATAAAGCACGAATTGTAAATGGGCTCCTTCTTTTGACTGCATCTAAAAAATCATAAAATTTGCCAACGGAATCTATAACTAACTCACAACTATTTCCAGGTGAAAAACCACTTTTTATCAACCCTGTTCTTATAATTCTTACTGGATTTCTTTTATAGGAAAGATATCCTTTTGATTTTAGCCAGTTATTTAAATATAAAATTTTGGGTATTGGTTATCCTCAAAATTAAATGAAAAGAATATGCAGAAGAAAGAAATGGCAAAGTTAAGGTTTTGAACCAGAATATTACTTGAAAGATGAGACGAGGGATTTTTTAGAGCGCCGAAATAATTTAAAGTAAATTTAATAATTAATAAAAATGGCATTTATAATGGTGACAGGAATTTTTTTACAGGGACTAAAAGGAGTGTGTGTCATTTATTATAATTAGACAATGAAAATTTTGAGATAATAAGGCACGATTTAATTAAACCAATATACTTAGAAGTTGATCAAATATATAATCTTGCATGTCCTATACATCTCCAGTTCATTATCAATAGGTTCCTAAAAACACTACTTACAGGCACTGTGGGGGATATACAACATGCTTGTAATAGCAAAGAGGTGTAAAGCAAGAATTTTGCAAGTGTCCACATCTGAGGCTTATGGTAACTCAAAAGAACATCCTCAGAAAGAAACTTACTAGGGCAATGTAAATACTATTGGTCTAAGAAGTTATTATGATTAAGGCAAAGAGCGGCAGAATGTTTTATAATAGATTATTATAAATAGAATAATGTTAACATAAGGATTGCCAGAATATTCAATACCTATGGACATAATATTGAAAAAAATGATGCCAGAGTTATATCAAATTTTATAGTCTAGGCATTGAAAGATGAACCAATAACTGTATATGGTTATGGTTATTAGACAAGAAGTTTCTGTTATGTTTCTGATATGGTTTAAGGATTTTACAAATATTGTTTTTATAGTTTTTAAATTCATAATATATTAATTAGTAAAATGAATTAAAAATAGAATGATACATATATTAATAGGAACAAAAGCACAATTAATAAAAGTTGCGCCTATAATGATGGAATTGAATAATCAAGGTATAGAATACAATTTCATTTTTACTGGGCAGCACAAAGAGACCATCAAAGAGTTAATAGAGGTTTTTAAGTTAAAAGAACCTGATTATGTGCTCTATCAAGGGAAAGATATTACAAGGATTTCTCAAATGATAATTTGGACTATTCAGTGTTTAATTCATACTTTTAAAAATAAGAAAAAAATATTTAAAAACCAAAAAGGAATAGTTTTAGTTCATGGAGATGCCTTTTCTGTTTTACTCGGAGCAATTATGGGGAAAATTGCTGGTCTAAAAACGGGTCATATTGAAGCAGCTTTGAGATCCTTTAATTTTTTTCACCCTTTTCCAGAAGAAATTACCAGAAGAATAACCTCAAGATTGGTAAACTATCATTTTTGTCCGGGGAATTTTGCTTTTAATAATTCAAAAAAATATAAAGGAGAAAAAATAAATACAGAGGTAAATACTCTATACGATTCTCTAAAATTAGTTTTAGAAAATAAAGATAATATTCAAGTAGATATTCCTCAAGAAAAATATTGTTTAGTTTCTATTCACAGATTTGAAAATATATTCACGAGAAGTCAATTTTTATTTATATTAAAAATCTTAGAAAGGATATCAAGACAAATTAAAGTATTATTTATCCTTCACAAACCAACGAGAGAAAAATTAGAAAACTCCGGCCTTTATCAGAAATTAAAAGAAAATCCAAATATTGAATTGCGACCAAGATATGATTACTTTAAGTTCATTAAGTTGCTTTGGAATTCAGAATTTATAATAACCGATGGCGGTAGTAATCAAGAAGAAAGTTACTATTTAGGAAAACCTTGTTTGGTAATGAGAAAAACCACGGAAAGGAAAGAAGGTTTAGGCGAGAACGTAGTGATTTCCAAATACAACAAAAAGACGATCGAAGATTTTATAAATAATTATCAAAAATATAATTTGAACCCGTTGAACCTTCAAAATAGTCCATCAAAAATTATTGTGGATTACTTAGAAAGATTGAAAATATGGGAAAAGAAGAAATAAAGCAATTTTATGAAAAATACCATAAAGACAAGATAATAAATCCTGTTGCAAATTTTATGCAACAGGAAAGACGTAATGTTCTTCGCTCTTTACTTAAAAACATAATTGGTAAAGTTTTAATTATAGGCTGTGGTTCACAAGATGATATGGGTATTATTAACGAGCAATGCGAAGGTGTTGGTATTGATATATCAGCAGAAGCCGTTAAGAAATCCAAGGAAAAGTATCCACGTTTTAAATATTTAGTAGCCGATGCCACCAATTTCCTGGGGATTTCTTGAATAATTTGAGCTATTGTTTTTTCTTCATTATAAGCCGGAATAATAACTACTAATTTCGTTTTTTCCTTTTGGGTTTATATTTTAAAATTAAATCTAAAGATCCACTTTTTAAAAAATTTTTAAGAATTTCGGCATTAGGAACAACACAGCTCCTGCCAATTCAATTTTTGGGTGGATATAAAATCGGTCGGACTACATTTTTCTTTCCTGATTTTGTATAGCCTTGATTATAAGTTTGATTGAAATCGGTAACTACTTTTTCAAAATTTACTTCTAATCTATCGCAAATTTTTTTCATTTCACTGTGCCAGGCAATAACTAATCTATAGTAGCTTGTATCTAAAAGCTTGCCGATTTCGGTAGTTATTGAGGGCATAAATACTTTTGTTTTTATTCCTAAACTCTCCAAGTGTTTTTTCGCTGATTCTCCAGTTTTTTTATTATCAGCGCCCACATATTTTACAAATGTTTTAATTCCTTGATAAAGATGAGAGTGAACTCCCCTGATCGGACTATGTACAACCATTTCTCCTATTTTTTAGTAGTACCAGGGGCAAAAGTAGAATGAATGATTGTCAATTTTGGTTTTAACAGGGAAGTAAGAGATTCAAAAAAGAGCAAGAGAGGAAATCAAATTAAAAGATTACATTTTTATTTTTGCTTTAGGAATTTTGGGGCAGCATTAATTTTTTATAAAACAAAAGAACTCGGTTGGATTTCTTATGTTATTTCTCTAGTTTCCGGTTTGCTAATTATTTTATCGTCAATTATAATTTTGAAAGAGGAAAAAGAAAATGAACCTTGAGCGACTGAAAAAAGATAAAATTTTAAAATATACATTAACTGCCATTTTGGGGTTAGCAGTATACGCTTCGGTTAGTTCTATTTGGTTGGGGATTGAGCAATCTTTTAGAATAGTTTTTGGTTCTTTTTATGTTGTGTTTTTGCCAGGCTTTGTGTTAACTCTTGTTTTTTTTAAAAAAGGGGAGATCGATGTCATTGAGAGAGTGGCTCTTTCTTTTACCTTATCTATTGCTGTTGTTCTTCTTCTTGTTTTTTATCTAAATTTAATCGGAATGAAGACTAGTGCCCTAAATATCTTTTTAGTAGTAGCTTTTATTATTGGGGGGAGCGTTGGAGTAATTCTATGGAAAAGGAAAAAATAAGTATGTAGAAAAAATAAAGTATTGACATAGGTTGATGGGTTTTATAAAATGAATGAAAGGAAGGACTCACAAAAGATAATAAATTAGTGCTTATATAAAGCCCCCAAGATTCTTAAGCTCCCGAAACCATTTCAGAAAATTAAGGCAAATTTGGTAAAGCCGCTAAAAATTTTCTATTGTATTTTTATAAATTCCGGTATCATAACCCAGAGGAGCTTCAGAAAATAAAAAAGGAATGATTCTCATGGCTAAAATAATAACTAAGGGAATTATTATTAACCAAGCGCACAATTTTAATTTTTCTTTCCCCTCCTCTTCCCGAAAAAACCAGAGCCAGCCAATAAAAAAAGCAAAAGCCAAATAAAAAGGGATGTGAGCCTTTCACTCAAAACCCAAACAAGACAAAACAATCAATATTCCATAAATTAAAAAAAGAAACTATTTATTAGAGATAATCTTTTTAAATTTAAACATTTTCTTTTTGATTCATTAAAATATAACTAAAAATTGGTCCTAAAATAAAAATAATTACTAAGGCAATAGCTCTATTTAAAATACTTACAGCTAACATTTGAGGCACCGGTACATTCACCACAGTCGCCGTGAAGGCAGCTATCGCTTCTTTTATTCCCAGCGCACCAGGAGTAATGCTAATAAATAAACCTAAAGTAGAAACAATTGATAAGAATAACACACTCAATAAACCTATATTTATTCCAAATACCCTAAATTCTAAAAACATCATTAAAACCATTATCGCGACATTCATTATAGATATTAAACTTGTAAGTATTATTATCTTTTTATTTGATTTTATCAAATGCCAGCCATTAATTACATTTATAAATTTGTTAATAAAGGGGTATTTTGTTTCTTTAATCTTTGGTGAAAAAAATACAGTTCCTAATAGAAATAAAAAAAGACAGAGGAAAATAACAAAAATAAAAACATTAAAAACTCCATAAACATAACACAATAAAACCATAGTCAATAGACCAATAAAAGAATTTACTAAAAAAACTATAATATATATTCCAGCCAGTGTACTTAAAAAATAGGAATAGGAGAATTGGTGTAATTTTTTTAAATAAACAGCTCTAATTCCCGCGCCACCTCTAAAAGGTGTCAAAAAATTCCCCATTGTGGTAATAACCGATAACCCAAAACACTCTTTAAATTTTAATTTTATTTGGAAGGGTTCCAGAAGATATTTTAAAACTAAACCATTATTTATTAGGAATAATATAGCTAAAAAAGATATTGGTATAAAATAAATAGGGTTTACAATTCTAAATTGTTTAAATTCATCGATATGCTGATAAAAATAAACCGCAAACCAAGCAATCAAAATTATTAGTACTAAAATTTGGGAGACCCTTTTTTTATTCATTTTCTTGAAATTACCTCAATTATATAATATCCAAGAACGGGTATTTTAAATTTGGTCAAAAAGTTACAAAAATTAGATTTTATTATCAACTCTTCATTTATAATTTTATATTTAATTAAAAAACGCTTGAACACATTGAATATTGAAGGTCTAAATAGAGATAATTTTTTATCTAAAATTTGGTATTTACTCCTTTTTAATAATTCAACAAACTCTTCTTCAGAACTATACTCTCTTAAATGAGTAGGGTCACAAGTTATCTTTCCATTACATCTATAAATCCACCAACCGTACCACTTTTTAACCACAGAAGAGATATATAAATATTCCCCCGGCTTTAAGACTCTATAAATTTCATTTAATAGTTTTTTATCATCTTTAACGTGCTCTATTACTTGAGTGCATATTACTAAATCTAATTGATTATCCTTGGGTTGTTTTACATCGCAAACATCGGAGCAAATAGTTTCTACATTAGCAATATTTTTCTTCACTCTTTCTAATCTCGTTTCTGACAAATCTATCGCGATTGCACTATTCACTCTGTTTAGTAAGCCTTTTCTATGTAAATCAAAAAGAATAGCACCATCACCACAACCAAAATCTGCTAAAGACTTAGGATTTAACCTTGACATTAAATTTATTAGAAGTTTAGGTGCTGGCCCGCCATAAAAATGAATGTTTTCTTTAGAGTATTTATTAAAGTTTTTTATAATGATTATCTTTTTTCAATTTTATAAATATTCCCTCCAAATGCATATTGTACTGAAAGTCGTTCTTTTTCGAATATTTTTCTATCTTGGGTAGGCGAAATCGCATATTTATCCTTCTCATCAACAATATATACAGAATATCCATCTTCTAACAAGTTTTTCATTAAAATAAGTGTTTTATCTATTCGCTCATCTTTAGGAATTGCGACATATACTGCTGTTTGTCTAACAGGGTAAATGAATTTATCATAAAAACTTGTGAAAAAAATAGAGTTTTCCGGTGTTTTTAAGATTATTGCCTCTTTAATATTATTTGCCCATTTTGATTTATCTATAAAATACTTTATGGTCATGTCGCTGTATAGTCCTTTATTTAGCCCAGAAAAAATAAAAAAGATAATTAAGACACTTAAAATAATTTTTTTATCAATTAATTTTTTTATAGTATAAACAGATAAAACTGTTAGCAAACCCCAAGAAACCAATAAATATCTCGCATAGGATGTTCCTACACTTCCTTCAAAAAATACACCTGACCATTTTTTACCTAAAAAAAACAGAAATTGCATTAGAATGATTGCTGAAAAAATAATTAAAATTTTATTAACGCTCCTTTCTTTTTTATAATTTAAAAATATGAAAATTAAAGCTAAGATGCTAAAAGAAACTAAAAGAGGATTAATTAAAAAAATTTGATTATAAAAATTTGTAAAAAATTGATGAAAATCTATTGCTAAAATAAAATCAAGTACTCCTGTTTTTTTAGAAAAGGCCTCAAAATGATTCAACTGAAAAAGAGGATTATTAAAATTCAGGAAACCATTAAATAATTTTACTTGATAGACAAAAAGAGGAAAAAACACAACTAAAAATAAAGTAGAGCAAACAGCGAGATTTTTAAAATTCTCTTTTTTAAATAAGTCTTTTTTTATATTGAATAAATAAAATATCACAACAGGAAAATAAAAAATTATGGAAGTGTAATTAAACCATATTGTTACCCCAGCAAAAAAACCAAAAAGTAAAAAGTTGCTCCTCTTTTTTTCATGTATAGCATTTAAAAAATAATATAACCCAACAAAAAATAAAGAAGTAGCAACTAAATCTTTAAAAGGGGTGCTACTTACATATAAAAATGCTCCGCCGTAAAAAAAGAGAGCAGTAGTAATTAAGGAATAAGATTGACCTTTGAAAATAAACTTATCAATAATCCTATAAAAATAGTAAAGACCAATAAAAACAAAAAGGGGGTTAATTAGAAAAATCATTTCACTAGATATAAATTTAAATAGTGCTAATATAATTATCATCCCTGGAATTGAAGATGGAACAAATCCATCACCAAAATTTAATAGTCCCCTAATGCCAAAAATTGGAGGGTTATATTTTTGATTTAGTTCATTGTTATATCTAAAAAGACCTTGCTCTATTAATAAATTAGAAAAGAGGTCGTTTTGATTAGTATCTGTATTGGGAAATTGATATTTTTGAACAGCCAAATTTAAAAATAGACTTATTATGAATATACAGAGAAAAAATATTACTTCAAAATATTTATTTTTTTTAATCATTTTAATACCTCTTCAATAATTTAAGTATTAATCCTTTCAAAATGCCAATTTCGAAACTTAGGGCAATTATTGGCAAAAAGCCAAAAACAATAAAAAAATCTTTGATATTTTCTGCAAGCCAGATAGAAACAAATATCCAAATTAAAATCAAAAATCCAAGCCAATATAAAAAGTAGGTAAAATTAATAAAAATTAAGGCAATCGTAAAAATTAATCCGATTATTGGGAGAAGAATAATAGGCCAAAAATATTTCTTTTTTGGATTTAAATAATAATCAACGAACTTTATTCCTCTATTAAAAGTATGTCTTATTTCATCTTTTAATACGATCCTTACCATGGAAGTAACTTTAACATTTGGATGTTTTAAAATTTTTTTCTTTTGAACAATGTTCCATAATAATTTAGTATCATCTGAGATATTTTTGCCTTTATTCTCTAATTGAGAAGAAAGAAAAAGTTCCTTGTCACAAAAAAAAATACCAGTTCCTTTTGGTGTCTCATCGAAATTGCCCTTTGTAATATAGATTGGTTCAAAACTCTTTCCAAAAAAAGGGGGGTATAATTTTCTTTTTATCAAGAACTTAAAACGGTCCATACGGTTTCTATTGGGGTCTATTAAAGCATTACCAACAATTGGCTGGTAACCAATTTTTTTTATATTATCTAGAACATTTTCATAAGCTATAGCTCTTGAATCAACAAATAACAAATTATTATATTTTGCTTTTTTTGCACCGGTTTCTCTCGCTATTACCCTCCCCTGATTTTTTTCTAAACTAACTACTTTCATCTCAACGCCTTTTTCTTCAGCTTCTTTTTGTTTTTCTTTTACTACTTCGAAAGTATCATCAATTGAACCATCATTAACCACAACAATTTCATATCTGGTTTTGGTATAATTCTGATTAATTAGAGCATCTAAACACTCTTTTATTAATTTTTCTTCGTTGTATACCGGGACTATTATTGAAATTTCCATCTTTTGCCTTAATTTTTTTAAAAAGTTTTTTAAATTAAATAAATTGTTCTAAGAAAAATTTTATAAATACTTCCTCAATAAGATAGAAAATGAAACCAATTTTTAAAATATCTTTTCAACGAAACAAAACTCATTTTCAGGAGTAGCATTAGAGATTCTAAATAAGCATATTTTTGGGGAGATAATAATTCTTCGCTGTAAAAGGGTATTTTTCTACCGAATAATTTCATAAAAAACAAACGTGCTTTTAAGTTAGTTTTTTTAAAAATTAAAGGTTTTTCTAATAATTTCATCGCTTCTGACAAGCTAAGTTTGTTCAATTCTATATCCTTTGCATTCTTAATTATATTTACAGCTTTTTGATTTCTCACTATAAGTAGCGTTGATTTATCTTCCCAACTATCTCCAAAAGATATATCGCTTAATTCATTGACCCTGTCATAACACATCATGCATCTCCAAGGAATCAAGTATTTGAAATCGCTATCCCAATATGTTCGATAAAAAATTGTTTTTTGGGTTCCATCCTTTAATTCAACAACCATATTATAACCCTTTCTGTAATTTATCTTCTTGACTTGTTCTTTTTTTATTTTTAATTTTTCAAGTAAAAATTCTGTTGCAAAATAAGATGGACATCTTGAACAAAAAAGACCTAAGTGTAAAATTATTTTTCTCTTTAATTCTAGGGATATCTCTTCATAGTTTCTG
>JREQ01004256.1_pt1 | contig 11239 bp, 12 predicted proteins | sample 210151 | NCBI WGS metagenome assembly JREQ01 (sample SAMN03019617, study PRJNA260268) | marine sediment metagenome | biome: Marine; feature: Sediment; material: Clay; isolation source: clay from marine sediments 31 meters below sea floor depth collected from... | place: New Zealand: Canterbury... | reverse complement strand
TGTTCATTAGGATCTTAAAGAGATTTTATCTAGTGCACGGGACCTATGGAGTTCGTAATGACTCTTTTTTTCACCTGTCAAGAGACAAGGGCACATTATTTAAGGATTTAGGGGTTAGTTCGAATGATAAAAAAAGTGTATGAGAATGGGCTTTGCACGGGGTGCGGAACTTGCGTGAGTGCGTGCCCAAAATCATCGATAGAGATTATCAAAGATAACATTAAAGGAGTCTACATCCCCAAAGTAGAAACGGAATTATGTGACGGGTGCGGACTTTGCTTTAGAGTTTGTCCTGGGTATTCTGTAGATTTTAGAAAGTTAAATATAAAGATATTTGACAAACAGCCCGAAAACACCTTAATAGGGAATTATGTGACTTGCTATTTAGGGCACGCAACCAATTATGGAATAAGATATAATTCAGCATCTGGGGGCCTTGTGACTGCATTATTAACCTTTGCACTCGAAGAAGGAATTATAGATGGTGCTTTGGTAACAAAAATGAACCAGCATAAACCATTAGAGCCAGAAGTATTTATAGCGAGATCTAAACAAGATATAATTTCTGCGTCTGGATCTAAATATTGTCCAGTTCCTTTGAATGTAGGTTTAAAGAATATCTTTAACGAGAAAGGTAAATTTGCTATAGTGGGTCTCCCTTGTCATATTCACGGAGTCAGAAAACTTGAACTAATCAACAAAAAACTGCGAAATAAAATAGCATTATATTTAGGATTATTTTGTTCAAACAGTGTTACTTTTCTAGGGACAGAATATTTTCTTCAAAAATGGGGTATAAAAAAAGAAGAGGTTAAAAAGTTAAGTTACCGTGACAAAGGATGGCCTGGAAAAATGGTTGTTTTATTAAAAAATGGAACAGAAAAAATTATCCCTAGAAGATATGAAAAACCATCTCTTCGTGGTGCACTTTATTTTTCCTCCGCATTTCATTATGATTTTGTGCCACCACGTTGTCTTTTGTGCTCTGATCACACTTGCGAATTATCGGATATCTCTTTTGGAGATCCTTGGTTGCCTGAGTTAATAAGAGAAGAAAAAATAGGTAAGTCGCTTGTTATTTCAAGAAATAAAATTGGTGAAGAGATATTAGAAAAAGCGCTATTAAAAGGAAAAATACAACTAGTTAAAATAAGTAGCAATAAACTTTTGCAAGCTCAAAATTGGTTCCTCAAAAAGAGTGTTAATTCTCGTCTTTCTGTACTAAAGTCACTTGGTAAGGCTACACCTTCTTTTACCTCAAAATCATTAGAGTCGAAATACATTGATCGTGTAAGCATATTATTTTATCTACCTTCTTATTTTTCATCGAAAAGGGGTCTGTGGCATTTTTTATATAGCAACGGTATTGTTCGACGATTGTTATTGATTGTCTTCGGTGCGCTTCGTTCAAGGCTGAGATAGCGAGAGAAAATAGATGACAAAAATACTTTTCATAGGTGCGCAGCTTTCTGGAAATTTTGGGGGCCCTTCCTTGTTAAGTAGCACAATCAAGGTTTTGAGTAAATTTATCCCAGAAGCAGAATTTGCATTTTTTTCTCCAACTCCAACCGATTCTAAGTTGAGTAGGATATATGGAATAAAAATAGTCCCATATAGATATAGTCCTTTACGCTGTGCGCGCTCACTTTTATCGCGCAAAGTATTAAAGGAGTTCAAAACCGCAGATATCATTATCGATATCTGGGGAATTATGTTTGCAGATCCCCTAAGCGGTGGTTTAATATCACGAGGGATGGGGGGTATACATCTTTTGGTAGGTAAACTTCTCGGCAAACCAGTTATAAAGTATACCGCAGATATGGGGCCATTTAATAAATGGTGGAACAGATTCTTCGCAAAATTTTATCTCAATAAAATAGATTTAATATTCACAAGAGGTAAAGTGACCAAAAAATATCTGCTTGAATTAGGTATTACTGCACCCCTCTATGTATTTCCAGATACTGCTTTCGTGTTAGAACCAGCTCCTATAAAAAATAAGATATTCTCCCAAGAAAAAATAAGAAAAAAGCCTCTTATTGGCATCTCAGTGAGTCATATGATCGTTATACAGGAACGTAATACAGATAAATATATTACTCTAATGGCAAAAATATCGGATTACTTAATTCATAGGCTAGATGCTTATGTTATCTTGATACCAAATGAGATATTCCCAAATAAATATGATGATGTCTACGAAGCCAAAAGAATCTATAGAAAGATAAATGAAAAGGACAAAGTCAGATTATTAATGGATGAATATCCCCCTAGCGAATTAAAAGCGATTATTGGGAAATGTGACTTGTTAATAGGAGCACGATATCATTCTATTGTAGCTGCGACTTCGATGTGTATTCCAACCCTAGCAATAGGTTGGCATCACAAATATCACCAAGTTATGGAATTGATGGGACAGGAAGATTATGTTTGTGACATTAACAGTTTAAACTTCACTAAACTTCAAGAAAAGATAGATAGCTTATGGGAAAATAGAGAAAAAATAAAAGCTAAAATGGCATCCAAAATATCGTTTATACAGGAATCTGTTTATTCAGAAGGAAAAATAGTCAAAGAAATGCTTGATACTGTAGGAAGATAGTGAAAAACGGCTCAGAAACTCATAAACTTGGTAGCTCTTCATGCATAGTTATTCACACTAATGTTTAGAATCTCTGTCGAGGCTTCTCCTTGCCTAAATCGTTTGAACATTCTTTTCGCGCGCTAGGCTGTTTAGAATTTAAACGTCCCACACATCCAGCCAACATAGCTAGGCCAAAGTAAGGCCTCATGCATCCGGCTACTTGAGTCTCACACATCTAAAACATCGGAGATTGAAGACCGCATAGGCACACACATCCAGGGATACCTCTAGATGAGCATCCCTACGAGACGGCTGCAGCCCAGTCTCAGGCCGTGAAGTGTTTGATGCTCCTCATCAACCCAGGCTCATGGCGCCGGACGGCCGCGAGGGCGACGGCCAGCATGGCCATGAAGCTGAGGCAGGCGTGGATGGTCGCCTGCTCGAGGCCCCTGAGCCTGAGGCACCCCAGCAGAAGCCACTCCCTCGCACGGCTGAACAGCCTCTCCACGCTCCACCTCCCCCTGAACAGCTCCACCAGGCGGCGTGCCCCACGGGTGACAAAATCCCTGCCCACCTTGAGGGCGTTTTTGATCCTGGAGTCCTTCCTTACCGGGAAAACGGGCTAAGCGCCGTATGCCTCGGCTGTCGCCCTCACCTTGCTTGAGCTGTACTGGGCGTCGGCCAGCACCGCTTTGAACCTGATGCCCAGCGAGTGCATTTTCTCCAGCAGTGGCTTGAAATAGGTCTTGTCGTTCTCGTTGCATGGGGCGACTGTGAAGGCGAGGGGCATCTCGGAGTCGGCGCAGCAGGCGGTGTGCACCCGGTATCCGAGGATGAAGCCCCGCTTTCCACGCCCCACCCTCGCGTCTGGATCGCTTCTTCCGGTCTTGTTGTCATGGCTCCTCTGGCTGTAGGCCTTCAGGTGGGTGCTGTCGACGGCGACGACATCTCCCTTCACCATCCCGGAGTCTATCAGCCGTCGGAGGAGGTGGTTGAAGATCCGGTGGTAGGTCTCCTCTCCGAGGCGGCGCCTGAAGTGTGTGAAGAGACTGTGGCTCGGCGTCCTCCTGAATCCGCATGCCCTAGCGGCTCTCCTGTCGTGCTTCAGGCGGAGGGATAGCCTCCGGTCGCTGGGGATGCGGAGGAGATGCTTCAGCAGCTGGGCCTTAAGCATTGAAAGCGGGTTGTAGGGCTTCCTTCCAGGCCCATTCCGATGGTATAGGCCTCTGAGCAGTCGGCGTAGGCTTCTGGAGTTGACGGGGTCAAGTACCTGTTTTATCTTCGCTCTTCTTCCGATCTAGAGAAATAGGATAAACGATATAATTTCTAAACACCTTAGGACGCGAAATATAGATAATCCTAGAGAGAAGAGCAAAAAGTGGAAACAAAGAAAAAAAACTTAAACATTGTTAAGTAATTTAATCAGAAAACAAGAATTACGCAGAGGCATCTTAATGAATGTTGCACTAGTCTTGGGAACGCGGCCTCAGATAATCAAATCCGCGCCAATAATCAATGAAGCTGCAAGGCATTCTGATTTACAGTTGCAGATCGTCCACACCGGCCAACATTATGATTACGGGCTTTCCCAGGCCTTTCTCGAAGAGTTCTCTATTCCCGATCCTATGACCACCTTAAATGTAGGATCTGGCTCTCACGCCTACCAAACTGCCGAAATCATGTTGAGGCTTGAAAAATATTTAATCAGTGAAAAGCCATCCCTAGTGTTAGTTCCCGGAGATACCAACTCCGCCCTAGCAAGCGCCTTAACCCCAGTCAAACTCGGCATACCCGTAGCTCACATCGAGGCGGGTGCCAGGTGCTACGATATGAGGATAGCCGAAGAGATCAACAGAAGGCTCATCGACCACTGCTCAGATATACTGTTCGCTCCCACAGTCAAATGCAAAGAGAACCTGGAGAGGGAATCCGTAATCGGCGAAATCTACCTGACAGGCGACACCATGTACGACATCTACCTAAAGTTCAAGGATAAAGCCAATAAATCCGACATCCTCGACAGACTCGATTTAGCTGAGAAAGAATATGCTCTACTTACGCTTCACAGAGCCGAAAACGTAGATGATCCGACAAAGCTAAGAGGCATTTTAAAAGGAATACAGGAAACTAAAATAAACATCGTCTTCCCAATCCATCCGAGGACAAGAAACAGACTAAAAGAACACAACATCTCCCTACGAAATAGCAACATCAGAATCATCAACCCTGTAGGCTACGTCGAAATGCTTAAACTACTTAAACACGCGAAAATCGTCCTGACGGACTCCGGAGGACTCCAGAAAGAAGCCTTCTGGTCAAAAACCCCATGCATAACAATCAGAGATAGAACAGAATGGTCCGAGACCGTTGAAATGGATGTAAACCTCATCACAGGTTCAGATCCAAAAAAGATAATACAAGCTATAAAATACATCAAAGAAAAACATAATGAAATAAAAAATAGATTTAAAGCAAATCCATTCGGAGATGGGAAAGCGTCAAAAAGAATAATCGAAATCACGAAAGAAAAACTCAAGGTATAAAAATTCAAATATGTTTTACAAACAAAATATGAATTGAAATAGTGAAACCAAAGGTTCGATAAAGATGAGGAAACTATATGCCTCCGTAACTAGATGCGGCTCATAGGGCGCGAGTATCGCCGACAGCTTGATCCGGGAGAAAAGTCAAGTTCCTCGGCCACAAACAGAACATCCCGAAAGGTCACATGCTCTTCCTCGGAGACATGGCCACAGTCACCCTATAAAAAGAAAAAATAAAAGACTGAGACATCTTAAAACCAGTTAGGTGTTCGAATTGTCTAAGAAGATCCCCGTGAACATCTCTAAAGAACTTGTAGACGAGATTCAACTACGAGTTGACGAGAGTGGAGGCGAGTTAAAAACCGTAGAGGAGTACATCGAGTTCGTCCTCACAGAGATCCTCAAAGAAGATGAACCAGAACAGGTCTGCACGCCTGAGGAAGAGAAGGCGATCAAGGAGAGGCTAAGAAGACTAGGATACATCGGGTAGAAAATATTAGACCTTCTAAATCTTCCGAACAATATTCTTTTTCCGAGCGCCCCATCTCTCCCTGCTATATGAATTCTTCCGCGCGCGCGGAACAGTTAATTTTTTTGAAATTGATCTCTCATCATTTCAACTCCGAGTTTTTTCGGGATTCTCATTAAAAAGCGCGCGAATTTAAATATACTCATACTATTCTAAAAGATGTCAATTTGGTATCCTAATTGGAATTTTCTAGTTGAAACCCATAAAGAGATGTTAAGGAGATATGGCGGCCACCCCGGCATTCCCAGCTATGGGAAGTCAGCGTTTAACACAATATTACAGGAGATGAAAGAGATAGAGGGAATCCACGCACAAGCGGCGTTTATGCTTAGAAGGCTTAGAACGGCCAGGGTATTCGACGACGCGGTGAAGAGAACCTCTGTGGTGGCGGTTGTCACCTTTCTGAGGATGAACGGCGAAGATATAGCCGTCACCAATCCATTAAAGATTTATAGTTTTATAAAAGACATCCTTAAATACGACTATAAAGAGATCGAGGAGTGGCTGAGAAATGGGAGGCTCCCAGAAGGACCCCGTGAAGGTTCGAGATAAAGTAATCGAGGATCTTCACGAGGCCCTTGAGAATTTGAACAAGGGTTCACGCAAGGTCAGGATATAGTCTTTTCCACGCTTAGAATATTTTGAGGCCTGAGAGATCGATTCAATTAGTTTCGCGCGCAGGTGAATTCATTCTCGGCCTGGCCATGTAAATTTACCCCCAAAAGTCCGCGCGCAAGACGAAACCCTCTGAGACGGCTCAAAACACGGCGTCAACATCACCTACATAGACCAACCAGAACCAAAAGGACTAGACCACGCAGTAATGGTCGCAGAAGACCACCTCAAAGGCGAACCCTTCGTCATGTACCTCGGAGACAACCTCCTAAAACAAGGCGCTAAACCCCTCATCCAAGTCTTCAACGAAACTGAGAGCGACTTCGTCGTAGGAGCCGCAAAGGTTAACGACCCCAGCAGATACGGTGTTGTCTTCTTCAACAAAGATGGAACCATCAGCAAATTCGTCGAGAAGCCAAAGGAGCCCATCAGCAACTGGGCCCTAATCGGCTTATACGTCTTCAACGACAAGGTCTTCAACGCCATCAAACAGATCAAACCTTCATGGAGAGGCGAACTAGAGATCACAGACACAATCCAAACTCTTCTTACCACAGGAGCCAAAGTCAACATCCAAAAAGTAAAGGGCTGGTGGAAAGACACGGGGAAGCCTGAGGATCTCATCGAAGCAAACCAGTTAATCCTTCAGGAACTAACCCCATACAATCACGGAACTATAGAAAAGGCAGCAACCATAACAAACAATGTCGGAATAGGCAGAGGCACCGTCATCCACAGCAGGACCACCATCAGAGGCCTCGCCATCATCGGCGACCACTGCACCATCGGCCCCAACACCCAGCATCGACCCATACACAAGCATAGGCGACAACACCACTATCCAGAACACCGAGATAGAGAACAGCATCATAATGGAGGGCACCCATATCGACTGCGGCAGACGCATCACCGACAGCCTCATCGGGAGACGCGTCACAATCCTCAGCCAACGAACAGAACATCCCCAGAGGCCACAGGCTCATCCTCGGAGACATGGCCACAGTCACCCTACAAACATAGATAAGAGACTGATACATTGAGAGCGTTGGAATTGTTCAAATTATCGAGAAAGGTCTCTGGACATCCAAGGAATCGATTGAGCGTGCTTATCTCACACGAGACTTACTTTCACTGCACATACCACGAGATTGAAATTTCTCCTTTTTTGTTTCCATAAGGGTTTTTGTGGTCTGCAGAACACCCCACATACTTGCTGAGTGTTGATTTTTCCGACATATTTAATAATGTAAGGCGATCTACCATTTGTAAGGTGAATTAACGTTGGTCGAAGCCGTAACGGTGACCTCGAAAGGCCAGGTCACCATCCCTTCCCGGCTGAGAAGGGAGCTAAAGATAGTGGAAGGCGAAAAGCTGCTTGTTATCCGTGAGGGCGACGCCATCAAGATGATCCCCGTACCCAAACTGTCGAAACTGGCCGGCGTGGACAAAGAGGTCTTCGAGGGCAAGAAGCCTTCAGAAGACATCGAGACTATGAGAAGGGAGTGGACTAGAGAATTTGAAAAACGAATCCAGAAAGCCTAAGATAGTCTTGGACACCAAACCTCTGATAAAGCTGTTCGCACAGGAGGAAGGCTGGGAGGCGGTCCAAAAAATCCTGGCCAAGACAGAGGCCGGAGAGATAGAAGCGGCGATAAGCATCGTCACTCTGACAGAGATCTACTACAAGTATCTGCAGGAGAAGAGACCGGATCTAGCCAAAACCAGAACACAGAATCTCAGATACGCCATATACGTAAAAAAGCTGGAGATAGAGGAAGAGGCCGCTATCAAGGCCGGGGAATTCAAAGGGAAATATAATGTCTCAATAGCCGACGCTTTCATAGCAGCCTCCGCATACCTGGAGGGCTCAACCATAATCAGCGATGACCCAGATTTTAAAAAGATACCTGAAATAGAAGCCTACACCGAAAAGGAGTTTATCTCGTACTTATAGAGAAAACTCTAAGGCTTTGAGGAGTATGACGTTTTAGCGTGCGAGGAGCCCGTCGAAGAAGAAGATGAAGTATTTTCATATCCGAGGGCGACTAAGAGCTCGTACCTCGGCAAAAGTGAATCTCGCGCGCTGCCCAGAGCATAGATTGGAAGCATCTCCTTCGGCGTCTCCTTCGTCGCAGGCAACAAACGAGTCCCCAGACCTGCAGCAGGGACGACAGCTTTCCTGATCAATCCGTTCCAAGCCTCCTATAAATTATTCGTAGATTGTATTATAAATCAAATTTCTTTGTCCTGATCAAACAATTACTGAGGGATCGCGCGGAAACAAACCACGCACGCGAAATCATATCCGTTGGGTCGTAGGTCTGTCTCCCTTTCACTACAGCCGGGCTTTTTGGCAGCCGTGCGCGTCATAGCTTTCATTCTGAAAGTTAGAAAGGAATATATTTAGGATGTAGTACGTACTACGATGGTGGTGGATTTGGAGGAGGTCACAGTCACACGGAAATACCAGATCACAATACCGAAGGAAACCCGTACAAAACTTGGAATAGAGCTTGGGGACAAACTCCTGATAAGAGACGACGGGGAGCGCATCATCATCGAGGTACCTAAAAAAATCGGCGACCCTTCAGAGTACCTTTGGAACCTCTCCAAGAAGCCCCTCGACATCGACGCCGTCAAGCTCGTAGAGGAATCCTGGAAGGAGACCTAATACTTGGCAAACCTCCTCTCCGCATACATAGACACAAACATATTCGATTACGTCGCCCTAAAACACCCAAAGTATGGCCTGGCCTGTAAAAAGATAATGGATGACATCAGAGACGGCAGATTCAAAGCATATTGTAGCCACCTAGTCCCCGTAGAAATACTCGGATCCCTCGCGAAGGTTGACCGAGAGATCGCCGCTGGAGCAATCCTCGCTTTCTTCTCCTTCCCCATCGAGATGATCCCCCTAACCGAGCGGATCATCCGAGAGGCATCGGAGATCACACACGATACCGGTGTCAGCTACGACGCTGTACACGCTGCATCTATGAGGAGTGAAGGCCTTGAGACGATCATTACGGAAGACGTGAAACACTGGGAGAAAATCAAAGGTGTGAAAATTATACGTCCCCTTGAATACAACAAATGATGTTCCTAAATCGCGCGCAGGCGAAGTAATTAATTCATTTGAGCGCTGGGATTCCGTGTCATGCCGTCCTCTTCGCCCGTCTCCAGCCTCAGCCTCCTCCGCTAATGATCTGTGAAGATATTCCACATCAACCCACTGGTGGCCCTTATACCCAGTAGCTGGGTATAAGGAGTTTCAGTCCTCAACCCAGCCACCGCCTCTCCCCGGGATCGGCCCACCGGCTCAGAGGGTTCCACCAACTCCCTGAGGACTCGGCGTTCTCCCTACCTGATTGCGAACTGGCTCCATTTGATCCCGAACTCGTTTTGGACCCGTCTTTCCTGTACGGCTTCTTTATAAGGAGGCCCGAGTTCCTGTACGGCTTCAGCCCTGAACCGACGGTGTTTCTCAAGCTATTTCCGAATTCCGGGTTTTTTCTCAGTTATCTACGGTACCCCCTCCCCCTCTATCGGCCTTGGCAGCTGGGTGGATTCAGATGCCGTGTTTCCGGTTTCTCGCCGAGGTCTTCTGCTAAGGCTGCGGCCATGTTTCGGATCTTCAGACCCCCCTGTCGGCACCCTCCCTCTATTCGAGCTTCCAGGGAGTTGGCGGGCGTTGGTTCTGGGATGAAAGACCAGGCGGCAGAGAACCGATTACCACATCACTCACACCAATTATTTAATTCGCTCGCGCGCGAACATTCTCTTTCTCTCGCTGCGGATGACTGCGCGCGCATGCGAAAAAAGCTAACTTAACTGGTTTTTCCACCCAATTCCGAAATGCTTAACCCCTTTAGAGATCATTTTCATCGGATCGAAGGTTCGTCGACCATCTACAACAACCGGGCTTTTCAGCAATCGCTTGAAATCTTCAGCCTTGATATCTCGAATCTCCCTCCAATCTGACTGCACAACTGCAAGATCCGCGCCTCTCAGAGCCTCCTCCCAGTTTTCAAAATACTCTATAGGCAAATCTGTTAAGCGCTTAAAGTTTTTGATGGCTTTTGGATCATAAGCCTTCACCTCTGCCCCTTCCTCATACAGTTTTTCCACGATCGGCAGCGCCCTCGTAGCTCTAATGTCATCCGTGTTAGGCTTAAAAGAGAGACCGAGAAAAGCAACAACTTTTCCTTCTAAAGTACCCACCACATCCTTTATCAACTCAACAAAATGCATTGGCTGAAGCTCATTAGTATAGAGAACGGAATCCAATAATGGCGTTTCCACATCTATTTTCTTCGCCAAAGCCACAATCGCATTCACATCCTTGGGAAAGCATGAACCACCGAATCCGCAGCCCGCATTCAAGAACCGCGGGTTGATCCTGAAATCCAAACCCACCCCCCTCATAACCTCATACACATCAACGTTAAACTTCTCACAAATCCTCGAAAACTCGTTCGCAAACGTAATCTTCGTCGCCAACAGAGAATTAGACGCATACTTGATCAACTCCGCAGCCTTAATATCGCACCTCATCTTAGGACAATCATAATCCCTGTATACATATTCCAGAACATCACCACTCTTCTCATCATACTCTCCAATCACAATCCGATCCGGATTCAAACTATCATGCACAGCCTCACCCTGCCTAAGAAACTCAGGATTCATACACAGCCCAAAGTCCACACCCACCTCCCTACCAGAATACTTCTCCACAATCGGCAAGATCAAATTCTCAGTAGTCCCAGGCGGAACCGTACTTTTCGCGACAACCACATGATAACCATTCACATCCCTCAGAGCCACACCAATATCCCTGGCTGTCGCCTCAATTGCGGATAGATCAGCTGAGCCATCCGGCAGAGAGGGAGTTCCAACACAGATAAACGTGACACCCGACCGTCTCACCGCATCCACATTATCAGTACTCCCAGAAAGCAAGTCCTT
>JREQ01001021.1_pt1 | contig 11265 bp, 11 predicted proteins | sample 210151 | NCBI WGS metagenome assembly JREQ01 (sample SAMN03019617, study PRJNA260268) | marine sediment metagenome | biome: Marine; feature: Sediment; material: Clay; isolation source: clay from marine sediments 31 meters below sea floor depth collected from... | place: New Zealand: Canterbury... | reverse complement strand
CTCCCCCACCGAGATTTTAACTGAGGAGGAACGAGAACGAATTCTCAAGTTCTATCACTCTAAACCATTCCAGTTCCCTTGGATCAAAGCCTCCGACCCTGTATCTATCATCCTCGGAGCCAGGCCTGGGGACATTTTAAAAATATCAGCCTACAGCGAGACTGCGGGAACCTATGTATCTTACCGCTACGTCACATAGAAACCAAACCATTCATATTGATTAAAATAGTGAGAGCATCAACTGAGCATCTTACTCTTTCTAATATCACCTTGCGAGTAAATTGAAGCCAAGTGTAGCTTGCGCCACGCCTGAGACCAGCTTGACGTTGTGGCGTATCGCGCGCTGTGTGCTTATCCGAAAAGGACGGGGAACCCATGTCCAGTGGATGGTCTCTGAACGGGCACGACACATCCTTAGGAATAAACCCCATAAACATCGAAAATTCGACACGATTTTTTCGCGCGTGCGTGCGTTCAGTGGTGGGCGCCAATCTTAAATATCATCAAGCCTTTTCTTCGAGTACAAGCGCGCTGATAACAGTCAAGAGGATTTAACGTCCTTCAGGCCTTGCGCGCGCTATTTGAGTAGAAATTATGGATAGGATCTTGATGCGGGTGCTGTTCCTCCAGCCTCAGCCATGTATCCGGGCGTTGAAGCTCGCCAAGGGATTAAGGTGGGCCATGGGAGAAGAGGTTTCAATCGTCTTCGGCTACCTAGATAAAACGTTGACCGAGTTTTATGGTTACGGAGACGAATTTTTTGACGAATTCGTTAAACTGAGCAGGGAGGACCCCCAGAAAAGCATCTCAGAACTGGTTGAAGGATACAAACCGCATATCATCCACAGCCACAACGCACCAGACTTCCTGACAGTATCCGCAATAAACGCCGTGGATGACACACCGGTCATCCACGACACCCACGACGCACTCACAATGCGGAAGATGGGTTACTATGCCGGGGATGACGAAGATAGAATACAGGAATATGCTGAGGAAGAAAAGATAGCGAACGAACAGAGTGACGGCAGGATATACGTTACAGAAGGAATTAGAGACTACATCAGGCAACGGTATAGCGTCGACCCTAAGGTCGATCTCGTCTTTCACAACTATGTTTCCGAGGACATGATACCCCGGAAATTGACCGAGAAACTGTCGGACGAGGACGGGAAAATACACATCGTGTATGCGGGCACAATCACGAGCCAGATGGAGGGACATCATTACGACCTGAGAGATATATTCAGGGAAATAGCGGAGCACGGATTCCACATACACATATATGCAGCAAGAGAAGATGAGGCGTACTCTAAACTGGCCGATGAGAATGAGTTCATCCATTACCATGGGCACTTCGACCAGCGGGTGCTGTTGCAAGAGGAGTTGAAAAAGTACGATTATGGGTGGGCAGGCTTCAACGATGTCAAGAACAAAGAGCACCTCGACGTTGCCCTGCCTAACAAGGCTTTTGAGTACATCGCATGCGGGCTTCCGGTCTTGACGCTCCCTCACAGAACCCTAAGCGAGTTCGTCGAGGTACAAAAAGTCGGTCTCGTCACCGACGGCTTTGACATGAAGGAAAAGCTTGCAGAGAGCGAGGCAATACGGGATAACGTGATTAAGAAAAGATACGAATTTACGATTGAGAACAATGTCAACCAACTCATTCAGTTCTACACAAACCTCATCGCCGCGCGCGCGAAGTTTCACTCGACAATTTTAACACGGCTGCCTAGCGCTTGACCCGGCACACCCCTATTGAACCTGACTCTGAGGACTCCCTTTCTGCCGTGAACATCAACGATCTTGCCGTAGATCTTGGGATCATCGACAGGCCAACACACCTTTAATCCGATCATCCGCTTTGCATCCGATGGCTCTGCACCCAAGACCTTTATCAGGCACTGCCTCGGATACTGGGTTTTCCTGCCAATCCGGTAATTTAGAATCAAACCCTCTCTTCTATCTCTCATTTTCCATATCTCCGGTACTTCATCTCTGCCCTTTCGCCGGGCATCGGGGGTTCTTAGTCCTCTCCTGTATTTTGCAGACGAAGTATCTGACGCACTTTCCATTATTATCGGTATAATAGTTGGGAAGTATGGGGCACTTTTGGCTCATCACAACGTCGTCCTGGTTGCATTATCCATCCTCTTGAGAATGTAAAAAGCATCCGCATGAAAAGAATGAAATTTCATATGGAGTCCTAGCGTGTGAATACTTGGATGGTTGCGCGCGCGTAATGGTGTTATTCAAATTCGATCCGTCTCAGCCGGGGCTGAGGAAGACGTTGAAGGAGTACGAGGAGTTGGCCCTTAGGTACGTCTGGGAGGTAGGAGAGGTAGGGGCGAACTCGAGGGACGCCTGGAGACATGTGAACGAGAGGCTCGGAGATGGTAGAACCATCGCGCGCGCAATTTGAGACAAGATTGAGACGCGCGTGTGTTTATTAGGACGCCTGCTTTATGTAACAACGCGTGTGAGTAGGCTGGATGTAGAAAAAGGGATGAAAAGTTCTACGGATCTCGTTATTGAAAAATGTGTTGAGTTGTATGGCTTCACTCCTAGCGAGAAGTCGGATGAGAACCTGAAGTGGATGCGCGAGAATGGGTATCAGATTAAAAAAGTTCAAAGACACAGGCGTGGCACCCGCGGAAGACGTTAAAAAATCGGAGCGTTTCTGAGGCGGTAGAATCCAACACAAACAAGGCGTTTCAGAGAGGTAGAAACGAAAAGAAGCAAAAATTAGGTATAATAACCTGAAAAACCCCTGAAAACCAGCCAGAGATAGAACGATGTGTATAAAACGGTAAAAAGCTAGCTAGATAAGCTTCACATACACTTCGACATCGACCTATTCCACGAACTCAACGTAGAACGCTACGAGCTCGGGAAGACGGGCAAGATCCTCTTCAACCACCCGGAAGGGACGCATGACGACCGGTTCTGGGCCGTCGCCCTCGCAGTGCTCGCCGCCGAACAGGCCCCGCCACCGCCCAGCATTCCCATAGCCCGCACCATCTAAACCTCATTTTTAAAACCCCTTACTTGTGGAGCCTGATTATGAGTTCTTGTGTGGTAGGGAGGCCTACCGGCTGCTCAATAACCCCGCTGTCCAGAAATTCCTCAGAGGCCTCGCCCAGGAAAGCGAGCCATAAGTAGCCGTCTTATTCTCCCTTGTAATTTCCTAACAATGAAGCCGATGATGCCTCCAACAAGAAAGCCAATACTAACTCCAATAAACAGCCATTTCAATATTTCCATTAACATCATTTTACCCCTCCTCTTTTACCTCGATTCAGTGTTCTCTGAGGATGTCTGTTACGCCTTTCACAATCTCTTCGCGAGAAAAGAAAATTAGTGGTTTTTTTCAACGTATTCAAAGTTTTTTTGAAGCTACAGGCAACGATCGTATAATTGCTCTGGAAATATTTCCTTGAGGCGGAGACATTTTGTATGGCATTATAGCGATTATGCCCGTTTGGTTAGTTATTGTATCTGGGGCCTTGAGCTTAATTACACAGCCATTATTTTTTTCAGACACAATCTCCCACCGCCTGTAAATCAGCCCATTTCCCTATATTAAACTTTACCATAGTAGGAATGGTCGAAGGATGTGGCACAATTATTGTAGGAGCTGGCATTCCAGGGAGTTGAATTTTTAACGGTTGAGCAGTTCCCTTTGCGATGGTTATGTTTCTAACATAACATTCAGATGAGGCCTCACTCTCTATAATAGCATGCTTAACTTTAACGTTAATTGGAGTGTCGCTCGTTCCATAAATAACATCTACATCAAAGGGTTCATTTACTTTCAATTCCGTTATATAATCGAACCAGAGATCAAATATTAATTTTTCGAGTGTGGGATCTAAGTCTTTTACTACTTTAAGATTCATACTTTGTGCTCGTTTTTTATCTATTATATAAAAATGGCTATATACTTCAGTTAATTCATGTTTAATCTCTTCAATCTTAGCTTGATCCGTGAGTTTATCCATGTGTCTGAGCAACAGTTCTTCCAAGAGTAAACGAATCTCATTATAAGCTCGATTCACATTACCTAATGCAAGTGGATGTGCCTTTTCAGATAATATACGAAATGTCTCAAGTTTACTACTTTCACTCACAAGACCCCCTTTATCCTCACATAAATCCATATAACCAAAAACATCTTCAACGCTTATTGGTTTAGGAATACCAGCCTTATCTTCAGGATTAAATCGAGAAGTGACTGAAGGGTCAACAGGGCTTAACTCCCCAAATTTTGTCATTAAAATCTCATCCGCAGCCATGGCGACAAGCGTTCCGGCACTATGGCAACGATGGGGAATAAGAACAGAAAATTTTTTACAATAAGAGCAAAATAATTTTGCTATTCTAAATGCGCTTAAAGTTGATCCTCCACGTGTATAAAGAAAAAGATCAATCTCATTTGTCTCACCCACTGACTCTAATTGTCTATATAATGGGCTAATAGCATCATCAGCAATCCCGAATTGAGGAATATTTCCCCCCCGATCTGCCGTAATGAAACAAATTAGCTTAGAACCTCGTATTTCCTGAATTTTTTTAATTATAGTAAGACGTTCGGCTTGCCCCATTTTTCAAGCTCTCCTCTCACTCGATATCTGCTTTGTTATTAAAATATTAGACTATAAAAAATTATTGAGGATATATCTCTCTGCTGCTCGCGCGCGTATTTGTCGAGAAAGACCGACCTGGAAGCTAACTAAGTTTTTCCATCAGAGCATGTCCGATTGCAATCTTGCCAGTCCATATCATCTCATAATTAAGGCAACGCCAGCCCTTGTCTCCGAATAGGGATCAGCTGGGATGTCACCGGTTGGATCGAAGACGGTCTGCCGAACAATGGTTTCATCATCAGAGACGGTGAAGAAGGAGCGACTGGATCTCAGGACAGCTGGGAATTTTCCGCTAAAGAATTGGATTTAGATCATAGCCCCAAACTCGAGATAAGCTACACTCCTCCACCCGTTGGGGGAGCGGTGTTGCCCCTCAACCCTCTGATTCTATCACCATGGGCGATGTTGATCATTTTCACATTAATAATCAGCTACAAATCATTGCACACGAAATAGAGTAGGGCGCGCGCGCATGTTCATAATGATTAGACATTAGCAATACAAATCCAATTATCCTAATCTTTCGCGCGCATACTTGTTAAGGAAATCCATAAACTCCTCCCTAAACCCCTTCGGAGGCCGAGGCGGTTGCGCTGGTTTTCGCTCAACTGCTTCTCTTATCTTCTTCAGTTCCTCCAACATACTCTCCTGAAGGTTTTCTGAAGATACTCGGCAACTCAAATTAAATGAGATCTTTTTGGATTTTATTTTTTTCATCTGAGTAAAAGAATACCGTTTTATAGGTTTAACGAATATTTTTCTTTTGGTGTTTATGCCAGCAAAGTTCGAGATATATAAGGACGCTAGTGATCAATTCCGCTTCAGACTAAGGGCTGCGAACAACGAGATTATCGCCGTAAGCGAGGCCTATACTACAAAAGCAGGGTGCCAGAACGGGATTGAATCAGTTAGAACGAATGCACCCATCGCTGAAATAGAAGATCTAACAACATAATTCTCTCTCTTTTTTTGGATAACTAGGAGCACGCAGGTTGATTCATCTTTGGGCGCGACGCGCGCGCGAACCCGGATATATACATGTTTTATAGTATTTTTCTCAGCGAAGAGCAGAAAATAGAACGGAGTCGCGCGCGAGCGAGCGTAAAAAAACTCAAGTTCCTATAAATTAATCTCTGATTGAGGGAGAATATTGGAATACGTTTTGATCCACAGGCAGCTAGGCCCCGTCCCTCCAGAAATGATGAAGATAGCCATCGAAACGGCCAAGCAACTTGGTGCTGACCCCTCTAAATTCGTGCCGGAAGGAAAGCTGATAGCGTCCTACAAGGCATGCGGCCAGTCGATGGTGGTATGCATCTGGGAAGTACCCAGCATAGATGCCTTAACACCTATGCTAGAGCAGATGAACTTCTTGGAATGGGAAACTGAGGTAATCCCAGCCGAAAAAATGTCAGATTTCATCCCGAAAGCCGAGAAGATGTTAGCCACAATGACGGGCAGTTAACCCCCTCCTTTTTCTGTATAGATAAAGCATATTCCATTTAGATAAAGCATATTAAACACACTCCAGATTTCCTTCTGCTCCCGACATAATCCTCCGCATATTGTCCGCGGAGAACTCCTGTAGGTGCGATCCCCTTCCGCGAGGTTAATACATTAGAACGGGGCTGTTCCCATCCGCTAGAGGCTGGAAGAACCCAGTTTACACCATCAGAATCGTAAAATGGGTTAAAATACCAGGATTTTATAACGCCAGGTGGGGAAATATGTAAAAAGCTAGCTAGATAAGCTTCACATACCCTTCGACGTCGACCTCTTTCACAAACTCAACGTAGAGCGCTACGAACTCGGCAAAACTGACAAGATCCTATTCAACCACCCCGAGGGGACGTGCGATGACCGCTTCTGGGCTACCGCTCTTGCAGTCTACGCTGCAGAACAGGCCCCTCCACCACCCAGGAGACCTATAGCAAAAACCATCTAACATATTCACGAGTGTGTTCCCTGAAAAAGTTCACTACGTGCGCCGAAACTATACTAAAACCACCAAGATTCGAACCGTCATCAGGGAAGAACCTATAAAACTAGCACAATACATCAGAGACAAATATTCTAAATTTACACCTTTTCGCGTGCACGAGAACTTAAAACACATCTTCACGCGAGCGAATCGCGCACGATTAGTGTGAGGATCGCGCGCAAGGTTGTTTAGAAATTCCTGTTTTAGGACATTCCATGAACAGCGCACCACAACCATCCCAAAAATTTTTCAGCCTTATAACTGGTAGCCTATTATAAGGGGAATTTCCCATCATCACAAACTTCGCTCTGATCTAAAGAAAAGGTAACCTCACATAACTTCTAAACACTCTAGCGCGCGAAAACAATGCGTGTAAATCGTGCGCGAGTTAGCGTCTGTCCGTGATCGAGCAGGCGAGTTCCCCCGCGCGAGCGGGGAGGAAACTCCCAGATTTGGCCCACTTTTCGTAGTTTTCTCGGAATTAGTGATTGTAGGATCTGGTTCGGTTATTCGATTTTTAGGAATACAGCTATCTCATCTAATGTTCCGCTTGCGGCCACAATGTAGCTCCCGTCGCTCAAGTTCACATCGTAGAGCCTTATGTATGTGATTTTTCCTGCGGTCTTTGACAATATTTTAGAGTATACTTTAAGCTCATCAGATACAACTTTATGTGTTATATCACCAGGCTTGTTTGTATAGTAGCGGCCCGCTGGGTCGAGAATGCAGAGTCGCGGTGTGCGTGTCCGGCTCCCTTTCACCGGCATGAAGAGGGCTAAATACGAAGAGCCATCCGAAAACTGGATGTCTGCGATGTATGAGGTGTACTCCGTTCCATAGATGTTCCTTTCGTAGTACTTTATCATAGCATATGCCGCTACGACCTGGTCTTCGACGTCGCCTTGCTTGTGTTCGAGGGTGAACGCGGGTGTTTGAATGTAGTTCATTGTCGTGTCTACAGAGAAGCCCGTTATGATCTCGTCCCCATCGATCATCTCATGATGATAGTCAGCTATGTAAGGGAATTCTATGTCGGAAACATAATTGATTTTATAAATGAAATGCTTGTAGATTTTTCCATATGCATACCAGTTATCTTGAGATTCCTGTGTGACAGAAGATACTTTTGAGGCTATCTTCTCCAATTCTTCGCTGTTGAGAACACGTTTGAAGGATTCTGTGATATTGCTGTAATAACCTAATATATCAATAATGCTCTGTACGTCGCTGGATAGATCTTTCAAGTAGGCTGATACTTTTTCATAATCATCTGAAAGAAGATTGTAGTCGCTTTTTACTATGTTGTACTCCGAAGAGAGAATGGAGAATTGGCTCTGGAGGTTATCTCTCTCGGTTTTGACGGCCTTATACTCCCCTGAGAGGGTCTCGTTTTGTGCCGAGAGGGTCTCGTATTGTGATTTTACGTTGCTTAATTCGGTTTTAAGTTTATTTATTTGAGGAGTAGAAATTAGATAATTAGCACTGTAACCGATGACTCCTCCAACAAGTATCCCTACAACCATCACTACAATGATTTTCGATTCCATATGACTTCTCTTCAAGTTCATAAGGCTTCATGTTGAAAATGAATCTTAATGGATATAAATTATTCGTGTGGTAAAACTAACGATTCTAACCGTTTAGCACATGCATAAAGCAAGCGTGCTAATGGGCTTGATTCGTAGCGGTGGAACACCTATCAAACGGGGCTGTTCTGGGGAGGTAGAAACGGAAAGAGGGAAGAAAACCACATCTAAAAGGAAAAACAAGCCATAAAATCGAATACTGATACGGCGAGCGCGCAGAAACGATAAAAAGCTATCTAGATAACCTTCACATACCCTTCGACATCGACCTATTCCACGAACTCAACGTAGAACGCTACGAGCTCGCCAAAACCGGCAAGATCCTATTCAACCACCCAGATGGGACGCATGATGACCGCTTCTGGTCCGTCGCCCTCGCATTGTATGCAGCCGAACAGGCACCTCCGCCTCCCAGTAGGCCCATGGCACGAGTGATTTAACATAATTATGGAGGAGTGTCTAACAACCGTGCCTTTATATATTTATAAATAAAGTAATAGATATTATTTTGGTAATGGTATGAGAAGCTTAAAGTTTGCACTCATTGTCGCCTTGGCGATCTTCATCGCTTCCCCATTAACACCTACAATAGCCCAGCCTCCAGAAGACGTGGAGGTTCCGCGTCTACAAAATCCCTCGAATATAGATGGCGTGTTAGAGCCTGGGGAGTGGATTGATGGCGTCGAGTTGAGCTTAAACGTTATCTTCGACGATGATTGGCAGTGGCCATTGATTGCTGAAAGGAGTGGATCCCTCTTCTTCAAGCATGACTGTGAGAACTTGTGGATCTGTTTCGTGATTGATGACCCTACAGAAGACACGACAGTTTGGGCTGATTACCCCGATGGAACGCCTTCAATCTGGGGGGACTGGTTCTCAATATTTTACGATGCATCAGGAGACAACGTAGTCCCCGGTGCAGGAGATGATGAGAAATACATTCTCCACCCGGACTTCGTAGACGATGGGGCCTTTATCTCAGACGTAGCTTATGGCCGAGATGTAACCCTGGGAGGGACAATCGACGCCAATGGAGCCTCAGGATACGATACCGATAATGATAGGCTGGTCTACGAGTTAGTTCACCCCCTCAACTCCGGAGACTCAGATGGGAACGACCTAGCAATTGAGCCTGGAGGCAACATCGTCGCTATGTTCCTCGCAGGAGACGCCACCTTGGAAGAGACAGAATACGGCTACGTAGGGATGTACAACCTCATCATCACCCCATGCCCAGTAGGCGAAATAGGAAACCGTATTTTCAAAGCGACAGAGAACTCAGTCTACTTCGTCCCGACTGGGAATATATACGATGACTCGGCGTTCTATGCTTTCTACGCCTATAAAGAAAATCCGCAGATAATAACTCCACCAACACAGAGCCCTGCGAGCAGCGCATACCTTGATGGTGATGGGAAGCCGCTGTTCACGGGAGATATCGTCACCCTCGGCGGCAGATTTGCAAATCGCATGGTAGCCTACTATGAGGACGCTGGAATAGCGTTGGTGGGTTACGAATGGGATGGAACCAGCCACCTCTTCACGAGGATAAGTGATGGCTCAACCCTTTTCGCAATCGAAGGCTCGACCTACGATGCGGATGAGAAGGACTACTTCGTCTTCCAAACCTACAATGATGGAGACCGCTACGTCTTCAGCGAGTGGGGTATATGCGCAGAGGGCACCTACGCAGGAGGCGCCTGCTTCATAGACATCATATACCCCAACCTCCAAGACTATACCAACCACTATTACATCTATTCATGGACAGACCTTAACAACGACAACATGCCACAATCAAATGAGATAGCCCTAGAAACTTCAGGAAGCTAAAAATCATAACTTATCTCTCAACATTTTTTTTCTCTTGTGGCGGTGGAGGCCAGACCAAACGGGGCTGTTTCCATCCGCTAGATGCTGGAAGAACCCATAAAACACCATCAGACTCTGAAAATAGGAGAAAATCGCTGGAATTCACGCGCGATAGCGGGGATAATTGTAAAAAAGATAGCTAGAAACCTCCACATACCCTTCGACGTCGACCTCTTCCACGAACTCAACTTAGAACGATATGAGCTCTCGAAGACCGGTAAGATCCTGTTCAACCATCCTGAAGGAACCCACGACAACAGGTTCTGGGCCGTCGCACTAGCAGTGTACGCCGCCGAACAGGCCCCACCACCTCCCAGCAGACCCATGGCTCGCGTCATATAACCCTCTTCACGGTAATCCAATTTAGACATGGATACAAAATCTCCACATCCCCCGCGCACGAACAGGCACCGCCTCTGTCGCGCACGTTTCACATCAATCATTTGCCGTATCTTTTCTTGATATTTAACATAGCTTTTCCAAAGGCATTAGCCAAGTCTATGTCATAGGCAACAGCGAGTTTAATTATGTGATATAAGATGTCGCCTAAGTCATCTTCGATTAGTGATAGAACCTTCTCCCTTGGCAATGGCTTCTTACTAATTCTATCGAGACTCAAATTAAACTCGGCAGTGATAATATGCCTTGCCAGTTCACCAATTTCCTCCGTCATATGCGTAAACATGTAGAAACAGTTGTCTATCTGGGTTCAATCCTTACCCTGCTCCTCAAGAAATTTTTCGACCTCTTCTTGAGCTTGCCTGATGCTCATATCTTTTAACGAACTCATATGCATCTAAAAGTGATGTTCCCCATGCATGGCTAAAACATTTCGACGCGCGAACAGGCACCCCACTGCCACCCAACATACCCATCGCCCGCACCATATGAAGAGCTCAGAAAGACATATGCCAAACATTTCTGATTAATTTCTGGAGTACCTCCGTGGCGCCAACTAAGAAGGCTACCCTTCTTCTTCTGCTGTTAACGTTATCTGTCTTTCCGAGTATCGACTCACAGGGTTCTGGCGCCAATCCTCCTGCCCAAGAAGTAGTGGTCCACGAAGGCGACCTCATCCTAAGCGGCTATGAAATTTTTACCATCGAAAATAGATTCTTCACTCAAAAAGGGAGTGTCCTTATCACAGAAAACTCTACGTTGAGGCTTCTACATTCAC
>JREQ01006700.1_pt1 | contig 11379 bp, 15 predicted proteins | sample 210151 | NCBI WGS metagenome assembly JREQ01 (sample SAMN03019617, study PRJNA260268) | marine sediment metagenome | biome: Marine; feature: Sediment; material: Clay; isolation source: clay from marine sediments 31 meters below sea floor depth collected from... | place: New Zealand: Canterbury... | reverse complement strand
GTTCTCTGCGCATCTGCTTGCGAGGGCGGCATTCATACCACTGAACTACCGGCCCGCTTCTTCAACGTTTGAAACACAAACCTCTTTTCTTGATTGATTTCACTAATAAGGATTGATTTAGGCTTCTTTGATTCTTCAGTTGTTTGTGTACTTTTTTGTGTACCTTTGTGTACAAGCATTTGATACTCCTCTGGTAATTCTTTTCCAATATAGCACCATTTGATTTTTTTACTTACCATGTGTTTGACGTAATAATATCGGTATTTGATGCCTTTAGAGACTGTTTGTTTTATCATTAGACTTCCTTTCTTACCACATTTGATGCATGTCACTCGCATTCTTCTAATCTCCAATAGTTTGTGTACTAGTCTCTTCAGTCAATGCTTAATAAGGTTTGTGTACCCAATAGGTTGTTTAGGGCACAGCATTCTTTAGGACTCTAGAACTAAGATAATTAGCGAATTAGTATTATTCAGAATATTCAGGTTAAGTACCCAGAAAATGCATAGTTATTTAGAATAATAAGACAGTTTTAAGCTAGAACACTACATTCCTGTGTCTACTTGTCTCAGAAAATTCTTAGATATTAAGAATGGAGCCTCACCAATTGGAAAATTACTAGATGAAAATGTCATTTCCCATTGAATGTCGTATCGCTGAGATTATTTCTACGAGATCTCTGGGGTTAAGTGAGAACTGGGAAAACACAAAATTGAGACTAGATTACAAAAAAGAACATTTAGATTAACTTGGTAATGGGATTTGATTGGAAACGACATCTAGGAAGAAAATTGCATTTCAAATCAACTTAACTGTTCACTAACTGACAGAGTATGGTCAACTGTTGGACAGAGACCTAACTTCCAAATGGACATTTTGGCATATTGGCATTTCTAAATCGAATTCTCATCAGAAACTAGTCATCATTTCTGAACAGGAACAAATTGGTTTAGGAATAAATTGTAAAATCAAATATCTGCACAATAGGCTTCTCATCATAGAATAGTCATCAATTCTTAACAAAAGAGATTACAAAATTTAATCTGATCATTACTTCATGAATACTATACATACTCATATATCCACACATACCAATACATCAATATTCATACACCAATACTCTAAGTCAAGAAGTACCATAGAATTTCTCTTTTACATACTGATCGATTAAACCTTGTTCTCTCAAATAACTATGAGTCTTTTCCATTATCCAATGCTGCGCATCTATTTTATCCTCTTTCCTTGCATATCTTGAAGTAGCTTCTTCTACGAGATCCAAAATTACCTTTGTGTTTTCTTCTCCATAACGGTTTAAGAGCAGATTCCAATTAAGCAATCGTTCTTTCTTCAATACCAAGGGAGTGGGTCCTGGTCGAAGATAGAATCTTCTGAGACACACTGTTTTAAAAATCTCTAACACAACTTCACCAATCTCTTGAGCTTTATTGAAATTGTATCGTTTAGCTGTTTCAAAAAAGTCGAGTAAGTAGAATTTTAACCAGTTTTCTATACATTGCCAAAATTCCTTGGATTCCATCATATTTCCAGTGATAGTTAGAGCCAAGAGTTCCTCTGCAAATAGCTTGAGATCTTTATCTTCTAATTTGAAATGAGGATACTCTGTAACCCTGTCAACTTCTTCCAGGTCATATTTTCGAATTACAGGGTCGAATGAACAGAGGGTATCGGGAAGCCCCGTCTTTCTAGTCCATGAAATCATGCTCTCCATTAAGAATCTGAAAAGATCTCTGATCATTTTTGGTTGTCTAAACATCTTTGGTTGTTTAAGAATATTAGAAAGTATCTTGTGGAAATCATGCTCATAAAGGGATAAAGTGGTGTAGAAATCAGCAACCTCTCTTTTGGCTAACAAACGCAAAGAGATAGTTCCTCTAAGACCGTATAGAAGTAGCCAAGAGGATGAGAGTTTTTCAACTATTGCCCTTGCCACTAACTGTTCATAATCAGTTAAACCGTCAGATGGAATACCTAGAATGGTACAGTTAACAGAACCCCTATCATAGAACAAGGATAACTCCTTTTTAGAGCAGAATTCCCTTATTTTGCCAAGGTAAGCAAAATGATCAAGTTGCATTAATTCGACTAGGTTACATCGATAAACTGCTCCTCTTCCTTTACCTTCCTTGATGACTTTTCGTTCCTTGACCATCTTCTGAAGGTATCTCCAGGCACTAGTCTTCCTCCATCCTTTCTTTTTTGCAATTTCCAGAAGTTCTCTGAACGTTTTCTTATCTTTTTCATCCTTGAAAAGTGATATGATTTCTTTCTCTCTTTTTTCAACTTCTTCTGGACTTTTGTATCCTTTTTTCCTTACAGGTATATCAAATTTCAATGGATTCATGTACAGTCCTCTGAAACATTGGAACTAGTTTCTATATTATTGGAACTTATAACTCTTTCATGATGAAAAATGAAGTATAAGAAAATAAAAAGAAAAACTAGAATTGAAGAATTTCTCGATCCTTGGCAATTAAAGAGGAAGCAAAGAATAGCCTTCATCATGAGACTGCTGAGTTCTCAAGGAGAGGTTAATATAGACCAGTTTCTTGGCTCAATATCTACAGAATATGGCATTAGAAGGCAGACTTTGAAGGAATACCTGAAGGATCTACAGGATTATGGAGTTATTGAAGTCAAGGACGGGAAAATAGTTTGGATAGAAATTAAATCTGAGGAGAGTGAATGACTGCATGAATACTGTATATAGTCAGATTCCTAGTCTTTTACCTTTGTTTCCAATTGGAAGATGCCGAATGACAGTTTTTGATTTCATAAACCAAGTAGATAGAGTGTACAGGGGATTAGGAATTCCTACCCTGTATGGCGTGTTAAGTGTACTTGCCAACAAAAGTGTCTTCTTTATTGGTGAGAGAGGAACAGGAAAAACAAGGACGATCAAACTAATCCCTCAAATTGATGGAACCTATGTTTCAAAATGGGATACATTCACTTACCAAGAGTTAAGCACCTACTGCAAAAAACTTGTCAATTTTTCTAAAGTTGTTGAGAACAAGCATATGGTCTTCAAGATCGAAGAATTTGCCACATTTAGTGACTATCATAGAGAAAAATTCCTTACTGTAGGTAGTAGGATAATATCAGATGGTTCTTACACTCACGTAACTACGCATTCTCCATTCCTGAATATACAGAACTGCAAACTTACTATGCTAGTTGCCATTCAACCTCTGCTGTATAATAGGTTATGCAATAACTACACCGAGTGGGAAGCTTTGTCCTACGATAGATTCACAAAATTTATTGTCCTTAATCCATTGAGACAGAAAACACTAGATGTTGATCTAGTTCCGACATTACCAAGGAAAATCAACCATCAGGCTACTCTACATGAAAATGAAGTTAATCTTGATGCCTTAATTACACTGTTCAAGGGGCATGTTAGTGGAGGTAGAGCTACACTATATGCTAGAGACTATGCAATTGCAATGGCTGGTTTCTTAGGTGCAGAAACTGTTCAACAGAAACATGTTGACCTTTTTCATCAACTCTTCCATCCTTACTTGGATTCTTTTGCAGTGCTCCAGATAGCTGAAGATCTTGACTCTCCTGTGAAAGTCACTACTGGAAGTATGAAGTTGTTAGGGGAGATAGGGAAGTACAATGATTATGTGGAGAAGAAAAAGCTTGCCACAGATCTACATGTTAGTGAGAGAAGTATTGAGAGAGGAGCAAAATCACTTTTGGAGGCTGAATTAGTCGAGAAACCCTCATCACATGCAGGTAGATACCGTCTTTCAGAAAATCTTCGAAACTTTTTCAACTGGTACAGGGGGCTTCTATCTTGAATTTCCTCTCTGATGTCGTTTGTTGGAGCGCAAATGAGGAGGACAGCTAATGTATAAGGGTCATTACGAAGTATTGCTCGGTGAAGAGGAAGTTTCTAAGATAGAGGAAATGTTGAGGGAAAAGTGGAATGCAAAAGAAATAGTAATTAGTAGATTTAAGAATGGTTGGAAAATTACGTTTCTGACAGATGATCGTAAAAAGATCTTCAGATTAATTTGGATCATTGGGCAGTATGGAGGAGAGGTTGTAGATTATCGGATCAAAAAAGTGGAACCCTCCCCTGACGTTCTAGATGTGAGTAGACTGAACACAAATGGATGTGATTGATATGGCTGGATGCAAATGCTGTCTTTCCCCACATTTGGAACTAATAGACACGCTTCTATTGAAAGGGATGAAGACCAGAGATATCTCCAAGGAACTCATAGAGGAATATGATGTTTCGATATCGCACACGTCCATCTGGAGACATTGGAAGAATCACCTGTTGCCATCATTTCAGAGAGTGAACGATCCGCTCTCAGAGTTGGATAAGCTTGGTCAATCACGTCTAAAAAGAGCAATACAGAGGAGTTTGAAGATAGTAAGAACTCATCCAAGATGTTCTTGTGCTAATCCAACATCATTCCGAAGAAAAGGAATAGTTTATGTATGCAATGAATGCAGTGGATGGATTCCAGTAGGAGTAGTGCGAGCAATAAAGAAAAGACTTCGCAAAGAAAGACAATCTGAAAGACTATCCAAGGTAGTACATATAAGAAGAAATCCCTTGCTGTAGAAAGCATGAGTCCACGAATATACTTTTCCAGAATCATTTAGGATATTTTCACTTAGATATTCAGAATATTTGGATTATTTAGATTACCCACAATGATTTGTAACGACAGTAACGCTAAAGAGTTAAGAAATACCAGTTCTCCGTGTTTGTCGCTCAGCATTTTGGATTGAGCTCAGCTCAATAGTTTTCTGTCCATTCTTATCCATTCAAAGACTTCTTTCTTAACCATAGATAAAAGGACTAATAGCATAGTCCAACCACAAAAAAGGAAAAAGAGTTAAGTAGATTATCCTTAGATAAGGTCCATGATTCTTTGTGCTTCTGATATTAATTCATCTGCTTCTTGATTTGTTAGTTTCTTACCTCTTAAGGCTTCAACTTGGTTCATGAAATCCATCAGTTTGTGTATTGCTCCATTCTCGTTTCCTATGTCTAAAAGGTGTAGAGCTCCTGTTAATTTTGATGTCAAACTATTTTGTGTTCCCTTAGGCAAGTCCCAAGTTTCGATGGTTTCGATCAATTCTTCCAAGGCTTCTATCGGATCTGCTTGACCAAAATTGTTGAAGTATCCATTTTCTTTGATTAGCTCTCCTTCCTCATCCCCAATCACATCTAAAGTGCTATTCATATAGTACGTGAGGGGGGGAAATGAAGGAACTAATCCTGAGATGTCTAGAACGGTTTCTCCTACAGTTTCCACTAAGAACTTAATTGAGCACAGCCAACCGCTACCATTAACACCAAGATATGGGCCGTAGGTACCTTCGCCAACAGCCAACATCCCCAGGTCATTGTACACGGTTGATAGTTGGTAGGTTCCTTCTGGTTGATCAGCAAGGAAATCGCCGAAAATGGTTTCGGTCGCATTCAGTACTGCAGAATCCCAGCACATACAAACTTGCCAAGAGTAGAGGTCAACAGCATCAGAAACCATTACTTGGACTATGAAGTTGTCACTAGGTGTTAGAAATGGGTCAATTATGCTTGGAGGGTAAACATAAAAGGTTGTAGTAGGAGAGGAAGCCTGTGTTTTAAAAGGTATAAAGTTAAAGGATATGTTTGTGAGGAACAGTATCATCAATATCGCTACAAGTGTTCTCTTCAAATTTTCATTCTCCCTTTTCTTGCAAGTATTATTCCTTGATAAACCTATATTTATTGTTTTCTAAACAATTTTGTATGCATCTAAAGTGTTTGTTCCAGTGTATGAACCTTTGCAAGTATCCAAATGTGAGAAATGTGGAAAAGTTATAGCAGAACAAGAAGAACTAGTTACAAAAGAAGAGGGAAAGAGCAAACTTTTATGTAGATTTCAAGGTTCGCTTAACTTTCACGTCTAAAGAGTGATATCAAATAATTGCACTAGTTCCTCACAAGTTTTAGTTTTATCAAAACCGAAGAGCATTAGACAGTCGAATAGATGATGTGCAAGATGGTGTACGTATGGTCTAGTTTCTGGATATTCTTTGTAAAGAATCTTTAGATGTCTCTTAGCTCGTTCAATTACCGTTAATAAATGGTCTGGATTTCTGCATTCTTTGCATCTTTCAAATTTATAGGTCATTATTCAAAACCTCTCCTATTCTATAACTCGATTTCTATTTAATTCTACTTCAATCTATATTCTAACATTCCTGAAAATTAAACCATCTATTTCTAGTTGGTATTCTAAGCATAATCACATTATGTTCATTGATCTAGATGTGGAAAATAATAGCAAGATATGTAATGTGGAAAAGTTATAACAGAAGCAAAAGAACTAATCAGAATACCTGAAGGGACAAAAATAGGATTAGAAGATTTTATTGAAACTGTTACCCCGACTTCTTTCTGATTACTTTTTCTAGTCCCATTGCCAGAATAAAGCCAACTGCATAGAAAAATGGAATGTTTATCGGAAATTCGGAGAGAAGGGTTTCTATAATGATATTTTCCTTCACTGATTCTCCCGTAGAATCATAAGGCTCAGACAGACCAGTAATTTCTGTTGAAACCTCACTTCCAAACAAATGATTGACTGGATAAAGAATAGGATTAAAAGTAGCTTTCATAGTACCAGTACAAACATAGCCATAACAAGGATGACCTTGGACAAGTAGCTGAGAAGAGGTTATGTTAGCCGTTGCAGTGAACCCTATCCCAGGAGCAAGAGCTAACACGGAAAGAATTACAGTGAATAATCCCGCAACTAGAAATCTTTTAGCATTTCTTCGGAAGAAGCCCTTGATCTTAGCGAGTTTAGAATCTTTTCTTTCAGCTTGTTTTTTCCCCAGTCTTTCCAAAAAATCATCTGTGGAGTCCAAGCCCTGATGTACTCCTAGGACACCTGAAATGTATTTCAAATGAATCCATTTAAAGTTATTTGCACCTCTCTTGTGAGAAGTGTGGAAAAGTTATAGTAATTACAATTAAAGAAGTGAACTGATACTAACATTTCTCCAAGTTAAGAAAGGGACCTTAGACAACATCTGAATCTTCATTCTACCATTCTCTAAGAGATATTCAGATTTAGGTAAACCAAACACAATACCATTCATAGCCATCATTTAATTCCGCAAAATCTTTTATTGCACGATAGCATCATGCGGTATACTAAAGCTTCAAGTTTAAGAGGGAAGGTGAGTGGGAATTAACATGAGAGTAATTGCATACGGTTTGGGTGCTTTAGCAATAGCTATTTGCGGGTTCATTGTTTACAACATTTTCTTTATTCTGAACGTTATTGTTATGGCGATTGCTTTGTACGAAGCTAACTCTATTGTGGTTGGAGGAGGACTTAAACAACTTTTGAATGTTCTTATAATCTCACTGTTTGCCCTTATTGTCTCTAACTTATCCTTCTTTTTCTTTCAACAGTTCATCGCCATCTGCATCACGTTTTTTTCTTTGCTAGTTTTGATAAAGTATTTTTTGATCAAAGACCATGACTCAGGCTGGTTTGGCGCCCTATGTACCGAAATGTTAGGTTTACTATTCTTATTTATAATTGAGGTAATCTTAGTGGTAATACTACTCGTCTTCTTTTCTGGTATTTTCTTGATTACCTTAAATCGGTTTCAACCTTAAAGTGGCTTTCAACTAGTAGAAGTTTCTTTCTTAAATCTTTCGTGCAATTTGAAATACAAATACAAAAACCTTGAAGACAAGATTTCATGTTTATTATTTGATGGTTAATGAAATGTAGAGACTGTAGGTTCTGTAACTACTTTTATCTAGAAACAAGTATTGGTGTTATCTAAAGAAGACGTATGTAGAACCAGAACAACCTAATTGTGATAAGTTTAAACCACCAATAAGAGGACCATTAGACAAATACATCTAAACAAAAAATCGAGGGTATGGGAGTTTATCCATTGTTAGGTTTATGATTCCTCCTCATTAGACTATCTTATGCTATTCGCTAGCTCTCTTGAGTGTTTCAAACAGGCTAATCGCTAAGTACCTTAATTGTGTCTGTTCCTTCAAATGTCAAGATAAGGAAATAAGGTAGCGTTCCAACCTCACCTGTCACTTCTAATGTGACTATACTGAATTTGTCAATCATCTCACAGTTTTCAAGAATACAGTTTGTGACTTCTGTTCTGTTGAACTTCACCATTAAATCTGGAACAGTGTCATCATCATAATCTCCAAGTTCAAAATGGGGAGCTGCTTGGATGGTGCCATTTAATCGGATAGTGGAAATATAAATCTGCCTTACTTCAAAGAGTCCTGGAAGCTCAATGTAGCAAGTAATCCATTCACTCTTACTCTTTAGGTTCAGGGTGTCAGGGTCTATATCAATAGTTGCCATGACATCTGGATCTGCTGTAACAGGTATTACGCTATGAGCTATTATCACCATGTTTATCAAGAGTACTGCTAGCGTTATTCCTTGTACTGCATTCCTTTCCAATACTCTTTTCTCCTTTCTCTGCTTAATTCATGGTATAATTGGCATTTATATCTTAATAAAGGAATCCTTAATGAGCAGAACATTTCTCCTTAAATTATTAATGCAACTTGCAAATGATATAGTAGTTAAAGAATATTCCAACTTAAGATTGGGGATATTAATTATGAGGGATTCAGAAGGAAGATGTCCACTACATGTTGGCATTGGCAGGGCAATGCCACATAGAGGAGTAAAAAGCCTTGTATGTGACAAAGTTGTTTATACATTCCCGTTCCGTATTTACTACTGTAAATATCACGGATATTGGGTTTGGAGAGGAAAGAAAGGACATCAACTAGTAGATTTCTCTAAACTCAAACACCAAGCAATTAAAGTCGAACCATTGCCTCAAGAAATACCTGACTCCACAACGATTGCAGACTATTTGATTGTGAAGATGAAATGTCCATATTGCGGATGTAAATGGGAGCAATATGATAAGACGGAGACAACTCAAAGTGGAGGTATAATTTGTCCATCCTGTGGAGCTGAGATACCTAAAGAGAAAGCGGTTACCAAAAAAAGGTCAGAGAAAGAATAGATTAGTCTTCATTGAACACGAATATCAAGCAAGATGAAGTGAAAAGCAAAACACATTGTTACCACATCTGAAAAGAGAAAGGAGAAACGCTATAATCGTTTCTTCTACCTCTCTTCTAGGGCAAGACGAGAATATCCTAATAAAACCTAGTGATGCCACTCTCAAAAACCTTACTACAATTTTCATAATATAACATCTAGAGTAGATGGCGTAGTCTTTGTCTTATCAAGCAAGATGGAGTAAACACCAAATATCTTACTCTTTACTTTCCTTCAGTCTATTCACTGTTAAGAACATCAGCAAAGATTTTTTCTGCATAAGGGATGTAATCTTCTAATTCAGGGAACATAATATGCATGGCTTCATGAAAAATCGTTAGTGTAAATTCTTTCAAGCAATTGTCAAAATTCTTTTCCCAATCACAGCAACCCACATATACATAAATGATACCCTTAGGATGTTCATCATTAACTGAATACATTCCTTCAATAGGGGGAGGAATGTAGTCTTCTGGCAGATTTTTCCGTTGTTCTTCTGAAAGTCTTGGAAAACATTCAATCTCCATGACTACACAGCCTAGAGTAGTTTCTTTCATAAGACCTAAACTACTGCAAATCTATTTAACCTTAAATATGAAACTGTAATCTGACACGTTATTTCAACGAGGCTCTTTTATGGTCAGAATCAGACCTTTCATGAAAGGTGATGAAGAAGCTTACGTGAGGGTTCACAATGAAGGATATTCTACAGAAGCATGGTATGGTTCTTTGGAAAAGGTTTTGAAGTTTGAAAATTTTTCCGAATTGAGTTATGATTCAACTTTCCTTGCTGAAGTTAATGGTAAAATTGTTGGTTTGATTGACGTTAAAGTTAGGGAAAAAATTGGTGACATTGAGAATCTTGTAGTTTTGCCTAAACATCGTGAAAAAGGAGTTGGCAAAGCTCTGTTAGAAAAGGCAATTGAGTTCCTAAGAGATAGGGTGGAAAAAATTAGAGTTGAAACTCCTATTCAAAGCAAAAATGCAATCAGGTTTTATCTTAAGAACGGTTTTAAGCATGTTGCGAATGCATATCTTGTTGAAAGCCAAAATAAGTCAAAGCTTAGACCATATCTAGGTCACAACTTCTATTTCGTTAGAAATCATATATACTGGATACCCGACAACAAACAAATGGAGTTATTAAAGAAACTGAAAGCAGATTTCTCTTTGATTGGCGAATTCAAGGTAATGGTCAAAACTATCTAGACTGACAGTTTAGAAAACCAATTATTCTACCACTATTCATGATGGCAACACTACTAGCTGTCATAGTCTACAGAAGAATACAGTATCGAGCAAGATGAAGTGAACATTAAACCGTTGACTTAGCTATCTTGTAAGCGTCATAGGTGGCTATTACTCGAACAATAAAATCTATTATTTTTGAAAAAAGTGGGTTCAGTCCAAAAACCCAATACCTCCATATTGGCTCAATACGACCAAGATCCAAATAGACAGACAAAGAGGCAAAACTATAGGGAATTGTTAGAAGGACAGCTGGAATAAGGAAGATTATTCCTCTTATTATTCTTCCACAATACACTTGTCCCAATCCAGGAAAAAAGAACGAACCAGCTGCACACAGATAAGGGTCTCTTTCTTTTACTGTCAAGTTTTCACCAACGATTTGTGTTCTCTACTGGCTTAAATCATTTTCATTGCATATGAATATCAAGCAAAATGAAGTAAACACTAAATACATGAGACTTACTTTCTTCTGAGGAGTACCATATTGTCTTCTATGCTTTTGACTTTTTCAAGAGGTTGATCTAAATGCCAAGTGTTGCAGTTTCCCTTCCACCATCCCAAGAACTCAAATTTCCCATTCATCTTGATGAGCAGCTTAAATTCTTGTGGAAAGATGAACTTCAGATCTTCCTGTTGAACGAATTTTTTTACTTCGCCTTTGTCATTAACTTCTAGCGTCATCTTTTCTGTGTAGATTTGGTTTAGTATGTCTTTGAAGCTCATCTCGAAAGTTGTTTTCACTTTTATTCCATCTGTTTCCATGGTCCAGCTTTCTCCTCCAGGTTCCCAATCGAGAATCTTGTTCTGAATAAAATAGAGACCACCTCTTTTCAAAGAAGCAGCGACAGAATCCAAATGGCTCAGAAACCTCTCATTCGATTCAACATCTAGAGAGCCCATCATGATGAAAGCAAAGTCAGTCTTCTTCTTTAGTCTGAAGCTGCACATATCGGCTTGTACGGTCTCTATTTCTACACCTTCTTCTTTTGCCTTCTGTTGCAGATATGCT
>JREQ01001379.1_pt1 | contig 11391 bp, 12 predicted proteins | sample 210151 | NCBI WGS metagenome assembly JREQ01 (sample SAMN03019617, study PRJNA260268) | marine sediment metagenome | biome: Marine; feature: Sediment; material: Clay; isolation source: clay from marine sediments 31 meters below sea floor depth collected from... | place: New Zealand: Canterbury... | reverse complement strand
TCCTCACTGCTTTAGCAAATAGATTGCTTACCAACAGAGAGCAGTTAAGCGCTTGGAGAAAAGAAATCGCCCGATGGACCGCGGATTCCAAGAAGGCTAGAAAAAGCGGCGATAAAAAGCTTCTTGCAAAGGTGAAAAGGAAGGAGCGTCACATTCTGAAGCTTCAGTCGAAGATGACGTGGAAAACGATGAAAGTTTCCCTCATCTTCATGATTCCTTTCATCCTCATATGGCAACTTTTGATAGGGTTCTATGGCGGCACAACAGTTGCTTATATTCCAGGGTTTGGTGGCTTACAACTGTTTTTGTGGTATATGCTCTGCTCCTTTGCGTCTGGAACCATGATTACGAAGGCGTTAGGCGTATCCCTAGGAGCAACCGAGTGAAATGCCTAGACCTTCCCTACGTACAAGAAGCAGAAAACGCTCTCCAAAGCGGTTGCCTGGCGGCGGCGCTACTATGCATTACAAAAAGGAAAAGGTTAGGGCTTCTCGCTGCGCTCGATGCAATCGGGTTTTGTCTGGTGTTCCAAGGTTAGCACAGTCTAGCATGGGCAAGTTAACAGCCAGCCAAAAGAGCATACAGCGCATGTATGGTGGACAGCTCTGCCACATCTGTCTCCAAGACTTGCTCAAGCATGTGGTTAGAGAGCGACCAGTATGAGCCACGAAAAGAAAAGGAAAATTGTAATCTGCATAGCTGGGCTATCAGGATGCGGAAAAAGCACGGTGGCAAAACGCTTAGCAGAAAAATACGGCTTAAAATATCTGTCTGGGGGGCATGCGCTAAGAGTTTTAGCTGTTGAGGCTGGATATAAGCCTTCTAGAAGAGGTTGGTGGGTGACTAGGAAGGGATTACAATTCCACCATCAAAGGATGAAAAATTTAGAGTTTGATAAAAGAGCGGATGAAAAATTGATCGAGTGGACTAAGCGGGGAAATGTTGTCCTTGATAGTTGGACGATGCCTTGGTTATTAAATAATGGTTTTAAGATATGGTTAGAGGCTTCTTCTGAAGTAAGAGCAAAGAGACTCGCAAAAAGGAACAGAATCGATTTTAGAAGGGCTCTTGACATTTTGAAAGAAAAAGACAACAAAAGTAAGGTAATTTACAAAAAATGTTACGGATTTACTCTCGGAGAGGATTTCTCCCCATTCAATTTGGTCCTTGATACAAATAGTTTGGACGTGGAAGAAGTCTTTAATACCCTTTGCATAGTTATAGACCGTCTTTATATAAAGAAAAAAAGTTAACACCTTATCCTTTCTTCAACATATTCAACGCGCATACAATCTGATTCAAAGGCATTTACACTTTACATTGAAATGTCAGGTGTTATTCTTCGTTCCACAATGTCTCTCAAAACGTTATTTGCTATGTTTTCTAATTCGGGATATTTATCTCGTATCCTTTCAATAGTATAGATTCTAAAGGTGCATTTGAGTTGAACTTGAAAATCTAGTAGTATCTTATAAATATCTTTCTCGTACACCTTTCCTCTGAAGGAAATTAATTTTAAAATTCCTTTTTCGGTATATGGACTGTCTGGCAAAGTCGGTATGAAAGGTGTATCAACAAAAAAGGGTATTTCTTCTCCAATAGCATCCTTTACTTTCTTCTTAAACTCGATATTTATCCATTCTTGATACTTACTTTGATTTTTGCTCATAAGATACGCAAATGTAGGATCGGAAATAGACTTAGTGCATTCACCGATCCTTCTCCAGGGATTTCTTCTACTTAAAATTCTATCGGCAAGTTCTTTGGCATCACCATTTTCTTGTCCCTTAAGCATGAACAAAAGGCTAAAATCATCGAGTTCAAGAAAACCTTTAAACCTTGAATGATAACAACTAACTATTCTATCAACTAGGTTCAAAGTTTTAGTAGCCTTTTTGAGCATGTCGAAAACCATGTGATCTATTGCCCGACAAGTCCTGTGGTAATATACGTTATCAAACATTTGACACCTACCATAAAAATATGAGTTAAGAACACTGAGGCCCCTTTCTTGAAGTGCAATATCTGAATCAGATATTTGTGAACAGAATATAAGCCTAGAAATATTTACTGTGTCATATTCTTTTGTGCCAGTGAAATGGGCATCTCTTTTTATGAAATCAAGGATGTCGGCAGGATAAAGAGAATGGTGTATTGTTTGCCGTAATGCTTTTAGCAATGGTTGGAGGGCGCTTTCCTTTCCTTTTGGAGTCAATAAATCTAAAACTATTTCCTTTAAACGTTTTCTTTCTAATATCATTCCAATTTCACTTTTCTGGACTATTAGAAATCCTACATCTTCATGGCTATGGATCCCCAAATCTGCCAAACGTTTTTCATGGTGAATAACTGCTTCATCAAAAGTGTGACTAAAAGGTCCATGTCCAACATCATGTAGGAGCCCAGCAATCCTTACTGCTTCTACATATCGCTCTTTATCTGGTTTGTCTCGTAGTAAATGTTCAGCAAACATGCCCGCAAGATGCATTACCCCAATACTGTGCTGAAAACGAGTGTGATCGGCCCCAGGATAAACAAGATAAACGGTTTGGAGCTGGTGAAGCCTACGTAACCTTTGCATAAATTTGGAGTTAATTATTTCTTCCTCCAAACCTTCATTATAATAAACTCCATCATGAATGGGATCTTCAATTGGACATAAATTTTCCACTGCCATCGTCATTACCACAAATTAGGTGTCGATTTTATTGAATAAATTAATATTTTGTAGTTACAAAAACAGGTTGGAACAGTCTTTTGTAGGAAGGATCACTTCTTCCCTTACAAGGATCTTTTATTAAACATTTATCACAATCTGGTTCTTTCATTTCAGGGCAGTATGTTCTGGCTCGCCATGCATAATAGTCTACTTCGAATGGATCTTTTTCCCTTTTTTTAGCCTCTTTACAGATTATGTCAAATGCATCCAGCGTAGCCTTTCTAACATCAAACTCCTCATACTCTGTTACATATAATCTGTTCTCTAGCTTTCTCCTCAGATTTTGATCTACTACTTCAATTGCTCCGGTCCTCAATGCGAGTCTTTGTAGATGATAGTCTATAATGGCATGCATGTTCCCTTCGTCCTTAATCTTAAAGAGTTTTTCTGGTCTGTTTACCATTGTTGCCACGAAGAGTAGTGATTTTTTGTAGACTTGGCAATCTCTGTAACCACTAAATCCTTCAAGTATTTCTAATATCCCCTTACCGTCCCTAATCAAGTATCCATCAGCAGCTTCTAGTAGATTCAATACACTACCCCCAAATTTGTCTAATTTCTTTGCTGAATCAAGGCAAATTGATAATCTTTCATCCATCAAGGGTAATGGACATATCCCATTATCATCACTGAGTTTTTGTTCTAGTTCGCCTTCTTTTATAGTTTTTTGGTTCTGAGCTCTAAACCAGCGAGGGTTTTTACTATAAATAGAAATCAAACAGGGATCTAAGAATGCTGATCCCTTTCTTTTTTTTCCGTTCTTAACAGCGTACATTGGTGTTACGTACTTTTCTCCAATACTGTACCAAAAACAGAATTGCTGTGCACACCAAAAGAAGAAGTATGATGCAACATTCTCCATAGCTTCTCTATCATTTTTATTTACTTCTGATGGAAAGTCTCTACTGATCCAATCGCGTGGCTTAACTTCTTCTAGCTCACCAAAAACCTTTCCTATCTCACAACAAATCTCATGATTCACTTTAACTTTGCTCATCGAAGCACCTCCAATTTATTCGAAATCAAATCACTCTTTGTACTTATTTGGGTATAATTGTTTAAAAATATAATAGTGGTGGTGTCAGACACGTGAAAAGTCTTGTATGCTTTCTATGTGGTTATATACGGTCTCTTATGCTAAGAAAATCTGACACCGAGCTTCTTGTTGTCGATGAAGCTATAAATACGTACTTAAAAGTCACCAAATTTCATCCACAACGCAAATAACGTAACAGCATTCAGTTTTTCGATTAGTAAAATATAAAGATAAGTACGTCTAGTCAAGAGTCAGGAGGTCTCAAATTGCCTGCAATAGAGGTAGGACGAGTATGTGTCAAGATTGCCGGACGAGAGGCTGGAAAGAAATGTATTATCGTGGATGTTATTGACAAAAATTTCCTTCTAACAACTGGACCGAAACAGGTAAACGGTGTCAAGCGCAGACGAGTTAACATAAGTCATGTTGAGCCAACAGAAAAGAAAGTTGACATCAGACGCGGAGAAAGCGACGAAGAAATAACGAAAGCCTTGGACGAGGAAACACTAAACTTTCTGCGCGAACCAATCAAGATAAAGCCCTAATTCTTTAAGTTGCCTTCTCGCCTAATTCCTAGTTATTTTAGAGCCGATTGTTCTGTCTGAATCGAAAGGATATATAGTGTAGGTGTACATTCATATCTTTGGCTGGTTTTAAAATGCCGGAAAGAATTAGAATGAAAATTGGTAGATCTGGTTATGTGCAACGCGTAGGTGATAAAGATTATATTAAAACTCGAAGCCGGATAGAAAGTGTGCCTATGCGTAAGTTGGCTAAAATGAACCGTCTAGGGGGGCGCACCTGGCGACTAGTCCAGGAGGGAAGGGACATCTTCCTTGTTTTGGAGGCGTTAACACTAGAGGAGGAAAAGGAAGCGCTCTAGAAAGGGTAAGTATCCGAAATTACAGGAAAGGCTGTTAAATCCTGTGTTATTGGCACCATCGTTCCACGTCTTCAAGATCCATTTTTGCATGCATGCGACGCTCGAAAGCCTCTATTCGACTTAGATTCCGCTGGTCAAGTCCATGCAGTTCTTGTTCAAGTTCCTATTTTTGGTCGGACGGAAGAGTGCGCGCGCCAGCATTCTATCTTAGACATGGATTGAATTATTGATTCAGATTTGGTGTAATTATTTTCTCTATGTCTACGTTAGCATACTCATTTATGCAGAATCCTTATTATCGCGTGCGCATGGTTTTGCACTGAGTTAAAATAATGATGCGCAAGGCATAAGGGATATATTAAGATATCAGATATAAGTGTGTTAGGTGTCTGGTATGGCGGACAAAGCGAAGTTCATCTTGTTTGCAGTGGGTTTAGCTGTTGCTGTTGGTTCTTCGATTACGTCTTTTTACTTCTTATACTCAAGTGTGCTTGGTAAGCAAAATTTGGTGTATGAGCCTAATCCTGTGTTGGCTATGGTAGAAATGGTGTTTCTTGTGTTGGCTATAGGGACTTGTATTGTGGCGTCGGAGGTTTACTACAGGTATTTAGAGATCAAGAAGTCCATCTATGTAGACAGAGTTAGACAACGAGATACCAGATAATCGTTGGCGATTATATTTATTCTTCTTGCTTTTGTTTTTTAAACTGTAGAAGGATCATTCCCTTTAGGCATTCATTTTTTAAAGTTTTGTAGTTGGATGAGTGCATTATGCCTTCCAAGAATTTCATGAATGCTTCGGTGCTTTCTTTTGTGAAGTAGGGACATATGCATCTCATATGAATGTTTTTCTCCCGTTTTGCAATTGAAAAATCCGTTATGTTCCAAGCGCTTTTCTTCATTTGCCTCTCGAAGATTTGTAGCCAGTTTTCTGTTTCAAATTTCACTGATAGGTATTTTCCATACCATAAACCAGAATCATACCATCTTTGTAGCAGGTCTTCTTTTTCTGTCTTGTAGAGTTTTTGTATCATATGATTTAGGAGGTCTATGGGTATAATACAGACTCCTCTGTCCTTTTCAAGTTTCATGAATATGTAAAACTGTAGAATTTCCGCTGGATTTGTTTGCATTTGATACGCTTTTAGTGCTTGTTCGAAAACTTCGTTTGTGAAGGCGAATACAGTTTTTCCTTCTCTAGCAGTTATCTTTATGATTTCTTTAAGCAGGTCATTTCGAACGAGAATGAGTCTTTTACCTTTTTTACCTTTCTTTGAAGACATCCTGCCTTCTTTCCTTGTGTTTATTTCTTGGTAAAAGTTAGCAATACTAGCCCTTTAGTGATGTTCCTTTCTTGAGTGGCGTAACCAAGGGAGTGCATTATTCCTTCAAGCATTGTTGATAAGAGTTGGGTGTGTGGGAGAGCGAAATTGGGTTCGATAAGTTTCAAGATGATTTTGTCGCTTTCTTCTGTTAATTCTAAATTCGAAACGTTCCAAAACATTGCTTCAAGAAAACTTTTAATTTCTCGTAAATAGTTGGCTTTTGAGAGAACTGTTGAGAAATATTTTCCATACCATTGGCCTGAGTCGTAGAAAACTTCCTTTAAAGAATCGCCAGCGTGTTCAAATGCTTTTTCGAGTACGAGATGCCACACTCTTTCAGGTATTAACACTGACCTGTTTTCTTTAGCCATCTTTATAACGCGGTAATTCTTAATGATTTCAGGTAATTCTCCGCCTAAATCGTTGGCAAGCAGAGCTTGCTCAAGAATCTCATTTGTGAGACCGTATAGGGTTATATTTTTGTTTTTTGCAAGATTACGTAATCTCTTAACGAGTTCTTCTTTGGCGGCTAAAAATTTTCTGCCCATAAGGCTCACGCAGTATACCATTTAGCCAAAGGAACGCTTTTTAAGTTCCATGGTTGCAGTATACAATTTATTACATAAAAGGATATCTCCATTCTTGTGACTTCGAGATTGACAAAAAAAGGGGGAAGTTTTTGGTGGATTTTGACGTTCTATTTGACGTATACTTTTCGAAGAACCATTACGGCGGCGGCGATTGCAGAGATGGCAGCAATCAGGGATAGAGCGACGGTCGCTGGTTGTAGGCTTGTGTCGGTCTTAATGTCTTCGGTTGTTCCTTCTATATCATCTAGGCTCACTTTTACAGTTCCGATATCCGTTTCGATGGTAGCCACGTCTCCTTCGATTGAGGTTAGTCTTCCTTTGATTGTTCCGATGTCGGTTTCGATTGTGGCTATGTTGTCGTTGGTTACGGTTATTTTGGTGTTGATGTCAGTGAGGCTTACTTTAACTTCTCCAAGTTTGGAATCGACCGTTGCTATGTCGTCATCAATTTCCGTTAGAGTGGCTTCGATAGCCGAAAGGTCTTGTATTTCAATCTCACCTATGGCGGTTTCTATTCTTCCGATTCCGTCTTCGATGTCAACCAGCTTGGCTTCAATGGCTTCCAAGAACGGAATAACTGTTTCGTCAAGTTTAAGCTCTACGTCTCCGATGGCAGTTTTTATTAGAAGGATGTCTGGTCCTATTACGTCCAGCTTGGCTTCGATGGCTTCCAAGAATGGAATGATTGTCTCGTCGAGTTTAAGCTCGATTTGGCCAACTTCAGTGTCTATAATGACCATGTCTCCTTGGATGCTAATTAGTTTTGCATGTATAGTGTCAAGTTTTTGCTTTAGTGCATCGATTGCGTTCATTAAGTCTTTGAAGTCGTTAACGACATACAGGTAGTTGGCTTCAAGTATGTCAAGGGGTACCCAACTCGTAGTCTTTCCATCCCAATAGTCACCGTCATAAATGCCGATGGCGATTTCATATGTTCCAGGCTCCATCACAGGCATTAAGAAGCCCGGCTTCTCTGCCAAGAGGGTACGAAGTGTTCCATTGACGTCGGTCATCCATGGCACCATGACTGTTTGCAGGTTTGTTCCTACCAAGGCGTCAGTGCCATCCACCATAAAGCGGCTCACGTATCCGTTGGATGTTAGTCCTGTAGCTTTAACCTCGATTACAGCTGGGCCGATAACAATTGTAGGTGTAAAAGCAATCTCTGGAACAACAGTAAACCATTCATTCCTTTGAAGTCCATTACTGTCTTTAGCTGTGATCCTGTAGATACCATGGGGTGCCGTTGGAAAGAGGAAGGATGTAATGAAGTTACCTGTGTCGTCTGTTGTGGCTTGTGCGACAAAAAGCTCGTATGTGCCGTAATTGGTGTAGTACCAGTCATATGTCGGAACGTAGACGGTTACGTTGAGTATGGAGTTAGCAGTGAACCAGTGTCCTTCCACCGTAACTTCTGTCCCAAGAGTTTTGTCCCCAACTGCGACCATGCTTCCTGCAACTAAGCCTGTTTCAGGATCAATTAGCGTTGTGACGGGCCCAACTGTTCCGGTAGTTGGCCTTATTTCAAATTGAATGCCAGGGCGGACCTCTATGTCAATGTATGTTTCGAAGCTATTCAACGCGCAATCGAAATATCGTACATATATTCTATGCCATCCGAGGGTTACATCTACAAATGTGTAGTTAAAGTTTTCATCATTGTTTATCCATGTGCCGGTGACATTATCCATTACCTCAAAGTATCTTAGGAATGGATCCTCATCAATCTCCCACCTGTAGTATATCGTTAGATTTGCAAGTGTAACCGGCTTTATATCCAGAGGAAAATCAACTTTGGAATCATAGATTTCTATCGGATGAGTTTTGTTATCCCATATGAAAAACACCGTCGCAGGTTCGCTGGGATTGCCGGCACCATCGAAAGCTACTGCGGTTGCATTATACCATGCTTCAGTAATAGGTGGGGCATCATGCCAATAGAAGTCATTTGGGGTAACTTGTATCATCTCGTACACGGTGTTATTTAAGTAAAGCGTAACATTCTGTATCCCTGTATCATGTATTCCAAGGGTATCCTCGGCTGTGGCATTAATCCATACGAGATCCCCTCCAACAAATGTGTTATTCTCCGGATATGTTAGTTCTACAATTGGGGGAGTTGGATCAATAGTTAAGTATAGCCAACTGAGCTTGGTAACTGGCGGCGAACCAGAATCTATAGTATAAATCGCAAACTTGTAGTTGCACACTTTTGGGCCGAAGATAAACTTAACAGCAAACCAAGCTTTCATCTTTTCCCTGATCGGGTTCGTTCCGTCCGATTCGAAGATTATAACAGTGGGCCATCCACTAGGATCAAACTCATCTGGCGTGGCTGACCAACCGGTAAACTCCTGCTTACTTTGTTCGTAATGGAACCGTGCATATCCTGTCTCATTTTTCTCAATAACAAATTTGAATTTCACAATAGGATCGGCGTCTGGAGTTATATCCAAATTTTCTATGGTAAAGTTTAACCATTTCGGCCAAACAATCTCAGATAGGGAAAGCGTGTCAAGCTTAGTATCGGTCCAATAGGCATTGGGGTTATGTTCAGCAGATGCATAGGGAACCACTTGCAAAATCGTCGCTATCGCAATCAATACCACTAATGTGGCTGATAATGCTTTCTTCATTTTCTTTTTTCTCCTTTTCTCGTTTAGGCCGTTACCTTTCTAGGTTAACTGACCTTGCTCTCCACTTGTGTTATGACCCATTATAAATGAGTGAGGTTTAGCTTTGTACACAATTGTTTACAACAATCATAAACCCATTACCTTTTACGGCTGGAAGATCCATAGAATTCGATGCTCAAGAGATCTCAAAGCTTTACCCTCCCTTTCCTCAAGAAAAGTAACGAAAACAAACAGTTTCCTATGAGGATCACTCGCAACCTCAAGTAGATGCCATTCGATCGTGTAGTCTTCATATTCGCCTTTTCGGTCGCGATACTGCAACGTCGGCTCTCTATGCGGCGCAAAAAAATATAGTAGCGCAAATAAGAGAGGCTGAAATCGCCGAGTCGAAAAGCCTTGTTAAACTTTACCATTGGACGAGATTGATAAACGCTTGGGTTTGCGTGTTGTTGTTTTTTGCCTGCGTTTGCTAACAACAACACGCGGTTGCCAGTGGCCGCAGTGGCTCAGAGACAGGAGCTTAGAAGTAGTAGTCCGCAAACGTAGCAAAAAAGACGACTACTACTTTCAAGCCTAACCTGCTAAGCTTCATGCAGATTGCGTCGGGTTTGCGGTTGAAGGAGGCACACTTGTCGTCGTCAAACAAAAACCGTAGAAATCTGAGATGACGACAAGTGCAACATCCACAACCAGCCAGAAGCCGACCTCGAACCAGACATCAGAATCAACGCCTGCAAGCGAAAAAGTTTAAATCATTGGTTTGACAATTTCATACTCAGTGGTTGGAATGAACATAACGAAAAAACTGGGACAGAAGGGTCAACTCGTAATTCCCAAGGTTGTGAGGGACTTCTTGGGAATTAAACCCGGAGATGTAGTTGTGATTGAAATAAGAGAAAAAGAAGTGCTGATCAAGCCTGGAGTAGACCCCGAAAGGTTCATTGATGATTTCTGCTCCCTAACGCAGAGAAAGTTGAAGAAGAAGGTTGACTTGGAGAAGTTGTTGGAGGAGGAGGTTGAAGAGAGGTTTGCTCTATGTTGACTCCAACGTATTCATATACCCGGTTATTTATGACGAGGCGGCAGTGGTTGAAGCGAAGAAATCCAGAAACTTCCTCGTGAAGATGGCCTTGGGAAAGGTTGAAGCATACACCTCATCTCTCACTTGGGATGAGGTTGCTTGGGTAATTAGAAAGCTTTACGGAATTGAAGTTTCAATAGGTCAGGGCAAGAAGTTTCTTAGCTTTCCGAACCTAAGGGTGTTAGGAGTTAAGAGGTCAACCGTCTTTAAGGCACAGGAGCTTGTGGAGAAGTATGGAGTGAAGCCGAGGGATGCCGTTCACGCCGCAGTAGCACTAGAGAACAAGATAAAAACCATAGTAAGCTACGATGAAGATTTCGACGCAATCAACGAGATAAAGAGAATCGAACCCTAACTCTCTCCTCCCTCCCCCCTTTACCTACCTTTACAAATCCATACAAACATGTTCAGATAAGTCCGGTTTTCCCAGTACCCACCTAGTGAATCAAGCATCATAGTTTTTTATATCCTACTGGTCTGGTTCACATTCGCATGCATTCCATGCGCGCGCCGTGTCTTTTGGCTATGGTTGGGGGCGTTAACGATGTTTATATTAAGGTTTTCATCGACTGGCGATGATATGGGCTTTTCTAGATATATTGCGGTTTAAGGAACGTTTCAGCCAGCGTAACAACTGATATATTAAGATATCATACACATATTATTTCAGTTAACTATTGAAAAGAGGCGTTTTCATGACATATGTGGATGTTTGGAGCATTGTGGCGTTGCAGGAGCGTCAAATTCGAAGCGTAGAGAAGCTTTGGAAGCTGAATCTGATTGAGCGAAGCCCAAAGCTGACTTTGCATGTGGCTTATTACAAGGCGAGCAACGCCATATTGAAATCTCTGCTAAAGATGAAGGTCAGATTGTACGCGTTCTTGTTAACGAAAGGAAAGAGCCGCAGCCTAGCTATTGTTAGGAACGCGTTATCCCTCTCGACTTAATGCTTTATGCTTCTAGAAGGTCAAGTGACAACGTTAAGAACCTTACTTTGATTTTCTCTAGTTGAGTTGACTCTTTAAGCCACATGCAACTAAAACTTTTTCAAAGTTTCCTCTTGTCTGTTTTTGCTTGTAGGCTTTCAAGGCATGTATTAATGTTCTGGTGTCAACCTTTCC
>JREQ01000402.1_pt1 | contig 11412 bp, 9 predicted proteins | sample 210151 | NCBI WGS metagenome assembly JREQ01 (sample SAMN03019617, study PRJNA260268) | marine sediment metagenome | biome: Marine; feature: Sediment; material: Clay; isolation source: clay from marine sediments 31 meters below sea floor depth collected from... | place: New Zealand: Canterbury Basin... | reverse complement strand
CAAAAACAAGAGAAGAACTACTGTTCATGAACAAAATAAAGAGAATACTTCACGGAGAAAAAACACAGCTTATAGCAACGACAGAAGACGGCAGTTACGGCACCAAAGGCTTAGCCACAAAACCGCTGCAAAGGCTTCTGGAAAGAGAAAGATTCGACATGATTTATACCTGTGGGCCTGAGCAAATGATGCGAAAAGTTTTCGACTTAGCCGAAAAATATGGAGTAGCCTTAGAAGCAAGTTTGGAACGCTTGATGCGGTGCGCCATAGGCTTGTGTGGAAGTTGTGTTATAGGCAGATACCGTGTATGCAAAGACGGCCCAGTATTTACGGCAGAACAGTTGAGAGATGTTGAGAGTGAATTTGGAATTTCAAAACGCGATTTTAATGGAAGAAAAATATCATTGTAGAAAATTTCATGTAATGCATGATTAGGATGACGTTTACTCCGTCGCTATATTACAGAGCTGAAATATTGTTGATATAATTGCCATCTAATTTTGATCTCGGAGAGGGCTTTGAGAGACGAAAATAAACCTAGAAAGACGGGAACTCAGATTGGAAGCGATACACGATTTTTCATGCGTTGTTTGAAGCTTTGAAAGAAAAGGAGAAGAAACGTAAGAAACAATAGATCGCTATTTATCATTTTCTTTCTGGTATGCGTCGATTTAGTTGAATGAAAAGGGCTTCAGTTGAACGCTTCCCTTTATACTCATTAGAAAAATTTTGAAATCTGCGAGGTGTTTGTCCCAGTCTCTTCTGAATACGTGGTAGAATTTGACAAAATCCGCATAATCCTTATGCACTGAAACCATAATTGCGTCTGAATTCATCCCTTGACCTGTGCTCACAAAAACTACGTTGGGCTGTTTCGCCGCCCATTTCTTTCCTTGCTCCCAAAGAGGATGCACAAGCTCTTTTGTACGGGAAAACGTGAAGGCTATTATGTCAAACCCTAAGTAAGGAAGGCTTGGGATTAAAGTGTACTGTTTTACGGCTTCTTTTTCCAGAGCCTTTCTTAGGCGTGTTACTGTAGGTTGCGAAAATCCTAAGATTTTTGCTAAATCTCTATCGCTTCGCTTTGAATTCTTAATCAGTGCGAAAAACAGTTTTAATAATTTTTCTCGTTTCATAGTCTAACATTTACACTAAACCATTTATGAAGTTTTCCATTAATTCTGCTAAGACTGATAACCATATGATGTTTTCAGATTTTATAGTAAAGAATATAAGTTGCTTTTGTTCCGTGAACATTGAATTGAGGATATAAGAATGAGTCTTTGGAAATTGCGGTTGTCCATGGTCGGAACCCTAGCAATAATAATCGGCTTGTCAACACTATTCTTCACGGTAATTCTAAGTTTGGTAGGCTCCTTAAATCTGATAACTTTGGGCATTTTGATTGTCACTTTTAATATTTTTCAGTGGCTGATCTCTCCTTACATAATTGATGCCCTTTATCGTGTACGGGAAATTCCAGAACATGAAAACCCAAGGCTCCACGAGATTGTTGATAACCTTAGCAGAAAAAGTGGAATAAAAAAGCCGCGGCTTATGCTTGCGCAAATTCCAATTCCGAACGCGTTTGCATATGGTTCACCAATAGCTGGAAACCGAGTGGCGGTCACGAAGGGGTTATTGAAGACGCTGGAGAGTGAGGAGGTTGAAGCTGTTATTGGGCATGAGCTTGGACATCTGAAGCATAGAGACGTCCAGATAATGATGTTTGTTTCCATACTGCCTGCACTCCTTTACTACATCGGTTTTTCGCTTATGCTGTCGTCCATGTTTGGCAGACAAAGAGAGGGAGGCGGTGGAGCAGCATTGTTAGCCATAGGTTTCATGGTTTTCTCATGGATCCTAAACATGTTCATACTCTACTTAAGTAGATTACGCGAATATTATGCTGACAGACACAGCGTATCAGTTGTTGAAGATGGCCCGCGTAAACTTTCAGAAGGACTGGCAAAAATAGTTCACTCGACCAAAAACATGAAAAGAACTAGAAAGAAAACACAGCAGTTAAACGCCTTCAAGGCATTATTCATTGCTGATCCAGACCATGCAGAAACAGATTCCATGATAATATCACATGCAGCAGTTTCAAGCGACCAAAAACTGGTTCAAGATATTCTATCACGGAGGATGACAACGGTGGACAGGATTATTGAAGTCTTTTCGACGCATCCAAACATAGTTAAGAGGCTGAGGGCTTTACAGGAATCAAGCTGAAAGGCGGTTTACTTTATTCTCTATTTTTAAGCTAAAATGTTAAAGGCAATAAGCGACAATCGAATTCTAAGGACAGAAACGTGATGCTTACGCAACCCGAGAACGTTTTCTCCGAAATCGGAAGTCAGAAAAACAAGATGATACTCTCGCCTATTTTCAACAAGCAATAAAGGACTTATTCAAACATGGTTAAAGCTTATATACATGACTCGAACAAAAACTGGAAATCGACAGGAGCAGTGAACAATTTTGAGAACTAGAAGTATTTTAGTATTGTTGGCGATTGCTCTTTTGAGCTTCAACGCATTCGCACTAATACGAGTCCCCACAAATGCAGGGACGTATCAAAACTGTTCTGTGTCAAGCTTAGGAGAAACATATGCTTCGGCTTCCTCTGAAGGTTCAGATCCTCATACGTATAACCCCTATAAACGGACAACCTTTGTGTATTCAGACCCGACGACGTATTTGGATGAGTATGTCTTCATCGCCTCGATTCCAGCAAACGTTTTCAGAGATGGGGCTGAGAATCTCTATGCGGCTCCTATTCTGTATGGTGAGTCGAAGGCAGGTGACTACCTGCTGGAGGACTGGAAAACCTACTGCGAACATCGGGAGGGAGAGGGCTACTTAGATTTCATAGGTCCTTACAGCAAGGATTACATATCAGAAATGAAGAGCTATTTTGGAACCGAAAATTATACCTCCATAATTGCAGATACTCCCTGTGAGTACGCTGCAGAAATTGCGCTTAGAGATTGGACAAACTCAAGTGTAGCAGTACTAGCGCCAGCAACTGCCCACTTTGAAGCCCCAGAGCCCATATACGGCGAGTTTAAAGGTGAATTCTTCAACGTGACAGAAGAGGAGTATATGGTTAGCTATATGTTTGGTGCCAAGCTAGGTCCTCCAAATTATGTTCCTCACATTGTCGAGTCCCCTCATCCCTACCCAAATGACACAACCCTATTCTACACCATAGTTCAACCGGGAGCGGATCAGATCAGCGTCCACTTTGAAAACATCACGGTAGAGGAGGGGTGGGACTGGATCTACATCTGTGATAAGAACTTTAATATGATAACCGCATATACTGGAGCTCTCTCAGACGTTTGGACGCCTCCGGTCTCTGGGGATACAGTTAACATCATCCTATATGCCGACTCGATAATATCTGAGTGGGGCTTTCTTGCCGACGCCTACATGTGGTGGATGTATGAACCGCCCTTTCCTGTCATCCATCGAGGTGAATGGCTCAACTTCACGGTGCCAGCAAACATCACCGGAATAACGATAGCAAACGTTGAACTCTTAAACTGGACATCAGCTGTAGGTGAAGTATTACTTACATGCTTTCTCATAGATCCAGACGGAAATGTTGTGGACTACGACTTTTCCCCGGAGTATGGCTATTATACGTGGATGATGTGGGACATCAACGAGCGCCCAAGAACCACTACAGAAAACTACACTGTGGCAGTATACTGTCACGGCTTTAGCAGTCTAGGAGACTACGGGTTAATACTGAACGGCGAATTATACGGCTTCTCAGGCAAACCGGGAAACCTCGACATCCACACGATAACCATGCCGGAAAACGCCAAAGAATTGGATGTTTGGCTCTCGTGCAACAGTACGAGACAGCAAACAAGTTGGCTGTCGATGTGGCTGATAGACCCAGAAGGCAACGTGTTTTTCCCGAACTATTTCGAATTCACAGACACAGAATTTCCACGAGCACCAATCTATATATCTAATCTAGGCCGCCTAAATGCCCCATACCCAGCCCCTGGAAATTGGACCCTAATTGTAGAGGCGCCACCATCACCTCCGGCACCCCCACGACCCATAAATATGACTGTTGAGTACACTGTGGAATACAGAATCCAACTGTATGACGAAGAGAGAGACAACTACGTCGAAGCTGCTGCCAATGGAGCTGTCATCGCGTCGCTAAAGAATGCTCCACTTCTCTACACAGAAAATGACACCTTACCACAGGAAACTGTAAAGGCGCTTCGAATTCTCAACGTGCAGAACGTGACTCTAGTTGATCCTGCGGGCATGGTCTCTGGCGCGGTCAAAACCGCGATTACCGGGATAGGCATAGACATCACCGAATTAGCCAGTCTAGAAGAAATCATATCCTACATTCGTGGTTTAAGTGGAGAAACGGACCTAATCCTGACGGTTCCAACAGGCGGTTTCTTCGCCCCAGCTGCGCTGGCTGGAGCATTCCACGGCGCCCCTGTGCTCACTTTCAGTGGCGAAGCTAAGGAGATTCCGACTCTTGCAGACTCAACTTGGGCAGCTCAGTACTACTACCACGAATTTTGGGGCTGGTCCTTCTACGACATGTTGCTTAAGGCACCGCCTATTCACTGGATGCATGAACTCTCAGAGATATGGTCTGAGTGGATTGGAGCCCTTAATGCCGATGCTCCCGGGATGGAAAGCGTCCTGACGGTTGCCTCTCTCGTGGATGTCAAGCCAGTGTTCGAAAGGGCGATTCAGGGCATAGCCAGAGCTGGTAGAATCCCAGGAGAAGACGCTGAGGAAGATGTTGCCTTCATCAACAGAGCCATGCTCTATCCGGCTATAATCTATGCTAACCCTGGATACAATGTCACTATGCCCACATGTGTGTCATATGACTATGGAATACCTGACGTAGCAAGCGACGTCCCTCCCGAACTCGTACAACCCCCCGACTACAAGCCTCCAGAAGAGTACGTATATTCTGTTAACGGCTGGGAAAATACAACAGAAGCCATGGAAGGTCGTAATTTCACGGTAGAAGCACACGTCGGCAAATACGAAGTCTTTGAAAAGCTTAACTCAGGTGTAGCTTTCTGGTACCACTCAAACCATGGCGGACTAGGCTTTGTCCATGACTATCTGCCGTTTGGTCAAGGAGTAATCGGCCTGTGGTACAAGGACCCACCAGATCCACAGCCGAAGCGAGGATACGAGTACAACATGACTACCTATGCCGAGAACGCCTCAGACCCAGATCAATACAGCCTGTTTGGGGCTGTTTACCAAATGATGGACGAGCCCTTCAGCTTTACGTTTGGTGGGGAAATCGATCGTTGGCTCGGCAACATACACTCAGCCCACGTCGTGTTCATGGACTGCTATATTGGCGGATCAATGCTTCCAGTTACGATGATGAGGCACGGTGCGGCGTCTGCTATCGGAGATATGAGAACAGGCCTACTCGTCGACACAGACTGGTTCTGCGTCAAGTACACGCAAGAGGTTATGGCAGGCAAAACCTTAGGCGAGGCCTTTGTAACCGCAATAACAAAGACGGGATATGTCTATCCCGAAAACTACTTCAATATGACCCTATTCAAGCCAGTAGTCTTAAACTACACAGCTAAAGAGATGCAGTTTGAATGGCTCACTTTACCATACCTCTTGGATGGTTGCAACGCCTACGTATTCTACGGCGACCCAGACATAACCATAGTTGACCCTAAAGCACCAGAGCCAGAAGCGTTCAATCCAACCGAAATAAGTGTCCTCGGCCACACCCCAGACCATGTGACCAGAAGGATATCTGCGACCATAACTTCCCCCGGCAGCGGAGCCCATATCGGAGGAGTCACCACAGTTAATTGGACAATAAATCTACAGAACACCGTCTTGCACTCTTCTCTATTATACATAGATGAAAGCGCGTTTGATGTGACTTCTCTGACATCATACTCATGGAACACCACTGAAATATCAGATGGCAACTACACGGTCAAGCTGATTGCGTCTGATCTGATAGGCAGCGTCAGCTCCACGACGATATGGGTAACAGTAGACAACACTTTGGCACATGTTTTTATCGAAAGCCCCAGAGAGAATACAAAGGTCAAAGGTGAAACTGTTGTAAGCGTAGACGCTTCCGATCCTTCAGGAATCCAAAGAGTCGAGTTTTATGTAGATGACGAACTTAAATACACGGATGACGTCCAACCCTACGAGTGGGTGTGGGATACAACGCAACACACTTATGGATCACATGTAGTGAGGGCTGTAGCATACGACACCCTCCTAAACACCAACGAGGACCAGATAACAGTGACTGTGGATAATACCGAGCCATCCGTGAGCATAGCAAGCCCAGAGGATGGAACAGAACTGTCTGGTACAGTAAACATAAATTTCACAGCTACTGACGACAATTTGGATAAAGTGTTTCTCTACATAAATGCCTCGATGTTTGATGTCACCGGAGAAACGTCATATGAATGGGACACAACTAAAGTTGGCGACGGCTCGCACACAATAAAGCTCGTAGCCTACGATGTGGCAGGAAACACAGACGAAACAGCGATAACGGTGACAACTGTCAACATGAAACTTGAGTTAGAGGCGACAAGAAACTTGTATCTAGGCATCGGGACTCCGATAGGCTTCGTCATCGGCGCCATCATCATTTACGTCGTCGTCAGAAGACGGCCCTAAAATCGTCTTATCCCCATTTTTTAATTCCTAAAAAGAAAGGGACGAACATTTTAAGACATCTTGCTTGAACTCCCGCTGGGTGTTTATCTAATTTGACCGTATTCATGGACTTGCAGGAGAGTTTGAAAAGAAGCTGACAAAAAAAGAAAAATAATTTTCTGTTTCTAGTTTTATGTGGAAATGAGGGCGGTGGAATGCGAGGAGAAGCCCGTGGCATACGTGCACATTCAACTCAGTGAAGGATACACCTCCCATTTCTCATTCCAACACGAAACGGCTCACTTTCTCATTCTCTATCCTTAAGCTAAAATGTTAAAGATAATAAGCAACAATTAATTCCAAGTACAGAAACGTGAGGTCTATGACACCTGAGAACATTTCCTCTGAAATTGAAAGTCAGAAAAACGAGATGGTGCAGGCTCTTATGGAGCTCATCCGCATCCCGGCGATAGCGCCTGAAAACGGCGGAGAAGGAGAACTAAAGAAAGTTGAAAAACTAATGCAGATACTAGAGCCTGTAGGCTTTGACAAAATAGAACGCTACGATGCAGAAGATGAAAGAGTTCCCTCTGGAAACAGACCAAACATTATAGCCTACTACTATGGAGAAAGCAGTGCTGAAAAACTTTGGATAATAACGCATTTAGATGTTGTTCCACCGGGAGAAGAGTCTCTTTGGACCGTTACAAAACCCTTTGAACCAATAATTAAAGAAGAACGAATTTATGGACGAGGCAGCGAAGACAATGGACAATCCATGGTAGCGTCCATTTTCGCGGTTAAAACTCTAAAAAACTTGGGCATAAAGCCGAAAAGAACAGTAGCATTGGCGTTTGTTGCTGATGAGGAACAAGGAAGCACCTATGGAATCCAACACCTCATAAAGCAAAGACTCTTCAAAAAAGACGACTTAATAATCGTGCCAGACAGCGGAAACGAGAATGGAAGTTTCATAGAAATAGCTGAAAAAAGTGGCTTGTGGTTTAGAATATGCACGATTGGAAAACAGACTCATGCCAGCAGACCCAGCAAGGGCTTGAACGCACATCGCATAGGAATGGAATATGCCTTAGCGCTAGACAAAATGCTACACGATAAATATTCGCTTAGAAACGAACAGTTCGATCCGCCGGAATGCACTTTTGAAATGACAAAGAAAGAGAAAAATGTTGATGCGGTAAATATAATTCCAGGACAAGACATCGTTCATTTTGACTGTCGAATACTGCCAAGCTACAGCCTACAAGCGATATTAATGGATATTCACGGGCTTGCGGAAGAGTTTGAAAAGAAGACTGGAGCAAAAATAAAGATTGAAGTATTGCATAAAGGTGTGGCTCCACGACCTACAGACGCTAACTCGAAAATAGTTGTTATGTTAAGAGAAGCAATTGGAAAAGTCAGAGGGATAGAGCCAAAAGTTGGAGGAATTGGCGGAGGAACATGCGCGGCTTTCTTCCGAAAAATAGAGGTTCCAGCGGTTGTTTGGAGCACGATAGATGAGATGGCGCATCAACCAAATGAATATGCAAAAATAGAGAACCTCGTTAACGACGCAAAAGTGTTTGCTTCCTTGGCAATTTCCTAATCTAAATCGGTATTCTCTAAGTATTTGATTCTCGTCTGGTTGCGAAAAGCTTATATGGATGGATAATCCATCCAACATCCATGAGAATCCATTCGTCCAACACACGAAAATTAGCTTTGTTTTGCATTTTAGCGGCTTTATGTCTTGCAATACAGTTGACGCCGCGACCCCCAAACGTGGAGTTCACATCGTTCATAACGTTCACCGTTGGATTAATTTGCGGAGTTTTGGATGGTGCATTCTTTGGATGTTTTATTATGTTTGTTAATGGTTTCCTTTCCCCGTATGGTTTCGCAGGTTTAAATATGCCCTTCCAGATGTTTGGAATGGCGATAGCGGGTATTCTTGGAGGAGTTTATAGAAGGCTAATGCCCAAACAAATTGATTCAGCAAGATTTTGTACCGAAACAGCCATTGTAGGAGCCGTAATTGCCTTGATTTTCGACGTAATTACAAATGTGGGGGTAGGTTTCCAGCTTGTTCTATCCGGGATGAACTTCGCTTTGGCTATGTTAACAGCGATAGCCTACGGTGTGTTCTTTTCAATAATTCACATACTCTCCAATACGGCTGTCTTCGGAATATTAAGTCTACCATCAATAAAGACTTTAAACGATCTAATAGGGGGTGGAAAGATTGGTTGAGAAGAGGACTCTGGCATTCTTAACGTTAGCCATGATTATTTGGGCTGTATCGATATCAGGTCTCGCTGGATATTTCTATCTTCAAAATGCGACGTACACCCAACAGATAGGTGAAAACCAGCAGTCTCTAAATAAGACGGCTTCGAACTATGATGAGTCAATGAGTAAATACAACACACTGCTCAGCGAGTACTCTATGCTCTATGGCAGCTATTCCTTCCCTGAGGTTAATTTTAGTTCACTAATGCAACCATTCGGCAGATTAATGGACAATCTGAAAGGCAACTATAGTTCCCTTTTAATAGATCAAGAAGATCTGAATGAAACCTATTACACATTAGAAGAAAATTATCAACTAGTTCACCAAGAAGGCAATGTGACAGAGGAAGATTTCGGAAGATTGCTGAATGAGTATTATGAATTGTTCAACCTGCTCACGATAAGAGAGCTTAGCATAGTAGTGAGCGAAACTGTAACATTAACCGTGAACATATGCATAAACTACGGTAACGGAACAGAAGAGTGGCATAACGAAACAAACGTACCCGCGGGTTATTCGCTGTTTCAACTGACGCAAAGTGTAGTAACAGTCGATCCAGATTACTATCCATCGATGAAGCCTGGACATATCTTCTTAAATTCGATCAATGACAAGGAGAAATACACAGTTCACCATTTAGCATACTCTGAAGGCTATTCTTGGGGTTGGTACCATTGGGACGATAACAAGCAAAACTGGATTCTAGGACCCGTAGGATGCGATGCTTGGATGTTGAAAGATGGCGGCGTATACAAGTGGAGCTTTGAATATTGGCGTTGGCCCCCCTAACACTTTTTAAAGGTTGAGCATATGCATATTAGTTTATTCTCTAAGGTGTTCCAACCATGAGTACAGCATCGAAAATCTTCAACAAAGTTAAGAAAGAAGGACGAAAATTTTTGCTTGAACCAGAAGCTAAAACAGTATGTGTAGAATATGGAATCCCAGTTACCGATTTCAAAGTGGCGAAAAACGGCACAGACGCTGTCAAGTTTGCGGAGAAAGTCGGGTACCCAGTGGTCCTCAAAATTGTTTCGCCTGACATTATTCACAAGTCGGATGTGGGCGGCGTTATAGTCAATCTAAAAAATGCAAATGATGTTCAAATTGCTTACAAGCAAATAATGAATAACGTCAAAAAGCATAAGCCAGATGCGAAAATAGTTGGCATGTTAGTTCAGGAAATGGCTCCTCAATCAACTGAAATCATTGTAGGCGCAACTAAAGATCCGCAATTTGGTCCTACGTTGATGTTTGGGTTGGGCGGGATTTTTGTGGAGATTTTAAAGGATGTTGCTTTTCGAATAGCGCCTGTAACAGAGGATGAAGCCCGAGAAATGATTACTGCAGTTAAGGCTTATCCACTACTGAAAGGGTATAGAAATACGCCTCCAGCAGACATAGAAGCCATAGTTGAAATTCTATTGAACACTTCAAGACTTGTTATGGAGCACCAAGAGATTAAGGAGCTTGACTTAAACCCTATAATGGTTTATGAAAAGGGAGCGAAAACAGTGGACGCAAGAATCATCCTAGAGTAAGGGCGCTCGCTTTTATGTCTGAAGCCCTATTGCAGAGTTTTTCAACCAATAGCAAATACCCCCCTCCCCTATTTTTTCAATTTAAACCTCTCTTCAGAGCGTAAAATCCTCACCCCCTCCTATTTTTTTAGTGCGCGCTCGAGTAAAAGCGGGTGCTTCTTATCTTTCTATGAATTGGCCTGTTTTCGAACTTCTCTTAACATCATGCCAAGGGTAAATTCTTCCATTCATGGCAATGTACACACCATTCTCAAGAACATTTATGGCACCAATTGCGGTTCCAACATTAAATGAAGCATCTGAATCCGAAAACTTCTCTGGTCTCATGGCACCCGTTAAAACTACAACTTTGTTTTTAATATCACTTAATTTTTTGGTTGTTTCAATTATTGTATCGGTTCCGTGTGTGACTACTATTTTGTCGCTATTAGCCTTCTGACAAGCTTGATGTATTTTCTTTCTGTCTTCTTCTGTAATATCTAAACTATCTTTCTTCAGAAGAGGAATTATTTCAAAATCAAAGTTAGGATTGACCTTTTGTAGTATTCTTTTTACGGCAGGCTCCGCGATTTCAAAGGCATATCCTTTCTTTGTTTTCGGATAGTCTTTATCAATTGTTCCTCCAGTTTGGATAAAAACTATTTTCATAATCAATAATGAAGTTTAAACACCTTAAATAGCCTAACGCACACTGTTACACAAAATAAAAAGCCCTGCTAGTTAACAAAAGTCTCCGAAAACTGCTTAGGCCCCGAAGAGTCAACAGAACCCGCTTCCATTATACTTTTTAGTAGCTTAAGTATAGAAAAAAATGTGTGCGAAAACAAATGGCAATGCAAAGCCCCCATTTTGGAACACAAATGCAAGAGTCAACGTTGAATAGATATAAAAACTGGCGTA